>VFQN01006016.1_pt1 | contig 14288 bp, 21 predicted proteins | sample 3512371 | NCBI WGS metagenome assembly VFQN01 (sample SAMN10412370, study PRJNA504923) | tailings metagenome | isolation source: Replicate 2 from Balatoc abandoned mine | place: Philippines: Itogon, Benguet | collected 2017-08-28
GGCAGCCAGGTGCTGCGCATGGACGGCCACCGGGACTACGTGCGCGCCGCCGCCGTGTCGCCCGCCGCGCCCGACGTGTGGGCCACGGGGTCGTACGACCACACGGTGCGGCTGTGGGACGTGCGCAGCGGGGAGTGCTGCACGGGGCCGCTGGACCACGGGGCGCCGGTGGAGGACGTGGCGTTCTTCCCCACGGGTGGGTGCGTGGGAGGGAGAAAACAGGTTGCTGGTGGGATGTAAACCATTAGCGTGGGCGACCGCAGAGCGGCGAACTAACGCAGACGTGGGGGTGGGGGCGATAGGGTGTTGGGGCAGACAGCAGAGGGCCTTGCGGTCTCACCACGAGTTGATGGAGGCGTGAGCATGTTGAACAGGGGAAGTGACGGGGCAGGCAGTAGAGGGCTGAAAACGTGGCGTTCTTCCCCACGGGTGGGCGGGTGTGGGGGGCGATGCTCAGCAGGCCAGGTGACGGGACGGTGTCGAGAGATGGGGGACAACCGCAGAGCGGTCTTAAAGCACAGATGTGGGAATGGAAAGGGCGGACACCATACGGTGGTGGCCTTGCTGCCTTCCCCATGTTGGATGGAGGTCAGTAGAATTTGCGTAGGGGAGGCGATGGGGCAGACGCTAGCGGGTGGAGGGCGTGGCATCCTTGCCCACGGGTAGGTGGCGGGAAGTTGTGGCGTAGGAAGAGGTAACGGGGCATTCAGTAAGGGGCGGGCGACGTGATGCTTTTCCGTTGTTGGTTGCCAGGGCTTGGGTATGGGAATTGGGTGGAGGTTTGGGGACGGCCGGGAGCGGTCCGCATAGAGTCAAGAACGTGACACGCACATCCACGGTTGGGTCAAGGCTGGGTGGGTCAAGGCTGGTTGGTAGCGTGGCCGTGGGTGCCTGATGAGCGGGAAGACACAGGCTGGCTGGACAGGACAGTTTAGGCAGGTATCATAGGGCAAGAGTTGTCCAGAGTTGTCTAGGGTGGCGAGGTGCAGGCGTGAGAGCGCGCGAATGGGGTGGTTGCGCAGGAACCCGAGCGGACGGGCGGAACAGCGACTTAACAGACCGGCCCGGGCAAGGATGGAGAAGAGGGCCAAGTGACAGGGGCAGGATGTGTACTGCACTCGAGGGCCCCGACACGTGTCAGCAGCGGAACTAGGGAAAAGCAGGTACCAGCAAAATAACGATGGGGGGTAGGTACCAGCAAAATAGCAACGGGGGGTTGCTGCATGGGAAGCAGCGGCATAGCAGCGCTCTGGGCCGTGGCCTGTGTGTCCGTCTCGACCAGCTTGGCAAACGGCCACCGGTTTCGCATAGGCGACGGACCGGTGACCAACGGCTACAAATGCACCGTCCAAAACTCTCTCAAGGCACTTTGTTGACCCTACCCCGCGGCTGCGCTCCGCAGGCTCCTTGGCGGTCACGGCGGGCGGCAACTACCTGTGCGTGTGGGACCTGGTGGGCGGCGGGCGGCTGCTCAAGAAGCTGTCAAACTTCCAAAAGACAGTCACATGCGTGGCGCTCAGTCCGCTGGCGGGGCCGGAGAGCGCGGCGGCGCCGCGGCTGCTGGCGGGCTCCCTGGATGGGCACGTCAAGGTGGGCAGTTGGGCGGGGCATGAACGTGCACCATGTGGTAGTACACCATGATGCATTGCATCAAAGCCTTGCACTTGCGGAGGGAGTTGCCCGAGCTGGGCAGAACGACTAGGCTGGCAGCGTCCGGCGCGAAACAGCCTTGTGCTTGATTGCAGTAACCTTACCGTATTACCTTGCCCCCCGCGCTCAAGATCTTCGAGCTGGACTCGTTCCGCGTCACGCACGCGTCGCGGTACCCCGCACCTGTGCTGTCGCTGGGCATCTCGCCTGACTGCGGGCTGCTGGCTGTGGGCATGGCGGACGGCGCGCTGAGCGTGCGGAGGCACGCGCGGCCGAAGCGGGAGGCGGCGGCGGACGGAGCGGCGGGGCCACGCGCGCGGCAACGGTGAGGGCGCGGGGGTGGCGTTTGCGGGCATTGCGGTGCGGCCGTGGCGGGTGTGCAGGGGGCCCTCCGTGTCGTGGCTGCTGCGATTTGCTGTTCGAAGGGATGTTGGGCGTGCAAGGGCCGGAGGATCGCGGGCGGTTGAGCTGATGAGGTTGTAAGGTAGCCTAGGGCTGAAGGTGTGTGGTGCTGGAATGGGTGTTGTACAGGGCCTAGGGGCTTGAGAGGGATGAACGCAGTGCTGGCATGGCCCGTTGGGGAAACGCTACGTGATACCATGCACGCGAAGCCCAGCGTGTAGCAAGGGAGCAACGGCCTTATTTGCCGTACTCTGAGGTACATACCGACGCCCCCCATGCGCAGGTACCAACCACGGTTAACGGCCGCCAACTACCGGTACTTCATCCGCGGACAGAACTCACGCGCGGCCGCGACCGACTACCGTGTGCGGAAACAGCGGCAGGTCAAGCTGCAGCCGTACGACAAGATGCTGAAGCAATTCAGGTGGGCAGGGGTGCACGGGAGGAGCAGCCGGTTGTTGGCATTCGTTCCAGCGGCACGGGGGCAAGGGAGTTGCATGGATGGCCTGGCAGTGATCTGAGGGGCAGGGCCGCAAGGGAACAGTACGTATGGCTTGGCAGGGGGCCCGGCCAACCGCTCAGGGTGCAGAATATACCTTGCGCCAACTGAGTTCTGCGCCATGCAACTTGCGGTATGCCCCACTTACAAGCAGTACAGCTGACGGCGATGGCATGGCAGCTGCACAGGTTGGCGCAGCGCGACCCTCCGTACAGCCGGCAAGCCAGTCCTACGTTACATACTTGGCAGCAAGCATGCGTGCACGCGATCCGTGGGTGCACCGTCTTCCACGAACTTCCGCCCGCCACCGCATCGCCTTACACCTGATGCCACGGCCACGCCTTCTCAACACGCAGGTACCGCGAGGCGCTTGACGCCGCGCTGGCCACCCGGCAGCCCGAGGTGGTGGCCAGCGTGCTGGAGGAGCTGGCGGCGCGCGGCGGGCTGGCGGGCGCGCTGGGCGGGCGCGACGCTGCGGGGCTGCTGCCGCTGCTCAAGCACCTGGTGCGCTACATCGTGGAGCCGCGGTACGCGCGCCTGCTGGGCGGCGTGGCGCACAGGTGGGCGTGGTGCTGTGGCTGCTGGGGTGACCGAATGGTGTCGTGCATAGGTGTCCGGGTGAAGCCAGCGTGGAGGTGCTTGCGGACGTGGTCGTGATATTGCTAACATGTGGGCAAGGAACACCCTGACGTCTTTCCACGGTGGCGGTTTGAGGCAGAGGTGGCCGCATGCGTGGGCCTCAGGGTTTAAGGGGCAAATGGTATATGCTGCTGTTGGGCTCACTATTCTGGCCGTGGGCCAGTGGACGCAAGCTGGCAGGTGCGCCCACACAGTTTAGAGGAAGGGTCACATCTAACCGGACTGCGCCGGAGATGCACAAATCAGGCCTAGGCACATACCGTACCGGTAATGCCGGCCTAGGATGCCCGTTTCGGTCTCTGTACTCCATCGCCAAACTGCACCGCCCCACCTTCAGCCCGCGGCCCGAGAGGCTGCTACCACATGCTGCGTTTAGCTTCGATGTGCCGATTGCCTTATCACCGCACTGCTTTTTATCTTGGCTCCTGCCACCGCGCCCCCCAGGCTGCTGGACACGTACGTGGAGGTGGTGGGCGCCTCCCCCGCCGTGGACACGCTGCTGGGCGTGCTGCGCGACCGCCTGGCGGAGGAGCTGGGACTGCAGCAGCAGCTGCAGCAGCTGGCGGGCGCGCTGGAGCCGCTGCTGGCGGCCGCGGCGCTGGCGTAGGCCCAGCACAACGACAACTGGGCAAAGTGGCGCATAGGCAGTTAAGTGAAGCGCAGGAGCTGGAGCGCAGCCGGGGGGCATGCGGAGCGGGCGGGCGCGCTTCGCGTGTTGCTGGGGAGCCGTCAAGTGGGCTGTGTGACAGCTCGGCGCAGCCGGTTAAGGGGGCGGGGCCGGGCCAAGAGCCGCGGAGTTGGCGTACAGGTTAGGGAGGGGATGGCTGACGGGCGTTGGCTGAGCGGAGCGGAGCGGAGTATGGCTGGCATGCTTGCCGTTGATGTAGCCGCATGGAGGCGGGCGAAGAGGCAGGCGGCGCCGCAGTTGTGCTAGCTAGCGTGGAAGCCCGGCGTAGCTTACTGGGAAGTACCCGGCGTTGGGACTACGGGCCTCACATTTGCTTAAGGTGCGGTAGTCGCAGGCGTATGCGGTTCTGCGGACGGATGGGGTGACGAGTACCCGGCCAAAGCTGTAATCCTTAGCCTAGGGTCACGAGCGAAAGGCGTCGTGCAGGCAGCAGACCGGTACCGTTCGACTGAGGAGCATACCAAACCGGGGCGAGGCGTGGTGGGCCCGTGGCAACTACTGGGTCGCGGGCTTATGGTCTCGGAGGGCTCGAGTTCTGGCGTGCCGTGCAACGGCGCCCTGGAATTGGGGCGCTGTGTGGTGGCTGCGTGCCAACAGGAAGAAGGTTTACTGACATACCGGTATGGTGGACTGGTGTTGCTGCAGAGGCAGGAGGTAACCTATGCACACTTGCTTTGCCCTTTCCTAGAAACTGCTTTATGGAATGCCATCGTTACCCGGCAACTGCATCGCTACACTCGCAAGTGTATCCAAAGGAGCTTTCCTGCAGAGCTCTCCAGCTCTCCTGATTGTGCCTGCTTCATGCAGCTTGTAACTGGTTGTAACCAGCACGGGATTCACGGTCCTGCAACATAAAGTGTCATTACAACTGTCCTGTTTTGCCACGTAATGCGGGGCTGTCACGTCGGCCTGACGCTCATGCACGACAACCTCCTGCGGCACGTGCTGTGTAACGTCCTGCCTCCTAACGTCCTGCTGAGCATGCGGGGGGGCACATCCGTCGTACATGTGAATAGTTTGCCCAAGCCGAGATTCGTATCCATCTGATACCGACATGAGTGGACGCGCAATAAGAAGCTTTACCTGAGCAGCTCGCGTTGAACCCGAGCCAATCACTTTACGTTTAAACTCGCAAGCATGCCGGCAAGGAACTTTCAACGCAAAATTCCGACACGCTTACACCTCAGCACTAATTGATCCGTGGAGTAAAGGGAGCAAACTGCGCGTTAAGACTTCTCTGTTGGTTCCGAAACGCGAAAGCAACCCCCCGGCATTTGAGCGGGCAGCTCACATACGCAACGGGTGAACATCCACCTGATTTTCTAATCTTCAAATACGCAGTGAGTCTAGTTTGATACGATGCGCACCCTGCGGGCGCTTCGGCTGGGCTTTAGCCCTGGCCATTGCGGCACTTGGGGGTCGGGAAGGTCGTCATGTCACATGGGCGCCTATGAAGCAATAGTGCTTGTCAGCTGCACCGATCATGTGTTGGCTGCCATCCTGCTTGGTCACCTTTGGTCCAGTGGACGGCGAGGCTGTCCTGGGCTGTTGCAAGCTGGTTCCCGCCCAAGGTACCCGACCGCCTGTTACAAGGATGGCATGGCCTCGACAGCAGTAAAGTCACAGAGATTAATATTTGGCTGTGTCCTTTCAACGTTGCAGGGACGTGCGCAGCCTCCATGGACTGCGCGCCCGGACTGGCTGCCGCGCCTCCGTCGACCATGGATGATGCCGCGCCTCCGTCGACAATTATGGATGCTGGCAGTCTGGGAGGCTACACCTGTTCTGTTCCAACCGCTGCATTAGCCCAACCTCCGGGCGATGGAGCGGCAACCACGACTGCACAAGGAGACCACGCCTCTCAGAAGCGTTTTGCCGAGCCCGCCGATGCGCCCGCACACTCCCTGCACGTCATCGAGGTTGCATGGAGCCACCTGTGCAGCAGGGCCAGGCTCGCAATCCGCACGTGCTGCCGCGAAGGCCGCCTGCTGCACGACCGGCTGTGGACCCACGTGAACATCGTCTTAGCGGCACGAGGGAAGGGCGTTGCCAGCGCGGGCCCGGACCAGGAGCAGCAGCAGGTGAAAGAGGAAGGGTCGGAGCAGGAGAAGCAACGCCAAGAGAGCTTGCTGCATGACACGAGGGGCAAGGACCCGGTGCAGCTTGCGCAAGAGCTGGGGGCGGCGGTGGGCAGGGGAGCGCGGCCGCGGTCCCTGGCCGTGCACTTCGGCACCAAAAAAGGCGTCGCCGAGGAGTGCTTGCGAGAGCAGCAGTTGTGAGTGTGGGGCTGTGAAGGCCTCGGCCTTGCGGCAAGGCATAGGAAAAGCACTTCTCCCACATCAGCTGGGGCACGGCAGCACGTGAGGGGCTGCCACCGATGCCAGGTTGTCCGATCTGAGGGTAGCCTTACGACGTGGTCTCCTGTACGTTGCCTCTTGACCTGCAATCATCTGTCCCGCAGGCTGTCGGTGCTGTCGTGCTGCGCGCCCCGCTGCGGCTCCGGCCTGACGCACCTGGAGCTGAGCGGCTGCCCGCCGCTGACACCCGCCGTGGCGCAGGCGGTGGCGGAGGTGGCGCCCGGCCTCACCTCGCTCACGATCAGTCTCAGCAGTGCAGTGGAGCCGGCGGACCCGGTGCACCTCCTGGCAGCGTGTGGGGGTGGCCTGCAGCGCCTCCGGCTGCTGCGTGTGGGCGCCTGGTCCCCTGAACTGTCTGCAGCGCTGGAGGCCTGCGGGCGGCTCACGGAGCTGCAGGTCGCCATCGAGAGGAGCAAGGGCCTGAGAAGCATGGAAGGCGAGTGATATCGGGACATTGGGGAGGCAGGTTGCTGCATTCGCATATCTAGGCACCCGCGAAGCAGTCACCGGTAGTAACCGCAGCGCCTGCATCCCCGCCCGCCACTGCGCATCCATGCTTGTCTTGTGTGGCAGAGCCGCCCGTAGTGGGCTTTATACGCACTGATGGTTCCAATTGCTGTGGCGGTTTCTTTCTGGGGTAGTGAGCCTTTGGCCGTAGCTGAGCGTTCAGCCTGTTGTGCTAAAACCGCTTCCGGTGTGCCGTGCGCAGAGGAGGCTACGGTGCTGGCCTCCATCTGCAACCTTCGGCACCTCCAGGCCCTGAGCCTGCACTACTATGGCCCAGGTTCGGGCATCTCGCCGACGGCGCTGCAGCAGCACGCCAACGGCCTGCAGCGCCTGGGGGCCCTCACCGCCCTGCGCCGCCTGCGCCTGTCCCTGCCCAGCCGCTACCGCACCGATGTCTCTCCACTCGGGCTGAAGCAGCTAGAAGCCCAGGGACAGCACGTGTCGGCCGCCTGCCGAGCCGCGTGGGACAGCCAACAGGCGGCATTCGCCGCCGCCCTGCGCTGCATGCCCCACCTGCAGTCCCTCACCTACGACGCCGGCTTCCTGGGAGCCAAGGACCTGGCGGGCTGCACCGCGCTGACGCAGCTGCACACGCTGGGGCTGCTGCTGCCACAGCCCAGCCCGCCAGTGGCCGCAGCAGCAGGGAACACCGGGCCCAACGCTTCGGCCTCAGCGAAACGACTGCAGCTACCGCCGCAGCTGCAGCAGCTGAGGCTGCGCGACGGCGTGTCGCCGCAGGTCCTGGTGGCAGCGGCGCGACCGCAGGCGCTGCGGCGGGTGTCGTTCGGCCACGCAGGGGACGCCAGGCTGGCGTGGCGCGTCGGCGATGCGGTGCTGCAGAGGGAGGGCACGCAAGACCCCGTGTACCGGCTGCGGGCTGAGGCGGCGGCGTGTATGGGGGAGGCAGCTACGTTGCTTGCCAGGACCCTTGAGCCGCGCGTCAACTTGCCCCACCTCATTGACAAGGGCATGTGCGGCAGGTGGGTTCGCTAGCGTGCGCGTCTCCGCTTGCGTGGCGGCTGTCGGCGCTAGATGGGGTGGGGCCTGCAACGTTGATTGGTGCGGCCTACAGGAAGGGCCGTTGGGTTTGCGTGAATGCCAAGGCGACGTTACACGCTTTGGGGTCAACATGACAAGGTTCCCGTGCGACAGTGCGTGCGGCAGACATCCCGGTCAACGGCGGGTGCGCTGCATCTCCGTGCAGGTCGCTGACGCTGTCTGCCGAGCTGCTTCACCCCCTGTCGCCGCCCGAGGGTCAGCCGGACGGCCACGCGGTGTGGATCCGGCAGCTGGGGCCCCTGGGGGACACACAGGTGGGTAGGGTGTGGATGTGTATGGGGAAGTATACGGGAGCTTCTGTATCGTTATGTCCCGTACGGCTGTCAGCTGCCTGCCTTGCCCTGGTCTGCAGTTGCCGGAGTTTGTACCCAGGCATCATGCAGATTTGCACGATGCACGTGTGGATGACAGCGGCAAACTGTTGAATAAAACCACCACACACAAAGTACCAGCCTGTTACGCCTGTGCTCAAGGCTGAGCAATGCCGGCTATGCTGCGTCCTTTCCCTTCGTACAGGCGTTGAGGGTGACCATGCTGAACCTTGGTTCGGGAGACTTGGAGGCCATTGGCAGGATCTTCCCCCACCTGCTGGTGGGTAGACAGGCGGTAGTCGTGGATGGCAGGACATGGCCACGCGCTCTCGGTAAAGGCCAGGCAATCCACTGCGTGGCTTGGCTGGACTGGTTAGAAATGCTGTAAGCACTCTTCCACTTTTCATGCCCTGTCTGCGCACAAGATGACCATCCACAATGACGGCACTGATCTCGTGCGTGTCAAGGGCTTACGGCTACTCCTGCTTTGATCGCTGCAAAGCGGGGTTGCAGCTGATCTTGATCATTACAACTTAACGATCACAATGATCTCTCGTCCCTCTGCGTATGCAGGGCCTGGACCTCAGCCAGTGCTACTTCCCTATCGCCGCCCTGCCCTGTCTGGCGCCCCTGCCCTGCCTGCGCGCCCTCCGCATCCAGCCGGCCAACTGCCTGGGCGCACGTGAGCAGGAGACGCTGGTCAATGTGCTGCTCAACACGTGCACACAGCTGCCGCAGCTGCAGCGGCTGGTGCTGCAAAAGGGGTCCATGAGCGCCCGGAACGAGCTCCGCCCCGTGGGCCAGCGCGTGAAGCGCCTGCTGGGGCCGCGGGGGAAGGAGATCAAACTCAGCATAGAAAAGTGAGCTGCACGGTGCGCTGGATGTGTGGGACTGACAGGACATCCTGCACAGGGGAGAATGCCTCGCCGCACCGTATAGTAGTGAGGTGTAAAAATTGGTACGGTAGCTGACTTCGGTAACTCATGGTGTTGAGCTGGCGAGGAACAGTCCGAGCATGGACTAAAGCTTTCAATACGGGGCAGCCGTGGCGTTGTGGGGTAAGTTGTGGGGTACGCAAGGAGCGAGACACATCAATGGTGGTGCAGCAGCACGTTGGGCTGGGCTTGGGCTTGGGCCTGGGCTAGTTGGGTTGTTGCAATTCAGGATAGCGCACAGGAGACGGATGTGATTTTACCTTATGGGCCATTATGATGCGTGTGCGGTAATGCCAGCCACCATGGGCAAGCTACCCTGTGTCCTGGCCGTAGCCAACGGTCTATTAGACACTGTTATGAAAGTCACCTCCAGTTTAAGGAGCGGTGCCTTGCATTGCGGCGGACGCGTCACCTTGTCTCTTGAAGAGGTATGGCGTGACAAGGCAGTGTAACTTGGTGGTGTACCCTGGTGTTCGATCAGCTGCGAGGTGTGTGGACAGTTGCGGCTAAGCCCCGTCCTCCCCACATTGATGATCGTGTTTTGCGTTGTTCCTCCTTGAGGCCGCCAGGCTCCCTCGGGCCTGACCCGTGGGTCTGTAGCTGAACTAACAACTGTAATCGCAGCACAGGGCTTCCATGCTGAGCACGCCACGGCCGGTTTGCAACGTGGTCATGCCACATCATGGCCTCACAGTACGTAGTTGTGTGGTCTACGCTATCGGTAGTAATGGGACATTCAACCACATGGCAGTGCTTTGCAAGCATCGAGTGTGCAGTGATACCTGCGTCCTGGGTGCTGGGACGGCTTCAATAGTGTGTGCTGCCTGTTGCAGAGCATTAGTCACAAGTACAAGTGCAACATACATTACACGTCACAAAGCAAGCAGGAGTTGACTTGCCCAACGCGGAGCTCGTCACAGGAAGACTCTGTTGCTGCAAGGAAGGGCTGCTCGCCTGCTTCGTTAACTCCATAGAAATACTTGCAAATCAAGGTAGCAATGTGGAGGGTAGCGCAGCTTGGTAGGAAGGAAACCTTTTCGAGCACAAGGCTTACCCGTTGCGACAGAATGCATTGTACTTGCCTGTTGAAATGGCATTGCAAGAACAAATACGGTAGGTCCAAAAATATGCAACTCCAGCGGTCGACAGCAGAATGCGCAACTTGTCCCTGTGTTCCGACAGCCCCCAGCAGCCCCGGGGGAAGCGCGTGGCCTGGCCCGGCCGGTCAATGTTTGCCACCCAACACCACACCATACTGCATGGCGAACCCAGGCAGACCATGAAGCTTGACATGGCCGCATGGCTTGCTGCTGCAGGGCTCGGCTCCGCGCCCCCAGGCCTGGGACGGTGGGATCCTAGAAGCTCCGTGAATACGGTATACCACCCACGCGCCGCCATGACTCCGGAGCGTGACCGGGCACTCGACAATGCTGCTGCAGCTCTACCAACATCCGCGGGTGCGGGCGAAGCGCGCGAAGGCGGGTCTTGTGCGAAGCCAGCAGCAGCGGCCTCATCACCGGGCGCCTGTGGGGCTGCAACAACAGCATACAACGACACGAGTTCTTCCTCCCAGTATCGCTGCCCCGAGTCTGAAATTGGGGCGGCGAGGGGGCCTAAGTTCCTGCAAGCAGCCCAGATGGCATGGAGCCACCTTTCCAGCAAGTGCAGATTGTCCATCCGTGGTTGCTGCCGCGAAGGCCGGGAGCTGCATGACCGGCTGTGGACGGATGTGCGCGTGAGGTTTGCTGCGAGCCAGGGGACACGTGCAGCCAGAGCGCTGCAGGTGCCAAGGTCTCGGCCAGCGGCGGCAGCAGCAGCAACAGGAGCAACCGCTGTGCAGTACGACACGCGCGGCAAGGACCCGGACGAGCTGGGCCGAGAGCTGGAGGCAGCAGTGGCCAGGGGAGCGCGGCCGCGGTCCCTGGCGGTACACTTCGGCACGCTGCATGGAGTCAACAGGGGCCGTCTGCGAAAGCAACAGCTGTAAGTGACAATCCTGTAGAAAACCTGCCAACCTGCCAACCTATCCTATGACCAAGGGCTGCCGTGTGCCTGGCCTTGACTTCGCTGGGCACCTGGCTAGGCGAAATCACCTCGCTGGGCTGACATTGGTGTCTTGCATTTTGTGGTACACCGCCTTTCCTCTCAGGCTGTCCGTGCTGTCGTGCTGCGCGCCCCGCTGCGGCCCCGGCCTGACGCACCTGGAGCTGAGCGGCTGCCCGCCGCTGACACCCGCCGTGGCGCAGGCGGTGGCGGAGGCGGCGCCCGGCCTCAAGTCACTCACGATCAGCTTCAGCAGCAGGGTCGAACTGCAACGGCCCCGTAAGAAAGCGGACCTCACGGCCTACGAGAGGTTTCTACTATACCTGCAGTTCCAACTGCGATGGCCCTGGCAACGAGGTCGGTGGCAGGCCATCCAGTACTTTGCGGCACAGCACCTGAGCGAGGTGCGTTGGGAGCCATGGACGGCCGCTGGCGCGCACCAGCCGCCCCCGTGGGACCTGCCCGAAGGCCAGGGTGACCAGCCGTTTGAGGCGTTACCACCTGCACACACTGGTGCAGGCGGCAGCGGCCTGACTTTGTACGGCACCGGCGGTGCGGGCGGAGGGCCCGCTGCCGCCGGCAGCCCGGTGGGGTTCCTCGCCACGTGCGGGGGTGGCCGCCTGCAGCGCCTGCGGCTCCTGCGCGCGGGCCGCTGGCTGCCGGGGTCTTTCGCAGCGCTGGAGGCCTGCAGTCGGCTCACGGAGCTGGAGGTCTCCCTCACAGGCAGCACCTGGCCGTACGGATTCGCAGGTGCGTTGACCCGCGGGTCAACGGTAGCCACTGCCGTTGGTCCTTTGCGCCAACCACGGGCCCCGCCAGCAAGCTTGCCCGCGTGGCCATGACATGATTTTCTGGCTGGACGTGACAGCATCAGTCGGGCTGACCGTACCGGTGCACTCCTGGGTCACCCTGTGCAACCATGCCAGCCATACCTGCACACTTGCGCACACCTGGGAATCTCAAGAGGCGCACACCTGGGAGTCCCATGAGCAGGTCAACACACCGTCCTGCTGCCGCTACCCTGCATGCAGAAGAATCCGCTATGCTGGACTGCATCTGCCGCCTCCCAAGCCTCCAGGCCCTCAGCCTCCACCACCAGTGGCGCGGCACCCACCCAGCATACACGGCGGTACAGCTGCTGCCGTACGCGACCTGCCTGCAGCGCCTGGGGGCCCTCACCGCCCTGCGCCGCCTGCGGCTGTGCCTGCCCCACCGCTGCCGCCGCGACGTGCTGCGGAGCGAGCTCCAACCCCTGCTCCAATTCCATGAGGAGGAGTTGCCGACTTGCGTGGAAGCGTGGGACAGCCAGCAGGCGGCGCTCGCCGCCGCCCTGCGCTGCATGCCCCACCTGCAGTCCCTCACCTACGACGCCGGCTTCCTCGGCGCAAACGACCTAGCGGGCTGCACCGCGCTGACGCACCTGAAGGCGAGGGGCCTGCTGCTGCCCACCCTGGGATGGGAAGCAGCAGGCGTAGGCAGGGTGCAGGCAGGTGGACTTGAGGTAGATGCACCCACACCACCGCTAACGGAGCAGGGTGTGGCATACGGCTCAGCGTACGTGGTGCAGTTGCCGCCGCAGCTGCAGGAGCTGAGGCTGGACTACGGCGCCTCGCCTCAGGTCGTGGCGGCTGTCGCGCGGCTGCAGGCGCTGCGACGGGTGGCGTTCTTTGTTGCGGGGGAGGCGAGGCTGGTGTGGTTTGCCAGCGATGCGTGGTGGTGCTCGGAGGAGGGCGTGAGCAGCCTGCGGTCGGAGGCGGCGTCCTGTGTGGGCGAGGCCGCGAGGGTGCTGGCCCTGGCGCAGCAGCAGCACCCAACGGGCAACTGGAGAAAGCGCTTGCCAAAGTGAGTGCGCACCGGTGTGCACGTAAGCAGGCATACCGGTACGCACTGTGCCACACTGTCCACTTGTCGAGTGGTGTAGCGCAAGGCACGTGCAGCGCTGCGGGGGTGCTGTTCCTCGCTGCCGTTTTTGCGACTAGACGAGGATACGGTAGGGTACGGGCATGCACGCGAACGATTGTGTTGCAGTCTCTATTTTAGGCGCATGCCGTGCAGTCTCTGTTGTAGGCCGCATGCCCTAACGACGGCCTGCCTATCAGGTGTCTGGCGGTGTCGGCTGAGCTGCTTTACGCCCTGTTGCCGCCCGAGGGCGGCCACGCGGTGTGGATCCGGCAGCTGGCGCCCCTGGGGGACACACGGGTGGGTGGGCTAGAGGGGGCGCATCTACTGACTAACTCTGTTGTAATCTTGCACCATTGGAAAGTCGGGCATCCAGGTGGTCGGCCATTGCCATGCTGCGTAGGGCTGCTGTTGACCTCGTCACACATGCTCAGCTCTGACGTACGCCTCGTAGCGCCCCTTTCTATTTGGCATTCCGTCACCAACGCCGGGTGAGCGTCAAGCACTATGCCGTTCCGGGGAGTTGTTGTATGACCCAGCACGCTTGTCCTGTGGGGTGCCTTGACGCACAGGAGCTGCAGCTCAGCATGCTACACCTCAGGCCTGGAGACTTGATGGCCATCAGCAAGACCTTCCCAGAGCTACGGGTAGGTGCACGCATCACAGTCCCAGTCCGCGGTGTCTCATGGCCTTTCATCGTTGCCGCCCCGGTGTACGGTTTGTTGGACAAGTGGTGGTCTGCGCAACGCATGCATACGGCCAGTCTGGACTCTGGTGATGCGACCCACGCCCAGTGTCTTACTGTGTCAACCTGGGACAACGGGGCAGGCACAGTGCCACCTGCCCTTCCTGTCACACCACCTAGACTCCCACAGCCCCAGTGCCGGCCCGAATGCACAGCTTCCGACACGGGAACCGTGCAGACCCAATCCCTTACAACCCCAACTCCCCTCCATGTGCTCGAGGTTTGTATGCCATAACGCCACATGCCCTCACGCCTATGACGACCAAGCATCCGCGTGCTACTTGTGTGCGTGCAACCGCAGCGTTTGGACCTCAGCATGAGCTGCTTCCCCATGGCTGCGCTACCCTGCCTGGCGCCGCTGCCCAAGCTGCACACGCTGCGCTTCGCGCCCTACCACTGCTGTGACGCCACGCTGCCCGACACGCTGGCCAGCGCGCTGCTGCTCGCGTGCATGCGGCTGCCCGAGCTGGACGAGCTGGTGGTCAAGACGCAGGGCATGGAGTTCGACGTGTGGCCGGTTTGGGGGGAGGTGCAGGAGCTGCTGCCGCCGTGGG
>VFQN01006017.1_pt1 | contig 14285 bp, 13 predicted proteins | sample 3512371 | NCBI WGS metagenome assembly VFQN01 (sample SAMN10412370, study PRJNA504923) | tailings metagenome | isolation source: Replicate 2 from Balatoc abandoned mine | place: Philippines: Itogon, Benguet | collected 2017-08-28
GCCGGCGTGGCCGACCTGGTGGTCGAGTCCGCGCTCTCGACCATCCTCGACCTGGAGGATTCGGTGGCCGCCGTCGATGCCGACGACAAGATCGCCGGTTACCGCAACTGGCTGGGCATCCTCAAGGGCACGCTGACCGAAGAGGTGAGCAAGGGCGGCACCACCTTCACCCGTGGGCTCAATCCCGATCGCCTCTACACGGCGCCCTCGGGCAAGGGCGAAGTGCGCATGCACGGCCGCTCGCTCATGTTCGTGCGCAATGTCGGCCACCTGATGACCAACCCCGCGGTGCTGTGGAAGGACGGCGAGGGCGTGGAGCGCGAGATTCCCGAAGGCATCCTCGACGCCGTGGTGACGACCACCATCGCACTGCACGATCTCCAGGCCAAGGGCAAAGCCGGCATCCGCAACTCGCGCAAGGGCTCGGTCTACATCGTCAAGCCCAAGATGCACGGGCCGGACGAGGTCGCCTTCGCAGCCCAGTTGTTCGGCCGCGTCGAGAAGCTGCTGGGCCTGGCCGACAGCACCGTCAAGCTCGGCATCATGGACGAGGAGCGTCGCACCAGCGTCAACCTCAAGGCCTGCATCGCCGCGGCCGCCAGCCGCGTGGCCTTCATCAACACGGGGTTCCTCGACCGCACGGGCGACGAGATGCACACCTGCATGCAGGCCGGCCCGGTGCTGCGCAAGGGCGACATGAAGTCGTCGGCCTGGATCGCGGCCTACGAGAAGAGCAACGTGCTGGTGGGCCTGTCGATGGGCCTGTCGGGCCGCGCCCAGATCGGCAAGGGCATGTGGGCCATGCCCGACCTCATGGCCGAAATGCTCAGGCAGAAGATCGGCCACCCCAGGGCGGGTGCCAACACCGCCTGGGTGCCCAGCCCCACCGCCGCCACGCTGCACGCCATGCACTACCACCAGATCGACGTGTTCGCGGTGCAGAAGGAACTGGCGAAGCAGGACGCCGACAAGCTGCGCGATGCACTGCTGGCCGACCTGCTGACCATTCCCGTGGTCGCGCAGCCGACGTGGAGCGATGCCGAGAAGCAGCAGGAGCTCGACAACAACATCCAGGGCATCCTGGGCTACGTGGTGCGCTGGATCGACCAGGGCATCGGCTGCTCCAAGGTGCCCGACATCCACAACGTGGGCCTGATGGAAGACCGCGCCACGCTGCGCATCTCCAGCCAGCACGTGGCCAACTGGCTGCTCCACGGCGTGGTGACGAAGGCGCAGGTGACCAAGACCTTCGAGCGCATGGCCGCCGTGGTGGACAAGCAGAACGCCGGCGACCCGCTGTACCGTCCGATGTCGAAGAACCTCAAGGGCTCGGCCGCCTACCAGGCTGCGACCGACCTGGTCTTCAAGGGCCTCTCGCAGCCCAGCGGCTACACCGAGCCACTGCTGCATGCCTGGCGCCTGAAGGTCAAGGCTGGCTGACACGGTGTAGGCGGCCTCGCACGACGTTCGCCGGCCTGCACCGGCAGCCCTGGCAAGCACGGCCGGCCATCATGAAGGCTCCAAACCAACCCGTGAAGGAGTCACCATGAACAAGGATCAAGTCGCAGGCCGCATCAAGGAAGCCGCCGGTGAAGTGCAGGAGCATGTGGGCCGTGCGGTCGGCAGCGAGAAGCACGAAGCCAAGGGCCATGCCAAGGAAATGGAAGGCAAGGTTCAGAAGAACTACGGCGACGCCAAGGAAGCCGTGAAGGACGCAGTCAACAAGTAATTCGGTTAGCGCCGAACGTGCTTGCAAGCCGGCGCCCCGCGAGGGGCGGCCGGCTTTTCTGCTGTTGGCGCCGGGCGACACCTACACTCGTGCGCATGCCTGCTCCTATATCGCACATCGATGCACTGCGCTGCCCCCTCTGCGGGCAGGCCAACGGATGCGCGATGGAAGCGGCGAGGAACACCGGCGTGGAACCCGGAACGTGCTGGTGCATGACGGCCACTCTGGATCCGCTCTCGCTGGAGCGGGTGCCCGACGGCTTCCGGGGACTGGCCTGCATCTGCGCGCGCTGCGCCCAGGCATCGCGGCCCGGCTGATCGATGTTCAGGCGGGCGTCGGCTGGGGCGCGGCCACGTCAGGCGACGCATCGGCCAGCGGAGCCTGCGTCATCGGCACGGACGACGCCGCAGGCGCAGCACCGGCGGCCTGCACCACCTGATGGATGAACTGCAACTTGCCCACCGCCGCCGCCGGCAGCACGAAAGGATAGAAGTCGTGCTGGCCCATGCTGCGCGAGAGCTCGTTGAAGACGGCCGTCAGTCGGATCCAGTCGTTGACGAAGTCGAGGAAGGCCTGCGCATCGGGCGCATCGGGTTGCCACAGTGCCGCAGGGCCGAAGGGCTCGTGGTCCAGGTCCACGTCGGCGGCGTTGACGCCGAACGAACGCGCGGTGTCCACCGTGTCCACCATGTGCAGGTAATGCGCCCAGCTCTCGGCCCAGTCTTCCCACGGATGGGTGCTGGCATAGCTGCTCACGAAGCGCAGAGGCCAGTCCGGCGCCGGGCCGTTCTGGTAATGGCGCTGGAGCGCGGCGCCGTAGTCCTCGCGCTCGTCGCCGAACAGGGTGCGGAAGGGCTCCAGCCACGGGCTGTCCAGGACCAGGCGGTCCCAGTAGTAGTGCCCGATTTCGTGGCGGAAGTGGCCCAGCAGCGTGCGGTAGGGCTCGCGCATATCGGCGCGGACCTTCTCGCGCACGGCGTCGTCGGCTTCTTCCACGTTGAGCGTGATCACGCCCGAGGCGTGGCCCGTCATCACACGCGGGCCGCCCGGCGCGGCGCGGAGCAGGTCGAATGCCAGGCCGCGTGCGGGGTCTTCCGCGCGCGACTGCACGGGCAGCCCGAGCAGCAGCAACTGCGATACCAGCCGGCGCTTGGCCAGCTCGATGCGGCGCCAGAGGTCGGCGTTGCCCTCGACGCTGAGGTCGGGGATCGTGCGGTTGAGCGCACAGGCGCGGCACAGCGGGCCGGCGGCGCGGACCGGCGCGTCGCTGGCCGCCACCACCGGCGCCTGTTCGGCCTGTGCCGATGCAACGAGGGTCGGATCGGTCGCAGCCGCCTCGACCACGGCGGCCGATGCGGCGGCCCCGTCAGCGCCTTCGGGAGCGGCTGCCTCGGCAGGCAGGGCGTTCATCGGAATGGCGGGCGCCACGGGCGGCGGCGGCGGATCGCCGGGCTCGGGCACCGGCACCATCCAGTTGCAGCCGGCAGCGGTGTGGAAGTTGGCGCAGCGCTGCAGCGGCCGGCCTTCCGGCTCGTCCCAGGGCAGCCAGGTGTCGGGCTGCGGCCCCGGGGCCAGCGGCAGGAGGCGGGCGTGGTCGGGGTCGAAGCCCAGCGGCGTGTGGCAGGCCAGGCATTCGCTGTTGCGGAAGAACACCGGTCGCCCGCACTGGCAGCGGTAGGCCCGGGGCGGCGGCGTGGTGTCGGGGGGCGTCGGGTCGGGTTGCATGGCAGCGGAGTGTGCGCCTGGCATGCGGCCATCCGTGCAGGACAATACCCCGATCCATGAGTCAGCCGGCCCCTGCACCCCGCCCGCCCGATCCTTCGTCGCTGCCCGCGCTGCGCGAGCGCCACGGCCCTCGCTACCGCTGGCTTCTGCTGCTGTCCGTGATGATCGGCACCATGGCCTCGGTCATGTCCTCGACCATCGTGAACGTGGCGATCCCCGACCTGAGCCATCACTTTCATCTGGGACAGGAGCGTGCCCAGTGGGTCACCTCGGGCTTCATGGTGGCCATGACGATTTCCATGCTCACCACGCCGTGGCTGCTCGACCGTTTCGGCTACCGGCGCACCTACGTCGGCACGATGCTGCTGCTGCTGGCGGGTGGCGTGGGCGGCGGGCTGTCCGACCTCTATGGCCTGGTGCTGGCGGCGCGCGTGGCCGAGGGGCTGGCGGCCGGCGTGGTGCAGCCCATCCCGGCCATCATCGTGATGCGCGCGTTCCAGCCCCACGAGCAGGGCCGCGCCATCGGCATCTTCAGCATGGGCGTGGTGCTGGCGCCGGCCATCGGCCCCAGCGTGGGCGGCCTGCTGGTGGACCTGTTCGGCTGGCGCTCGATCTTCTTCATGGTGGTGCCGTTCTGCGTGGCGTCGATCTGGCTGGCATTGCGCTTCGTGCCCAACTCGGCCCCCGGCAAGGCAGCCGGCCAGGCCGCTCCGCTGGACTGGGGTGGGCTACTGCTGGGAGCGGCCGGCACGCTGTGCCTGCTCAACGGTCTGGTCGAACTGCACGGCGGCACGCCGCTCGAGGCCGCGCTGCTGCTGGCCGGTGCCCTCCTGTCGCTGGTGGCCTTCGTCGTCTGGCAGCGCCGCCAGGAGCGTGCGGGCGGCTCGCCGCTGATGCGCCTCACGCTGTTCGACAACCGCGCCTTCGCCATGGGCAGCATCGTTTCGTTCATCTACGGCATCGCCCTGTTCGGCTCCACCTACCTGTTGCCGGTGTATATGCAGCTGGGCCTGGGCCTGTCCGCCTCGTACGTCGGCACCATCCTGCTGCCGGCAGGTTTCGTGCTCGCCGTGGCCATCGCGCTGGTGGGGCGCATGGCCGACCGCCAGCCCACCTGGCTGCTGGTGAGCGTGGGCCTGGCGCTGCTGGCCACCTCGTTCGCGCTGATGGCCACCCTGCAACTGGGTGCGCCGCTGTGGCCGCTGGTGCTGTTCACCGTGCTGGGCCGCATCGGCCTGGGCTTCATCCTGCCCTCGCTCAACCTCGGCGCCATGCGCGGCCTCGACACGGCCCTGATCCCGCAGGGATCGAGCGCCATCAACTTCGTGCGCATGCTGGGCGGCGCGGCGGGGGTGGGCCTGTGCGGCATCGTGCTCGAATGGCGGCTGGCCGTGCATGGCGACTCGCTGGCGCGCGTGGCCAGCAGCCCCGAGCGGCTGCGCGCCTTCGACGAAACCTTCCTCATGCTGGCGGGCGTGTGCACGCTGGCCGTGGTGGCGGCGTGGCAGCTTCGCGCGCCGCGCGCTCCTGCGACGCGCGCATAAGAGAATCTCGCCATGTGCCAACTGCTGGGAATGAACTGCAACACGCCGACCGACGTGACCTTCAGCTTCGCGGGTTTCGCGCAGCGCGGCGGCAATACGGGCGACCACGCCGACGGCTGGGGCATCGCCTTCTTCGAGGGCCAGGGCCTGCGGCATTTCGTGGACCACCAGCGAGCCGTCGATTCGCCCGTCGCCGACCTGATCCGCCGCTACCCGATCAAGAGCCGCAACGTCATCGCCCATATCCGCAAGGCCACCCAGGGCGGCGTGGTGCTGGAGAACTGCCACCCCTTCGTGCGTGAGCTGTGGGGCCGCTACTGGGTGTTCGCCCACAACGGCGACCTCAAGGATTTCTGGCCCCAGCTGCACGGCGCCTTCCGCCCGGTCGGCACCACCGACAGCGAGCGCGCCTTCTGCTGGATCATGCAGGAGCTGGCCAAGTCGCATGCCGGCACGCCCAGCGTGGCCGAGATGACGATCACGCTGCGCGAGCTGGCCGCGCGCATCGCCACGCATGGCACCTTCAACTTCCTGCTATCCAGCGGCGAGGCGCTCTGGGCCCATGCATCGACGCACCTCTGGTACATCGAGCGGCGTCATCCGTTCGCGCACGCCAGCCTGGCCGACGAAGACCTGTCTGTGGATTTCGCTGCCCACACCACGCCGGCGGACCGTGTCGCCGTGGTGGTGACGGCGCCGCTCACCTCGAACGAGCTGTGGACGCCGTTCGCGGCAGGCGAGCTGAAGGTTTTCGTGGACGGCGTGGCCGTCGGTTGACGGCCGGACTCAGGCCGCCGACGCCACCGCGGCTTCCAGCGCGTCGATGAACATCGCCGGCACGTCGAAGCCGGCCTGCTGCGTGATTTCCTGGAAGCACGTCGGGCTGGTCACGTTGATCTCCGTGAGGCAGGCGCCGATCACGTCCAGCCCCACCAGCAGCAGCCCCCGCGCGGCCAGCACCGGACCGATGGCGTTGGCGATTGCGTAGTCGGTATCGGACAACGGCATCGCCACGCCCTTTCCGCCGGCCGCCAGGTTGCCGCGCACTTCGGTGCCTTGCGGGATGCGCGCGAGGCTGTAAGGCACGGGCTTGCCGCCGATGACCAGGATGCGCTTGTCGCCCTGCGTGATCTCGGGCACGAAGCGCTGGACCATGATGGTCTCGGCGCCATCCTTGTTGAGCGTCTCGATGATGGAGCCGAGGTTGAGAGCGTCTTCCTTGACGCGGAAGATGCCCATGCCACCCATGCCGTCCAGTGGCTTGAGGATGATGTCCTTGTGCTCGGCGTGGAAGCGCCGCACCTCGGCCGCATCGCGCGTCACCAGCGTGGGGCTCACGAACTGCGGGAACTCCATGATCGCGAGTTTTTCGGGATGGTCGCGCAGCGTGCGGGGCTTGTTGAAGACACGTGCACCTTCGCGCTCGGCCTGCTCCAGCAGATGAGTGGCGTAGAAGTACTCGCTGTCGAACGGCGGATCCTTGCGCATCAGCACGGCGTCGAAGTCGCGCAGCAGCACGGTGGGGCGGCCGGTCTCGCGGAACCAGGTGCCGTCGTCGTCGCCCGTGAGCTCGATTCGGCGCGCCACGGCCTGCACCTGACCGCCCGAACGCCACGAGATGTCCTGCGGCAGGCACGCCGCCACGGTGTGGCCGCGGCGCACGGCCTCGCGCATCATGGAGAACGTGGTGTCCTTGTAGGTCTTGAAGGCCTCGAGGGGATCGGCGACAAAAAGAATGTTCATGGCTGCGTGGCTTGTTCCTGGACGCCGCGGGCCGGCTTTCGCCGGGCTGCTGGTGGCGCTCCTGGAGGAAGAGCGGCTTCAGTTGCTTCGGGGGAGGGCGTACTGTCCCACAACGAGCGCGATCGCGCCCGCGACCACGCCCCAAAACGCCGAGCCGATCCCGGCTATTGACACGCCGCTGAGCGTGACGAGGAAAGTGATGATCGCGGCTTCGCGGTGCTTTTCGTCGCCCAGCGCCGAGGCCAGGCCGCCAGCGATCGTGCCCAGCAGCGCCAAACCCGCGATGGCCGCCACCAGCTCGCCGGGGAAGGCCGTGACAAAGCCGGCCACCGTGGCGCCGAACACGCCGATGAGTACGTAAAGCACGCCGCAGCAGACCGCCGCCGTATAGCGGCGGGCCGGGTCTTCGTGCGCCTCGCGGCCCATGCAGATCGCCGCTGTGATGGCCGAGAGATTGAGTGCGAACGCGCCGAACGGCGCCAGTGCCAGCGTGGCCAGCCCGGTCATGCTGAGCAGGCCCGACACCGGCATCTGGTAGCCCGAAGCGCGGATGGCCGCCACGCCCGGCAGGTTCTGCGAGGCCATCGTGACGATGAAGAGCGGCAGCGCCAGGCTGATGGCGGCGGACCAGGTGAAGTCGGGCATCGTGAACACCGGCACGGCCAGGCCGAGGTGCACGGCGGTCCAGGCCAGCTGGCCCCGCGCGGCCACGTAAGCGATGGCTACGGCCAGCGTGAGCGGGATCGCATAGCGCGGCGCGAAGCGGCGGCTCGCCAGGTAGGTGCCCAGCATCAGCAGCACCAGCGGCAGCGCGGTCTGTGCCGCCGTGAAGGCTGCAAGGCCGAACCGTGCGAGTACGCCGGCCAGCAGGGCGGCGGCGATCGCCATCGGGATGCGGTTCATCACGCGTTCGAACCAGCCGGTCACGCCGAACAGCGTGATGAGCGCGGCGCTGATCATGAAAGCCGCCACTGCCTCACCCATCGAATGACCGGCGCCGGCCACGGCCAGCACGGCTGCGCCCGGCGTGCTCCAGGCCACCATCACCGGCTTGCGCAGCACCAGTGAGGGCACGGCGGTGCACAGGCCCATGCCCAGGCCCAGCGCCCACATCCACGAACTGATGATCCCGGGTGTCGCGCCGAACGATTGCGCGGCCTGGAACACGATGGCGAACGAACTGGTGAAGCCCACCAGCACGGCGACGAAGCCCGCGGCGGCGGCTGACAGGCTCAGGTCGCGGAAGAAGCGCATGGCGGTGTCGCGGGCCTTCAGGCCAGAAACACCAGGGCGAGGCCGATGGCGGCCGGGATCGCCTGGATGAAGAGGATCTTGCGGCTCGCCGTTGCTGCGCCATAGAGGCCCGCCACCAGCACGCACAGCAGGAAGAACACCTGGAACGCGAAGCTCGCGGGCCCCGGCACGAGGCCGTAGAACAGGCCGGCCGCGAGGAAGCCGTTGTACAGGCCCTGATTGGCCGCCATGACCTTGGTGGCGGCGGCCGATTCAGGCGTGAGGTTGAACGCCTTCATACCCTTGGGCTTGTCCCAGAGGAACATCTCCAGCACGAGGATGTAGACATGCAGCAGGGCGATGAGCGCGACGACGGTCTGGGCAGCGATGTACATGACGGCAGGCCTTTCAGGAGCGCGGCGGCGCCACGCGAGGCGGGAATCGTACCCCGGCCGGCCACCATAATCGGCCGATGCAGATCCCGCTCGAACCCGGCCGCTTCGACGCCGTCATCCTCGATCTCGACGGCACGATGGTCGACACCATGGGCGACTTCGATGCCGCCATCGGCGCCATGCTGGCGCAACTGGCCCTGCCCCCACTGCCGCGCGAATCGCTGGCGCACTTTGTCGGCAAGGGTTCGGAGCATCTGGTGCGCAGCGCGCTCGCGCACGTGGCCGGGCCGGCAGACGAACGCGCGACCGCGCTGTACCCACGGGCCTACGACGCCTACCAGGCGCATTACGGCCGCATCAACGGCCAGCATTCCGCGCTCTACCCCGGCGTGGCCGAAGGCCTGGCGGGGCTACGCGCACGCGGCCTGCCGCTGGCATGCCTGACCAACAAGCCCGTGGTCTACGCGCGCGCGCTGCTGGCGGCCAAGGGCATCGACGCGGTGTTCTCGCACGTGTTCGGCGGCGATTCGTTCGAACGCAAGAAGCCCGATCCGCTGCCGGTGCTGCGCACCTGCGAGGCGCTGGGCTCGGCGCCGGGCCGCACGCTGGTGGTGGGCGACTCGAGCAACGACGCGCGCGCGGCGCGCGGCGCGGGGTGTCCGGTCGTGCTCGTGACCCATGGCTACAACCATGGCGAGCCGGTGCGCGGCGTGGACGCCGACGGCTGGATCGATTCGCTGGCCGAACTCGTGGCGCGCTGAGCGGCGCGCGACGATCAGGCGGGCTTGCCGAGCAGCAGTTCCTTCAGTCGCCAGTCGGCCGGCTGCGGGCCCAGCCAGATGCGCAGCAGGGCATTGAAGAACTCGGGCTCGCGGAACGGCTCGCCCTGCACGCGGCCGCGCACGGTCACGACCGCGCCCGTGCCCGGAATCCAGTCGACGCTGAAGGTGTCGCCGGCGTTCAGGCGTTTCTGCTGCGCGAACATCTCGCCCATGCGCAGCAACCCGGGGATCAGCCGCGACAGTTCCTGGCGCGGCGTGTTGTCTTCAACCCCGCGCGTGAACAGGCGGCCGAGTTCGTTGGCATCGATGTCGCGCAGCATGGTCACGACGATGCGCTTGGGTCCAGGTTGCGCGGCGATCTCGTCGACCGTGCCGGCCGCCCTGGGCACGTACAGCGCCATCGCATACACCTTGAACACCGCCTTGTAGCGCGTGCCCGCGCCGTTGAGCACGAGCGGCGTGCCCTGCACGCTGGCCGCAGGCTCGAACTTCACGCCGTCCACCACGACGGGGGCGGCCGGGGCCTGCGCGTGGGCCGGTGACATGGACAGCAGCGCCACGGCGAGCGTGGCACAGGCATGGCGGAGCAGGGCGGCGAGCGGCATGGGCGGGTGTCCTCGATGAGGGGAGGGAGGGGCGGCGCGCGATTCTCACGGTACCTCATGGCCCTGCCCATCGGGGTTTCCGCCCATCGCGGCCATTTGCTACACTGCCCGCCATGTTCGTTCACCGCACTGTCATCACAGGTCGCAGCGACCGGGGAGCCTGGCCCTGGCGCAAGCCTGAGTTCGTGCGCATCTGAACGCACGGCCGCCGGCGCCTGCCGGCCTGCCCGTGCACCCCCGGCCCGCCCCCGCGCGCGGCCATCGATGGAATGAACTGGCCGCCCCTCGCGGCCTGGGCTCCGGAGGGCCCGCCCCGTGATCACCGAACTGGAATTCAAGAGCCTGCGCGACGCCGGCTACAACCGCATCCCCCTCATCGCCGAGGCTTTCGCCGACCTCGAGACACCGCTCTCGCTCTACCTCAAGCTCGCCCATTCGCAGGACGGCGGGCGCCACAGCTTCCTGCTGGAATCCGTGGTGGGCGGCGAGCGCTTCGGCCGCTACAGCTTCATCGGCCTGCCCGCGCGCACGCTGCTGCGCGCCAGCGGCTTCGGCGACGCGGCGCGCACCGAGGTCGTCCGCGACGGCCAGGTGATCGAGACCGCGCAGGGCAATCCGCTCGATTTCATCGCCGAGTACCAGAAGCGCTTCAAGGTGGCGCTGCGGCCCGGCCTGCCGCGCTTTTGCGGCGGGCTGGCCGGCTACTTCGGCTACGACGCCGTGCGCTACATCGAGAAGAAGCTCGAGGCCACCTGCCCGCCCGATACGCTGGGGTGCCCCGACATCCTGCTGCTGCAATGCGAAGAGCTGGCTGTCATCGACAACCTCTCGGGCAAGCTCTACCTCATCGTCTATGCCGACCCGGCGCAGCCCGAGGCGTTCTCCAATGCCAAGAAGCGGCTGCGCGACCTCAAGGACAAGCTCAAGTACTCCGTGAGCGCGCCGCAACTCAAGGCCAGCCAGGCCTACCCGGCCGAGCGCGATTTCGCCAAGGCCGACTACCTGGCCGCCGTCGATCGCGCCAAGGAACTGATCGCTGCCGGCGACTTCATGCAGGTGCAGGTGGGCCAGCGCATCCGCAAGCGCTACACCGAGAGTCCGCTGTCGCTCTACCGCGCGCTGCGTTCGCTCAATCCGTCGCCCTACATGTACTACTACCACTTCGGCGACTTCCATGTGGTGGGCGCGTCGCCCGAGATCCTGGTGCGGCAGGAGCAGGTGCCCGAAGGCCAGAAGATCACCATCCGCCCGCTCGCGGGCACGCGCCCGCGCCAGGCCACGCCCGAGGCCGACAAGGCCGCCGAGCTGGAACTGGTGAGCGATCCGAAGGAGCGCGCCGAGCATGTGATGCTGATCGACCTGGCCCGCAACGACATCGGCCGCATCGCCAAGACCGGCACCGTCAAGGTGACCGAGGCCTTCGCGGTGGAGCGCTACAGCCACGTGATGCACATCGTGAGTAACGTCGAGGGCATCCTGCAGGACGGCATGACCAGCCTCGACGTGCTGCGCGCCACCTTCCCGGCCGGCACGCTCACCGGCGCGCCCAAGGTGCACGCCATGGAGCTGATCGACCAGCTCGAACCCACCAAGCGGGGCCTCTACGGCGGCGCCTGCGGCTATCTGAGCTTCGCGGGCGACATGGATGTCGCCATCGCCATCCGCACCGGCGTCATCAAGGACCAGACCCTCTACGTGCAGGCCGCGGCCGGCGTGGTGGCCGATTCGGTGCCCGAGCTGGAATGGAAGGAAACCGAGGCCAAGGCGCGTGCGCTGCTGCGTGCGTCGGAGCTTGTCGAGGAAGGATTGGAGTAAGCCATGCCCAAGCTTTTGATGATCGACAACTACGACAGCTTCACCTACAACATCGTCCAGTACTTCGGTGAACTGGGTGCCGAGGTGGAGGTGCACCGCAACGACGAGATCACCGTGGCCGGCGTGGCCGAACGGCGGCCCGACCTGCTGGTGATTTCGCCCGGCCCGTGCTCGCCGGCCGAGGCCGGTATTTCGGTGGAGGCCATCCGCCACTTCGCGGGCAAGCTGCCGGTGCTGGGTGTGTGCCTGGGCCACCAGAGCATCGGCGCGGCCTTCGGCGGCACCATCGTGCGCGCGCAGCAGTTGATGCACGGCAAGACCAGCGTGATCACCACCACGCAGGAGGGCGTGTTCGCCGATCTGCCCGCGCAGTTCACGGTCAACCGCTACCACTCGCTGGCGATCGAGCGCGAGAGCTGCCCGGCCGAGCTGGTGGTGACCGCGCGCACCGACGACGGCGAGATCATGGGCGTGCGCCACCGCGAGCTGGCGGTGCAGGGCGTGCAGTTCCATCCCGAGTCCATCCTCACCGAACACGGCCACGCGATGCTGCGCAACTTCCTGGAACAGCGCTGATGCCCGACGCGCAACACCTGCTGGTGTTCATCGTCGCCGGCTGGCTCCTCAACGTCACTCCCGGCCCCGACGTGCTGTGCATCGTCACCCATGCATTGCGCGGCGGCGCGCGCCGCGGCGTGGCGGCGGCGCTGGGCGTGATCTCGGGCTGCTTCGTGCACATCTTCGCGGCCACGGTGGGCGTGAGCGCGCTGATCGCCGCATCGGCCACGGCGTTCACCGTGCTCAAGTGGGTGGGAGCGGCCTACCTGGTATGGAGCGGCATCCGCATGCTGATGGCCCGGCCGCAGCCGGTCGATGCGCCGGGTGCGGCTGACGCGGCAGGCGCCACCGATACGTGGCGCGCGGCCTTCGCGCGCGGCTTCCTCACCAACGCGCTCAATCCGAAGGTGGCGCTGTTCTTCCTGGCCTTCCTGCCGCAGTTCATCGCGCCGGGCGCCGGGCATCCGCAACTGGCGTTCTTCCTGCTGGGCCTGCTGTTCACGGCGAACTCGCTGCCCGTGTGCCTGGGCTGGGCGCTGGGCGCGTCGTGGCTGGCGCGGCGCGCGGGCGGCAGCCGCATCGGTGTCGTGCCCGGGATGCACTGGATCGAGCGCGCCGCCGGCCTGATGTTCATCGGCTTCGCCGCGCGGCTGGCACTGGCCGACAATCCCGCCGTGGCCGCGCCACGCCGATTCCCGTAACGAGGAGACTGCATGCCCATCACGCCGCAGGAAGCCCTGCAACGCACCATCGAGCACCGCGAGATCTTCCACGACGAGATGCTCGACATCGTCCGCCGCATCATGAGCGGCGAGCTCTCGCCCGTGATGACCGCCGCCCTCATCACGGGCCTGCGCGTCAAGAAGGAAACCATCGGAGAGATCACCGCCGCCGCGCAGGTGATGCGCGAGTTCTCCACCCGCGTGCAGGTGGCCGACGCGGCGCACCTGGTCGACATCGTCGGCACGGGCGGCGACGGGTCGCACACCTTCAACATTTCCACCTGCGCGATGTTCGTGGCCGCCGCCGCGGGCGCGCGCACCGCCAAGCACGGCGGCCGCAGCGTGTCGAGCAAGTCCGGCAGCGCCGACGTGCTGGAGGCGCTGGGCGCCAACATCAACCTCGGCCCCGAGTCGATCGCGCGCTGCATCGACGAAGTGGGCCTGGGCTTCATGTTCGCGCCCAACCACCATCCGGCCATGAAGAACGTGGCGCCCATCCGCAAGGAGCTGGGCGTGCGCACCATCTTCAACATCCTGGGCCCGCTGACCAATCCGGCCAGCGCGCCCAACACGCTGATGGGCGTGTTCCACGCCGATCTGGTCGGCATCCAGGTGCGTGCGCTGCAGCGGCTGGGTGCCCAGCATGCGCTGGTGGTCTATGGCCGCGACGGCATGGACGAGATCAGCCTGGGCGCATCCACTCTGGTGGGCGAACTCAAGGGTGGCGAGATCACCGAATACGAAATCCACCCCGAGGACTTCGGCCTGCCCATGGCCAGCAGCCGCGCGCTCAAGGTCGAGACGGCCGAGCAGTCGGCCGCCATCCTGCGTGGCGTGCTGAACGACGAGGCCGGGCCGGCGCGCGACATCGTGCTGCTCAACGCTGGCGCGGCGCTCTACGCGGCCAACGTCGCGCCGTCCATCGCCGATGGCATCGCGCGTGCGCGCCAGGCGCTCGCCAGCGGCGCGGCGCGCGAACGGCTGTCGCGCTTCGTCGCCATCACCCAATCGCTCGAGGGCTGAACGCCATGTCGGACATCCTGAACCAGATCGTCGCCGTCAAGCACGAGGAAATCGCCGCGGCGAAGAAGCGCGTGTCGCTGGAAGCCATGCGCGCCGATGCCGAGAGCCGCGTGCTTACGCGCGACTTCGAAGGCGCGCTGCGCGCGAAGATCGCCGCCGGACGCGCCGCCGTGATCGCCGAGGTCAAGAAGGCCAGCCCGTCCAAAGGCGTGCTGCGCGCCGACTTCGAGCCGGCCGACATCGCCCAAAGCTATGCCGGGCACGGCGCGGCCTGCCTGTCGGTGCTGACCGACCGCCAGTTCTTCCAGGGCTCGGTGGACTTCCTGAAGCAGGCGCGCGCGTCGTGCGACCTGCCGGTGCTGCGCAAGGACTTCATGGTCGATCCGTACCAGGTCTACGAAGCGCGCGCCA
>VFQN01006018.1_pt1 | contig 14285 bp, 13 predicted proteins | sample 3512371 | NCBI WGS metagenome assembly VFQN01 (sample SAMN10412370, study PRJNA504923) | tailings metagenome | isolation source: Replicate 2 from Balatoc abandoned mine | place: Philippines: Itogon, Benguet | collected 2017-08-28
GCGGCAATCCTCAGGAGCCAAAGTAATGCCCGTCACCGTGGCATTGTTGGCGGCGGCCTACACCAATACGATGCCCTCTCAGCCCAATGCCCGTTTCTTTAACAATTTAGAACGCCAAACTTATTGTGGGCAGTTGTTGATTGCCCGAAAATTTGGGGAGCGGGTTTCGTTACAGCTTTCTCCTTCAATACTGCACCGCAACAAAGTAGAAACCGAAAACGACGCCAATACTCTGTATAGCTTGGGCATAGGCGGCCGCTTCAAATTGACGCGCCGTACGTCGTTCAACGTAGAATATTACTACACTCCTACCTCAGTAGGTGAAATCTCCCTACGTGACCCACAGTTTAAAAATGCCCTTTCGATCGGCTTCGACATCGAAACGGGCGGCCACGTATTCCAACTTCATTTCACAAACTCCAAGGGAATGACCGAAAAATACCTCATCGGCCAAACTGAAGGAATGTGGCAAAACGGTGATATCTTCTACGGGTTCAATGTCTCCAGGGTCTTCAGTTTTGATAAAAGCGCCAAGAAAACACACAAATAATCTTACTCCAAAAATCCAACAATCATGAAAACAAGGCTTGTTATTCCATTGATTATCATACACTTTATGGCTTTTCAGGCAAAATCTCAGTTGTTTATGGCGCAGGGGGGCGAAACGAGTTTTTTCTCCGAAACCCCTTTAGAAAACATCTCTGCTCTCAATAAACAAGTGGCGGCAATTATCAACACTTCGACGTCAGAAGTGGCCGTGAGAATTCAGAATATAGCGTTTCGCTTTCCCAATAAGCTCATGGAAGAACACTTCAATGAAAATTACATGGAATCTGAAAAATATCCCAATTCGACGTTTAAAGGAAAGATTCAAGAAGTGATTGATTTCAAAAAAGAAGGGGTATATAATGTATCTGCCAAGGGTATTTTAGAGATTCATGGGGTAAAACAAGAACGAGTCATTAAGGGGAAATTAACGGTTGGAAAAGAGCAATTAACCTTTGTCGGTAACTTCGACGTAAAACTGGCTGACCATAAAATAGAAATTCCGACGTTGGTGATGGCCAAAATCGCCGAGTCGCTGACCGTCAAAAACTATTTTGTCTTTACCCAAAAAAAATAAGGCCATGAAACTACTTAAATTTCTCCTTTTTATTGGCATTATCGGGGTGCTTGTTTCCTGCCTTTACGAAAAACCCACCCCTGAAACCACTTCAACCACTACACCCGACCCGACCAATCCCTCAAATGGCACAAATACTGCTACGGGTATCACCCTGACCTGCACGATTGTGCCAAACACAACGGCAAGTGACCAAGTATGTTTTAATACCCAAATCCTTCCGCTGATTGTGAGCAATTGCGCCACAAGCGGCTGCCATGATGCCAAAAGTAGGGAAGACGGGTATGAATTAACGAGCTATAAAACCATCACTAGCAAAGGCATCAATATCAGTAAGCCCCTCAGCAGCAAGCTATACCAAGTAATGATTGATACAGGAAAAGACCGAATGCCCCCTTCTGCGCCTCTCTCCAAAGCCCAAACCGACTTATTTCTTAAATGGATTCAACAAGGCGCGAAGGAAACAATCTGCAATGTAAGCGTGGATACTGCCAATGTAAGCTTCTCAAAATCAGTGAAGCCCCTGTTGGACACCTATTGTGTGGGTTGCCACAAAACAGGTTCTTCATCGGGAAGTGTACTATTAGACAGTTATACAGGGGTAAAAATTTACGTTGACAACCAACGACTTTTTGGCACAATGAGCTCGCAACAAGGCTACTCACCCATGCCCCCGACTGGAAAATTGACGGATTGCCAGTTGTTGGTGATTCAAAAATGGATTTTGCAGGGGGCGAAGAATGATTAAGTCCTTAATTGCCTGTGCGCTTGTGATGCTTTAGAATAAAGCATAATGAAACGCGGATGATACAAATGCCAAATCCCGATTTGCATTGGGACGGAAATACGGATTTTGGTCGAGGTCATACAAAACGCGGTCAGTCACGAATACATTTTTGCAGGCGTGCATTTGATTCCATTCATTGAGCATCGATGGCACATCCGAATGCCGCCCCAAGTTGTTCGTAGCCTTCCGTAGGGAGGCTGCGAATGTCAAATAAAGAGAGTATTTGTAATACAGTAAATACCAAGTTTTACAAATATTTGATAATTAGTAAATTAACTCAAAAATCAATCCCCGGCATCTCATTTGCAGGTCGGTGTATTTTTATCCTTACCGATACCCCTTCGAGTAAGCCGTCCTATTGGTAGAGTTTAAACCACCTAATACGCCTTCTCTGAAAGTTTCTACAATTAACCTGGGTTCCCAAGGTGCGTTTGTGGCGTCTTCCAGCCACAGGGTTTGAATCGTTTTGTGTTCTTGCCACAACCCAGTTTTAGGGTTTTGATAGGGTAAGGTTGTTGTAATCACCAATCTGTTTTCTTGCCATTTTGCCGTTGAAACGGAAGGTTTCCGGCTACGCCCTGTGTTGATGGAGTTTTGAGTGGAAGTGCCATTGAGGGCATAGCGATAGTTGACCATTGGTTGAAGTTCGCGGGCATTGAAGACAACTCTTTCGATGTCCAAATAATCGGAACGCTGCAAAATGGATATTTTCTCACCCCAACCACTTCCCAAAGCTGCTACTTTGGGCTTGTCTGAACGATTGATAACCGAAACGGTCTGTAATTCGGCAGTGGACCAACTACCCGAAAAATCAGGATTGGGCAACGCCACCGAACGACCTCCAAGCATAGACCTATCGGTTCGTGTATAGGTAGATATCAGTTTTCCGGAACCCACAGGCGGCGGCAGGTATGGGTCAGCCGCATTGGCTTGGGCCGACACTCGTGGAAATTGCACTAACGAAAGCTCGTATTCTTTGACAAGCGAATCCATGATACCAATCACCCACGGATAATGGTCTTTGACATCTATTTCTTCTTGTGGGTCCACCCGCAGGTCAAACAATCGGACAAGGTTATCTGGCTCAGCATCGGGCAATTCAGTTTTGAAATTGTACCATAATTTCCAATCCTGCCATTTGACGGCCATTACGCCGCCGTTGCGGTTCATAAAAATAGCACTTTCTCGGTTGGAGTGATTTTGCTTGCCTTCCAAAAAAGGGAGTAGGTTTATACCGTCAATTTTGCGGTCATTGGGGGCATAAGGAACACCCGCTGCTACCGCTATAGTGGTGAATAAATCCACTTCGTGAACCACTTCATTGGAAACTTGTCCGTCTTTGATATGCCCCTGCCAACGAATCACACAAGGGGTTCGTACACCGCCTTCCATGGCAGAATTGTAATAACCCCGCCAAGGTCCCGACGAACCTCGCCACGGTCGTCGTAGCTCGGCACCGTTGTCCGAACACCATATTACGATGGTATTTTTATCAATGCCCAGTTTTTCTAATTCCTTTAAAATCAATCCTACGTTATAATCTACATCGGCCATGGCATCGCCCATATCGCCTGCGCCCGTTGTACCTACCTTATCGGGGTGAGGTAGGGCCGGAAAATGAAGTTGGGTCATGGGGTAATACAAAAAGAAGGGCTTCTTTTTGTCGGCATTTTTTCTGATAAAATTAACGCTTTTTTCGGCAGCCTCACGGTCAATGGTACGCCTTGCAGCTACATCAAAAGGCTTGACTTGTTTGGAGGTTTGTCCTGCTATCCCTTCCCACACATACGGAATCTCTTGATCTTTTGGAAAACCTTTCATGGCTGTAAATTGCGATAAATGGCTCGTGCCTGGAATGCCATACCATTCGTCAAAGCCTTGATGTGTTGGCTCTCGTTTACCTAACCAATCGTCGCCACCAATGTCCCATTTGCCAAAAAGTGCCGTGGCATAACCTGCCGTTTTGAGTTGTTCGGCCATCGTGTTTTCCCACAGTGTAGTACCTGTATAATAGTCGTCACCCGCACGGGCAGCGTATCTACCCGTCATGAGTGCAATGCGTGACGGCGTGCAAGAATACTCTACATTGAAATTGGTCAGTCTGATTCCTTCCTTTCCAATTTTGTCAATATTAGGTGTGGGGACGCCCCGAACTCCACCATAAGCATTTACTTCGCCAACGCCTATATTGTCGGGAAATATCAATATGACATTAGGCCTGTTTTGGGAATAAGCTGAATGCAAAGTTTTGATTAGAAGGAGGCTAATCAGTAAGCATTTTGCATAATTATTGTTCATATTAAATGTTATGTTAGGGAAAAGTGATTATTTCAACTGTAAAGTTACCCCGAAAGATTTGAAAGTTTACATCCGCCCATTTTACATTGATTCAGTAGGGAATGAGGTAACAATAAAGTACTTTTCTTTGGGGAATATCAAAGAATGAGAATTTCTTGATTTCGTAAAATGGAAACTCGGATTGATTAATCTTTCCGTTGGTTTGCGTTTGCAATACAAACCACCGGAAAGTGCGTTTGCAACGCATTTATAGGTGTCCCTTCCGCATTTCTTTCACGGCATAGTCAGCCGCCCGAGCGGTCAGGGCCATGTAGGTCAGGGATGGATTTTGGGTCGAAGTCGAGGTCATACAACCGCCGTCGGTCACGAATACATTTTTGCAGGCATGCATCTGATTCCATTTATTGAGCATTGAGGTTTTGGGGTCTTTGCCCATCCGGATACCGCCCATTTCATGGTTTTCGTTGCCGGGTACGCGCTTGGTATCCACCGTTTTGATGTTGGTATAACCCGCCTTGGTGAACATTTCGGTAAATTGCTCGTAAAAATCCTTCACCATTTTCATGTCGTTGTCATCAAAATCGACCGACATACGCAACTGCGGAATCCCCCAATCGTCTTTCAGATTCGGGTCAAGGCGTACATGATTGCTTTCTTTAGTCAACACCTCCCCCATCATATTGGCTCCAATGCTCCAACCTTCTTCGGAAGGTCTGGAGAGTTGGTCTTTGAGTTCCTCCCCAAACAGCCCATCGGTCGGAACACCCATTTTTGATGAGCTCATCGAAGCGGCATACCCCCGCAAAAAGTCCGTTTCTTGTTTATAGACATTCCTAAAACGCGGCACATAAGCACCGTTGGGTCGCTTGCCTTCGGTGGTGGTATCGTGAAAACCGTCGTATTCAGCCGAAACGCGTCCACGGTAGTTATGGAACCCGATGTATTTTCCCAACACGCCACTGTCGTTGCCAAAACCATTAGGAAAGCGACTCGAGGTTGAATTAAGTAAAATCAAATTGGAGTTCAGCGCAGAGGCATTCAGAAAGATGATTTTGGCGTAGTATTCGGTCATCTCCTTCGTGTTGGCATCTATCACACGTACTCCCGTTGCCCGTTGTTTTTGTTCATCATAAATGATTGAATGCACCACCGAATGTGTTTTCAGGGTCATTTTACCCGTCCGCTCCGCCCACGGCAACGTAGAGGCATTGGTGCTAAAATACCCACCGTACGGGCAACCGCGCTCACAAAGCACTCTGTGTTGGCACTTAGCTCGGCCTTGTTGGTAGTGAATAGGCTTGGGGTCGGTGAGATTGGCCGTACGGCCGATGATGATATGACGGTCGGTATAGTTTTTGGCTACCTGCTGACTGAAGTGTTTTTCAACGCAACTCATTTCGTGCGGCGTCAAAAACTCTCCGTCGGGTAGGTTAGGCAACCCGTCTTTGTTGCCTGAAATACCCGCGAATTTTTCAACGTAGCTGTACCAAGGTGCAATGTCAGCGTAACGAATGGGCCAATCCACCGCAAAACCGTCACGTGCGGGGCCTTCAAAATCAAAATCCGACCAGCGCTGTGTTTGCCGCGCCCACAAAAGCGAGCGCCCTCCCACTTGGTAGCCGCGCATCCACGAAAAAGGTTTTTCCTGCACAAACGGATGCTCGAAATCTTTCACCACAAAGTGCAGCGTTGGCTCTTTGAAAATATAGTGCCCACTCGAAGCAGGGCTTTTTTGTTTTAACTCCAACGGGACCTCCCCTAAATGCGGAAATTCCCACGGGTTTTTCATCGCCGTTGGATAATCCGTAATGTGCTTTACATCACGGCCACGCTCCAACACCAGCGTGCGCAAGCCTCTTCCAGTCAGCTCTTTAGCGGCCCAGCCACCGCTGATGCCCGTGCCAATGACTATGGCGTCAAAGCGATTCGTCGCACCGGTGCGTTCTTTGATGGAATCTATGTTAAAGTAACTCATGTGGATTCATAGCACCTCGGCGGTGGACCTCCGAAGGTAAAGTTAAGTGGGTTAGGTTCTACACTATAAAAAAGTCGGGTCTATTTTGACTTACTGTCTATTGAACAAAAATAACGGTCTTTTTGCTTTCCTTTTAAAAATTCTTAGAAAGAACCCCCACCCCTGAGGCCTCCTTCACTTTCATCCTGTTTTTCTAACCAACAATATCCTCAAAAACATCCATTCATCAAGCCCCTTTTCCGTTGGTTATAATCCCCTTGGCAAGTTTCAGTGGCACCCCTACATTTGACCCATCAAAACAGCCAAGAATAACCAACAAAGCATTAAAATACTGAAATAGCCATGGAAACAAACAGATTATATCGCATTGCCAATCAATCAGTTATCGGGGGAGTTGCCGCTGGGATGGCGCATCATTTCGGGATAGACCGCGCACTGGTACGCATCCTGTTTGTGCTGGCGTTCTTCTTTACTGCAGGCTTTCCCACTGTCATGATTTATATCATTTTGTGGGCAGTACTGCCAACCGCCATTAAAGAATCAACGGATACGAGCGTGATTCGTATCTAGGGGTTGTAGTGAAACAGTGTTTGCAAATGAATGCCGACTTTGGAGAGGGTCGGCATTTTTTTTGTGCCAAGGGATGCTCACATCCCGAGCCAAAAGCGGGTTTGAGAACCCGCCCCACTACTGTTTCTCCTGTTCAATCAATGTCTGCACCCAACGAAAGCCCACAAAAGCCGCCAGCATGCACCCAATAATAACGCCCCAAAGGGCATAATAGCCATAAGTGGCGGCGATTTGCCCACCCAACACTGGGGCCGCAACCTGCGCAATGGCGTAGCACATGGAGTATAGCGCCGAATATTGTCCCCGATTTTGGGGCGTAGAGCGCTCCATCGTGAAGGAGTTCATAAACGGCATGGCCAACATTTCGCTGAGGGTAATGGTAATTACGGCAAGGGGCAAAATCCACACAAAACCCTGAAAAACAATGAAGAGTAAGTAGCTAACTCCGCAAAAAAGCACCCCCCAACTGATAAAGGTAAGTTTAGGACGTAACGGCTCAATGTAGTAAATCAAAATCATTTCAAACGCTGCCACCAACAGTCCGTTTGAGCCGAGCAGTAAACCAATGTAAAATTCGTTGACGTGGAGTTCTGTTTTCCAAAATACGGGTACAATGCTAAAAAACTGCATAAATCCGATGGCAAACAAAATCGTAAACACCACAAATCGCATATAAATACCATCCCGAAAAGCAGATTGTGCTGGCACGACAACCGCATCTTTATCGTATTCTGCACCGTGGGTTTTGTCCCGATTTTTGACCAATACGGCTAGTACCACCGCCGCCGAAATATTGGTAATACCATCGGCAATGAATAAATATTTGTAGCCAATCGTTGCAAAAAAACCACCCAACGCGGGCCCGATGGCCCAACCGATATTGATGGCCAAACGGTTGATGGCATACGCCCTCGTACGATTTTCGGGGGTGCTGTAAAATGCAATAGAAGTAGAATTTGCGGGCCGAAAAGCTTCACCCACCAGGCTCAAACAAAACGTAGAAATACATAAAGTGGGCAACGTACGCATTTGCATCAGCACAAAAAACATCAAGCCACCCAACGCCAAACTTGCCATTTGGACGTAGTAATGCCCTACTTTATCGGTCAGTTTACCGCCAAAATACGTCCCCAATATCCCACCAGCACCCGCACAACTCACTACCAAACCAGCATTGGGCAAACTGAAATGGAGTGCCTGCGTCAAGTACACGCTCATAAAGGGAATCACCATCGTACCCGAACGATTGATGAACATCACAAAGGCCAGAAGCCAGATTTCGCGGGAGATCCCGCCGTACGCATTTCGATAAAGAGTGGCTGTTTTCTGTAACATAATGCGGCAAAGTTAACAGTCAGCCCGTTTAAAACCGACCAACTGTTAAAAATCTGTTGCTGCTGCCCTGTTTGGTGTTATCACCAAACCGTAAAAATGCAAAGTCGATTAGCGAAGGGGTAATAATGCTGATAATAATTTAAAGTGGAGAAACCCTACCATACGATTGACAACAAAAACTCGTATTATTATTTGGAAGTGAGAGCAGTACCTCTCAATTGGGCAGGAAGTGATATGGGTATTATCAGCGTTTACATTACGTATTTTCCTTACTGATTAATTTTCTGTAACTGTTGGACAGTTCAAAACCATCAGACGGATCACAGCACGCTACAACGAAACGCCTCGTTTCCAAGGGATAAAATCATCTTGGGCCAAGCGTTGGGCGTGGGTAAGTTTGCCGCTGGCTACTTGGATAATTTCTTCCAACAACGCATCGGCATTTTGCGCAATGGTTTGTTCTCCCGTCACCACGGGTCCGCAGTCAAAATCTATCACATCCGACATTTTTTGGGCCAAAGTAGAGTTGGTTGCCACTTTCATGACGGGACAAATCGGGTTGCCCGTTGGCGTTCCCAAACCAGTTGTAAACAGAATCACCGTTGCGCCAGCGGCTGTTTTACCAGTAGTGGCTTCAACGTCATTGCCGGGCGTGCAAACGAGTTGGAGGCCTTTTTCGGAAGATATTTCAGTATAATTGGTTACGTCCTGAATGGGAGCTGAGCCGCCTTTTTTGGCCGCACCCGCTGATTTGATGGCGTCGGTGATGAGTCCGTCTTTGATATTGCCCGGCGAAGGATTGAACGCAAAAGCCGAGCCGACCGCATCGGCCTTGCCCGAATAATCGCGCATGAGCCGCTCAAACTTGGCCGCCTTTTCTTCCGTAACACAACGGTTTAACAATTCCTGCTCTACGCCGTGCAGTTCAGGGAACTCAGCCAGTAAGGTTTTTCCTCCAAGGGCTACCAAAATATCCGAGACTTGCCCTAAAACGGGATTGGCCGAAATGCCCGAGAAACCATCCGAGCCGCCGCATTTTAAGCCCACGACCAGCTCGGTAATGGGCACGTCTTCGCGCTCGTGTTTGTCAGCTTTTATCAAGCCCAAAAACGTCTGCTTGATGGCCATCGACATCATTTGCGCTTCCGTACCCTGCTGTTGTTCAAAAATGTACAACGGTTTATCAAAATGAGGGCTGCGCTTATGAATTTCGTCCATCAGAATCTTCTCTTCGGAGTTTTGACAACCCAAACTCAACACCGTAATTCCGGCCACATTGGGGTGCACCGCATACGATGCAAACAACGAGCACAGTGTATGCGCATCCTGCCGCGTACCGCCACAGCCGCCTTCGTGCGTGAGAAATTTGATGCCATCGACGTTTTTGAAAGGTCTTTTCGTCATGCCAGAGGCATCTGTACTTGGAGCAGCAACGCTAACAAAAGGTTCTATTTTCTTGATGACATTCATTTGCCCGTTTTGGTACAAGTGCAAAAGCTCCCGTACTTGGTCGCGGTACAGGTCGGGTTGAGCATAGCCCAGTTCACGCTCAAAAGCATCTTTCAGGGTCAATACATTTCGGTTTTCGCAAAATACCAGCGGTATTACCAACCAATAATTATACGTCCCCACCTTACCATCCGAGCGACGGTAGCCTTTAAACGTTCTGCCTACCCACTTGCTTACGTCAGGCGGCGTCCAGCTGTAGGGTTGGCGCTTGGCCGTGCTGTACGGCTCAGAATCATGCTTTAAATTATAAGTAGTAACTGGTTCACCGCGCTTGATGGGTTGCGAAGCACGACCCACCAACACACCATACATCATGACGGCATCGCCGATGGCTAGGTCTTGGGTCACAAATTTATGTTTGGCATAAACGGTATACGGCAGCACGTAGCTTTCTCCCTCAAAATCAACCACTTCCCCCGCAGATAAATCGCGCAGGGCTACAATAACGTTATCATTTGAATTTACTTTTAAGACTTTATGTAACATATCAATTAAGTTATGGGAAAAAGCGATAAATCTCTTTTCGGGGCAAAATTCGGGCAAATACGAGTACATCGCCTTCTAAATAAAGGCCAATGCGGTATTCTCCTATCCTGATTCTGTAGGCATTTTTATAACCCGAAAGTTTTTTGAGATTGGGGATATTTTGTAGTGTTTTGGCTTCTCTGACTGACAATACCACGTCTTGAAGCAATAACCTTAGGGCTTCAGGCAACTTTTTGGCATCTCTCAAATAGGCATTCTCATAGTCGTATTTCATACTGTTATTTCTGAAAAAGCCATTTTTCAAAGTCTTCTTTCTCTTTCTCAGTAGCTCGCCCCTCTTTCTTTCCCTCCTCCATTGCCAAATACAGGGCAGTATCCTCTTCTTCTTCCGTAAGCTCGCGTTGCTTTATTTCAATATCCAATGCTTTAAGTACACTCATCAAAGCCTTCTTTTGTTTTGGAGTTACCTGTATGTCCAGCATAAGACGTTGTTTTCGGAGAGTTGCTGTTGCAGCCATTGCCTTTTGTTTTTTTGGTAAATTTAGAGAGATTATGATTTCTATCAAAAGCGATTCAGCGTTTTGTGTTTACTTTTGCGCTACCAATCTTGATGTAAGATTCCCATAATCTCAAATCCAATCAACCACAATAATGGAATACCGTATCGAAAAAGACACCATGGGCAAAGTAGAAGTACCAGCCCATGTGTATTGGGGCGCACAGACCCAGCGCTCTATCATGAATTTCCCGATTGCGCAAGATATTAACAAAATGCCCAAAGAAATCATTCGGGCATTTGCCTATCTCAAAAAAGCCGCCGCCATCACCAACTTTGAAGCAGGCATTCTTCCCGAAGACAAGAAAAACTTGATTGCCCAAGTATGCGACGAAATTTTGGATGGCAAACTCAACGACCAATTCCCGTTGGTGGTGTGGCAAACTGGCTCCGGAACCCAGTCAAACATGAACTGTAATGAGGTGATTGCCTACCGTGCGCACGTCATCAATGGCGGGTCATTGCTGGATGAAAAGAAATATTTGAATCCCAACGACGACGTCAACAAATCGCAATCTTCGAATGATACTTTCCCGACGGCGATGCACATTGCGGCCTATCAGATTCTGACTGAGGTAACCATTCCCGGCATCGAAAAACTCCGTGATACACTCCAAGCCAAATCGGAAGCCTTCAAAGACGTGGTAAAAATCGGTCGCACCCACTTTATGGATGCTACGCCGCTGACACTCGGTCAGGAATTTTCGGGCTATGTTTCACAATTGAATCACGGACTTCGCGCCATTAAAAACACCTTGGCGCACCTTTCAGAATTGGCACTGGGCGGTACGGCCGTAGGTACAGGAATCAACACGCCAAAAGGCTATTCGGAAAATGTAGCAGCGCACATTGCTACGTTGACGGGCTTACCTTTTATCACGGCTGAAAATAAATTTGAAGCACTCGCCGCCCACGATGCCATCGTTGAAGCCCACGGTGCGCTCAAAACAGTGGCCGTAAGTTTGATGAAAATTGCCAACGACATCCGGATGTTGTCGTCAGGCCCGCGCGCGGGTATCGGTGAAATTCACATTCCCGACAACGAACCAGGCAGCTCTATCATGCCGGGCAAAGTAAACCCCACACAGTGCGAAGCCATGACGATGGTGGCCTGTCAGGTCATGGGTAATGACGTTGCTATCAACATTGGCGGCTCCAACGGCCACTTTGAATTGAATGTATTTAAGCCAGTAATGATTTATAACTTCCTGCACTCGGCACGTTTGATTGGTGATGTATGCGTGGCGTTCAACGACCATTGTGCGGTAGGTATTGAGCCATTGACCGAAAATATCCGCAAGCACGTCAACAATTCACTGATGTTGGTAACGGCGCTTAACCCCAAAATCGGGTATTACAACGCCGCCGCCATTGCCCAAGACGCACACAAGCGCGGTATTACGCTCAAACAGGCTTCTCTCGAATTTGAACTCAAAGGCTTGGATTTCACGCACATGACCGAAGAGCAATTCGACGCGTGGGTACGCCCCGAAGATATGGTGGGAGGTTTGAAGTAAATGCTTATTTAGAACCGAAAACCGTTAAATGTAAAATTTTAAATGTAGAAAGTTGGTTCTTCTTCCCAAGGAAGTCGGCTGCGTTGGTAGCCGACTTTTTTTGTTTTAGCAGTCGCTCGGCTCTGACGGTTTTAAATGACACGCCGCCTGCCGCGCAACCTTTTCATTATTTTTTTGGTGGGGAGGATGGCCCATCTGAACGTTCTTGAATATCGACGGTTGGTAGGGTATTTGCGGTTGGGCGTGAGGTTGTTGAAAACAAGCGCTACCGCCAGAAGTATAAACACTCCTGAAGCAACGGGCGTTAGCACAAACCAATAACCAAGGTCCTTTATTTTTTCAGAACCAATGACGGCTATCAACGCCGTAGCACCACCCGGCGGATGTAGCGTCTTGGTGATTTGCATACTGATAATAGACAACCCTACCGCCAATGGGGCCGTGAGCCAGATAATATTAGGGGAAAGTTGGTAAATGGTCACACCCAGCAGCGCAGAAATGAGATGTCCACCCACGAGATTACGGGGTTGGGCCAACGGACTTTGGATGGCACCGAAAATGAGTACAGCAGACGCTCCAAACGAGCCAATCAAGAACAAATTGTCAGTTTCGGAAAGGGCGCTTTGTAGAAAGGCAATCAATCCTACCCCCAAAAAAGCACCTACAAATGACCAAAAATTCTCTACCGAATCAACGAGCGTTTCTTTATAAACGATGTACTTGGCTATCCTGTAACCTCTTCTAATTTTTGACTTTACCATTTTTGGAATACAGCTTCTCGCGCGCCTTTCGGTGTGTGGAATACGTCAGATACGCAATTTGTACTACAAATATCCAAAAGTTATACCGTATTTTCAGCGTTTTTTGATAGGAAAGATACGTAAAAACAAAGGAGGCTTTTCTCCGCATACAGGCCGGCGTCCCGCTCCAAGTGGTAAACCTACCGCCTCAGGGTTATAGAACCGCACTTGAGTTTTTCTTTTTGGAAAGTAGGGAAGCAAAAAAATAGCTTTGTGAACACCTTACAAGTTTTTTAGTACTACTGCTATGAACGTCTTCGGAAACCTCGCACTTCTTTTAGCCTTTATTGGCTATTTTAGCCTTGCATCTATGGCTGGCAAACCCACCCCAGGCGGGGACTACGGCGTAGGACACGCGTTTGCCTTGCTATTTGCGTACGCTGCCGTGGCCGTGGGCATCAGCATCGCCACCGCCATTGTCTTATGGAAAGGGGGCTTTGATTGGGTAACCGAAAAAACCACTTTACGCAACACATTCGTGATTTCGGGGTTAATTGCGCTGTTGATTTTCAGCTTTTTTGCCGCAATGATTAACGGCGGCGGCGCACCTTGGGTCATGCGGATTTTGGGAAAATATACCATTGTTTGGGCCTTGCCGCCGTTGTTGTTGGCAGGTTTGATATTAGTCAATACTTCACTCCAATCCCTCGTACCCGCTGTGATTTGGCAATGGGCACTGAAAGGCGTCGTGCTGATAAGCGCGGTAAGTTGCGTTTTGATGTTGGGCCAATGGCTCGTCAATATCCCGATTGCAGCAGCACAACATGCCGAAATGAGAGACGCAGAAGACGCGCACCGTCAACAAGAATTTTTGGACCAAATTGAAAAGAATAACCCCAAGACTGAGATGGTCTTGATTCTGGTTTTTACCACTAAGCACCATGACAAAGCCGTGCGGGAGGCCGCCCTTGCCAAAATAAAATCAAACCCTGAATGGCAGCAATATCTCGTTAGTCGTTTGGAAACACCGTGGGCAGGTGAGGTTTTTCCTTTTTTGGCCGACAATGACGTTGAAGACCGACGGCTTTTTGCCGAGCCTATCAAGGCAGGTATTTTGAAGATGGCCGAAAAATTTAAGGACTCTATGGAGCGCACCCACACTTTCTATGACGGTCAGTTTTATTCCGAAACGCAAGCCATCCTGCAAACCATCGCCAAATTTCAAGACTTAGGCGTTGACTCCGCACCTGCCGTACGAAAATTACGGAAGGCGCTGGATACCCCGCTGAAAAGCTACCAGCAAGCGGCCAATTTAAGATGTATTCCCGTACTAGACAGCTGGTTAAAAAAATATGAAAAAGAGAAATAGCTCAGATCGGAAGAGCACAC
>VFQN01006019.1_pt1 | contig 14277 bp, 10 predicted proteins | sample 3512371 | NCBI WGS metagenome assembly VFQN01 (sample SAMN10412370, study PRJNA504923) | tailings metagenome | isolation source: Replicate 2 from Balatoc abandoned mine | place: Philippines: Itogon, Benguet | collected 2017-08-28
GGCACGACAGCCCAGGCGACAGCCCGGCACGACAGCCCAGGCGACAGCCCGGCACGACAGCCCAGGCGACAGCCCGGCACAACAGCCCAGCACGACAGGCCGCACCTGCTCTACACGTCAGAACTACCGTAACCCCACAGCCAAATGCGGTTTCAACCCGCTGTTTGGTGAGGGCCAAGCACAACAACAGATTGCATCCAGCTTGCGCCCAACCTAAGACGCTAACCACAGACACGTAGACTTAATTAGTTGCAGACGTCTCTAGGTCCTGTAGGCGCACACTAGTCGTACAGCTACGCCACAAACATCATGCCGCATCAGCTAGCAGACTTGTACAGTGTGCACAGCTGGCGTGCCAGCAGCGGCGTTGAATTCTTCAAGCAGTCCAGGCCATCAATCACTTCCTAATGCCCTGCGCCGAACACCAACCTGCACAGTGCAGCAAGCTCACGTCGTACACTCCTACCACTAAGCCAAAGCACCTATGCGTATGCGTGCCAAGCACCGCGAGTCTGCCATGCATGCTGCATCATCACCATGCAGTATGCCACCTAACATGATAGCGTGTGCAGCTTTACGCAAAGAGCTTTACCGGGCTACAAACCCCCTCCTTCAACAGTCCACTCGAAGTCCACTCGAAAAGTCAATGTACGACAAGCAACGCACTCCTACCCTTACAGGCAACGCTGTGTGCCGGGACGCCGGAGGCGATCCAACACCACCTGCACCTGTTTCTGAAAGCCCCGCAGCCATGGTGAGCGGCGCTCTCCCGGGCCCATTCCCACCGCCCCGCCCATGCTGTGCCCGCACCCGCCCTCAAGCCGCCGGCGCCTCCGCCCCCTCCGCCCCGCCCTCGCCGTGCCCCGCCGCCAGCCACTCCGCCACCGCCTTGGTCCGCGCCGCCACCCCCGGCGTGCCGCCGCCGCCCGCCGCCGTCACGCTGCGCACACTCAGCCCCGAGCGCTCCAGAGGCCCCAGGCTGCCGCCGCAGTCGACGTCCTCAAACACGCCGGATCGCCGCAGCAGTGCAGCCCCCGCCCCCGACAGGGTCGGCGCCAGCGCCTTCTCGCTTCCTGCCTCCGCCCCTGCAGGCGCTACGACAACGGCCACCGCCTCCACGGCCCCACCGCCCGCCGCCGCCCGGCCCCGCTGCTGCTCCTCCGCTGCCGCCGCCGCGTCCTCTGGCGCCGCCGCCGCCGCCTCCCCCCTCTCCTGCGCTGCCTGCAGCAGGGTGGCCACGGCGCGGTACTGGCCCACGCGCGACAGCGAGGCGTGGAACGACACCTGCGTGGCGTAGTCCATGGCGGTCTTGCCGTCCTGGGGGGCCGAGGAAGGGGCAGGGGAGGGGCAGGGAAGGGCAGCGAGGGCAGGGAGGTGAGGGCCAAGGTGGGGATAAACGTCAAGTATGGCATCACGATAGCTCGTGGAGGTGCTGGGCGCGGTCGGAAAGGCAAGCAAGGTAGCAAAAGCAGGACCAAAGTGCGCTGTACGTTGAGCAAAGCAGGTCATCTTTCCGCGTCCGTGGCCTTTAGGCGGCACCGCTTGCGCCTTGCGGTTGTGCCCCGCTACGGCCTCCCGCCCGCTGGCCCCCGCCCGGGATCCCCCCCCCCGCCCTCCGCCCTCCGCCGGCCGCCCGCTCACCTGGCCCGGCGCATCCGGGTCCGCACCCGCCTCCAGCAGCGCCTCCACCACGTCGGCGAACCCCGCCTCGGCCGCCATGTGCAGCGGCCGGTCGCCGTCCTGGGGGAGGGGGGACGGGAAAACCGGCCGAACATACGGTTTCGATGTGTGGGCACCTGCGGAGAGCCGTTAGCGGTTGGCGCCTTCAGACGAAGTATGGGATGGGCTCGGTAGCGTGTGCTTTGGCACGGTGCAACAGCTGCGTAAGTGCAGACGGGACCGGCTCCATGCGCCTCAGTTCACGCCGCACCATGCGGGTGTTTTGCAAAACATTGTAAGGCGGAGGACGGTCTGAAGCCCCTCGACCACGTGCCGAGCTACACATACTTGGCCACCTTACAAGATCTACGAAGCTAGGTGATTTAGCTTACAAAAGTTGAAGACCCTGACGAAGGTATTCCACTAGCCGGACCTGCCTGCCTGCCTGCCCTACTGCCAGGTTCGGAAACCTCACTCACCCAGTTTGCCGCCTCCCTGTCCGCCCCCGCCTCCAGCAGCAGCCGCACCACCGCCCCGTGCCCGGCGGCGGCGGCGAAGTGCAGGGGCCGGTCGTCACCCTGCGGGGTGGCGGGCGGGTGGAGTTGGGGCGGTGGTGGTGGTGGCTGACACGGACTTAAGCTGGTGTGACCGTGTGGGCGTGATCCAAGCAGTGCGTTCGTGGCGTCGGTCAGGGCTTCAGTTCATTGATATTCTGCACCAATTGACATCAACAGCAAAGATGGCCTCCAGTACCCAGCCACTCTCCCGCGTCCAAATGCTCTACTCCCCTGCCCGCCCCCTCACCCCGTTCTTGGCCTCGCAGTCCGCGCCAGCCTCCATCAGCACCCGCACCACCTCCACAGCCCCCACGCGGCACGCCAGGTGCATGGGGCCGTCGCCGTCCTGCGGCAGCAGGGGAAGAGTGGTGGCGGGGGCGGGAAAGGTGTGTCGAGGCTTTAGGGCTATCTCCAACCATGCAACTGCACCTGGTAACACGGGCACTTAGCACATCAGCACTGCAGCTCCAGGCGGCGGGCTTGCGGCTCAAGGCTGGAACCAAGCGGTGGGCGGGGCGCAACACTACACACGGTCAGCAGTGCATGCCCCAGTGTTCACTCAAGGGTTGACCATGCAGCATCAGGAGTAGGCACGCATTGCCTGGCTGGAACTTACGCCATTGGTTGCCTCCTTGTCCGCCCCCGCCGCCAGCAGCGCCCGCACCACCTCCGCGCGGCCCGCCTTGCACGCCACGTGCAGCGGCGTGTCGGCGTCCTGCGGGGCGGAGATGGGGAACGGATGCTGCATGGGTGGGGGCGGGAGGGACGGCCTGCAGCTTGATAGAACTTTGCCCCTGGGGCGTTACCATCACGACAATATCCCTGTTAGATCCGTAACCTGCTCTGCGCGTACCACACCTCCCCCTCCCGCCCGCCCACGCACCCAGTTGAGCGCTTCCCTGTCCGCCCCCGCCTCCAGCAGCGCCCGGACCACCTCCGCGTGGCCGCTGCGGCATGCCACGTGCAGCAGCTGGTCGCCGTTCTGTGCATGTACGGGCGGGGGGCGAGGGGCAGGAGGACACGCGGCGGGTAAGTGCCATCCAGAGAGTCGCCAACTGGAAACGGACCGGTACGCACGAGTGCTGGTGAATGCAGCAACAACAAGAAGGCAGGTGCAGGTCGCACGTCTGCACGTCAGCCGCAGCAGGTCTCTCCTTGCCGGGGTGTTTCCGTTGCGCACCTGCTTGGTGGCTGCAGGGTCTGCCCCCGCCTCCAGCAGCACGCGGGCGGCCGCGGCGTGGCCCCCCGCCACCGCCAGGTCCAGCGGGCTGTCCTCGGCCTGGAGGGGGAGGGGGCAAGGAGGCACGGTGTTCGGCAGCTGGGCGTGATTGTGTGAAGTGCGAGAAACAGCTGGCACAACCTGGCCTGGGCAGGGAAGGGCAAAGCGGAGACACGTTGGGTTTCAGCGCACTTGGCTTGGAGCATCAGCTGTTTGGGGCGGCGGGTGCGAAGCAGATGCGCTTCAGTGCGCTCGGCCGCTGCCGCACCTTATCTCGCGCGTCCCTGTCCGCCCCCGCCGCCAGCAGCCTCTTGGCTGCCTCCCAGCCGCCAGCAGCCGCAGCGCAGTGCAGCGGGGAGCGTCCGGCGCCGTCCAGCGCGTCCCTGGCCGCCCCCGCCTCCAGCAGCACGCGCACAGCCACGCCGTGGCCGCACGTGGCGCCCGCAGCGCAGTGCAGCGGCGTGGAGCCGTCCTGCGGGGATGGAGGGGGGGGGGGGCGGGCTGAGGCACCTGCGCATCCTGCGGCGCCTCGTGTCAAGGGACGCCACATGCAGGCGCCCATCACAGCCAGTCCGCCGCGCCATGAATCGGTCGGTCCAGCTGGCCAAGGCAAACTTCAAGGGAGGCTGGCCAGCAGCTAGGTGTAAGCCTGCACGCCGGCCTTGGGCCTCGAGCTGCTCACATCCGAGGCCCTCCCCCCACCCCGGGCCCCCTGCCCCACCTGCTTCCGTGCCTCCCTGTCCGCCCCCGCCTCCAGCAGCAGCCGCACCGCCTCCTCGTGCCCCGTGCGGCAGGCGGCGTGCAGCGGGGTGGCGGCCTCGCGGTCGGCAGCCGCCTTGTCCGCCCCCGCAGCCAGCAGCGCACGAACCACCTCCTTGACGCCAGAGGTGCACGCCACGTGCAGCGGCGTGCGGCCGTCCTGGGGGAATACGGTAGTAGGACGGCGTGTGAGTTGTCCTGAATGACCCCATCATTGGGGCACATTGCCCGTCAGTTGGGTCAAGAGCAAAGCGTGTTTCGTTCAAGGGCAGCGAAGGTACAAGGCTGCCCTAATCGCTCATAGCCGTACAACACGTAACGAGCAAAAAAGCAACTCCGCCCCCAACGGCAGGGCGCTGCAAGGCCCGGCCCCGCCTCACATGCCCCGCCCCTCCCCCTCTCCCGGCCCCCACCTTGTCCCTGGCCTCCACCGCCGTGCCCGCGTCCAGCAGCATCAGCAGCACGGCGTCGCCCTTGCCCTCGCACGCAGCCTGGTGCAGCGCAGACCAGGGGCCGCCCTGGGGGTGGAGGGATGCGCGGCAGGGCAGGAGGTTATTGCCAGCACGACGGGTCTGAAGTACAGACAGGTCCTGGGACCAGCAAAGAAGGCACGTAGGCAAGGTTGCGTCGTACACATTTATGGGGACAGCTCCATTGTTGCTACCGTACCCCAGTACAGCCGACCCCAAGAGTACGGAAGCCCGGGGATGGCTCCCGCTGCCCCCTCACCGGATGCACCGCCGCCTTGTCCGCCATGCGCGCCAGCTCCACCTCCGCGGCAGCCAGACGCTGGCTCAGCGTGCCCTGGGGTGCACAGGAACCACAACGGGGCACATTCACGCGCCAGGAGGCACACCCCGTGGCGCGACGAGAGCCAGGGCCTGGGCGCGGACATCCTTCCCCACACATTGTATGGCGTTACGCTGTATACGCAGCCCTACGCCGCGCAGCCACAGGCGTGCACCTTTTTCCCGCACCTGCTGGTGCGCCGCCAGCAGCCGCGTGGCGCGCCCCGCCGCCGCCAGCGCCCCCCGCCACGTGCCGCCGTGCACGGCGCTGCCCCATGCGTCTATGCCGCTGTCCTCCGCCGCCGCCAGCAGCGCCAGCACCTCCCCCGACGCCGCCAGCAGCAGCCCGCCCAGCCGCAGCAGCTGCAGCGGGCTGGGGGGCAGGTGCGACAGCAGCCGCGGCTGCGAGTCCGACGGCGCAAAGTGCGGCTCCAGGGCACACGTGGCAGCGCCCAGCGCCTCCGACAGGCAGTCCAGCCGGGAGGCCACGCTGCCGGCGGAAGATTCGCCCCCGTTGAGCTCGCTGCCGTGCCCGCTTCCCATGCCGGCAAGCACACCGCTGCCGGTGGCGCTGCCAGACCCGGTGCGCGTGCCGTACTGCACGGCAGAGTCGAGGGTGGCGGAGGCCAGGCGCAGCACGCGGTGTCGGGCCACCAGCAGCTGGCGGCTGTCGTCGGCGGCGGAGCCGGCGGCGGGGGCGGCGGGCGGCGGCGGCGGCGCGGCCAGGCGGTGCAGCAGCTGCGCGGCCAAGTGCATCAGCTCGCGGGTGGACAGGGCGGAGGGCGGGTCGGGCAGCGCGGGGGAGGGCGGCTCGGATGCGGCGAGGTCCCGCTCGCCCAGCGCAGCCGCCACCACGTCCGCCAGGTCCAGCATGCTGCGGGTGGGGGCGGGCGCGGGGGGGGGGAGAAGGGGATGGGTGTTGATACGTGTGGCCCTGACCACTTGAAACAACCTACGGCCGGCCCACCCTGCCGCCGCCAACGCCATACCACATTGCAGCCGTGGCTCGTACGGAAATGGCAGCAATGGCAGCACGGCACACAAGGCCGTAGCCGGGGCGCTGGTCAGCGGGACTCCGGCCAAGCAGCGGAATGGTGCGCCACTTGAGAACCCAAGCAGCACATGTCCATAGTGCGGCTGCCCGTTCACCCTACCCACCCGCGTCTACCCGCCCCCACCCGCTGCCCACCTGTCGTACGATGGCCACTCCTGCGGCGGCAGGTCTGGGCGGTCCAGGCAGCGCGACAGGCTCAGCAGCACAGCGACGCGCGTGGAGCGGCTGCAGCGGGGCGCCACGGCGCGCGCCGCCAGCGCCGGCACCACGTCGTGCAGCAGCAGCAGCGGGCCGGGGGAGGCCCCCGCCCCCGCCCCGGCCGCGGCCGCCGCCAGCGGCAGATGGGGGATGAGCCGCGCCACCAGCCCCGCTGCCGACTCCACCAGAGCGGGGGGGTAGCCAGCTGCTGGCGTTGCCAGCTGTTGCACGGAGGCCAGCGCGGCAGCTGCGCCAACGTCGCTGGAGGCACCGATGATGCTGCTGGTGCGCAGGTAGCGCCGGGCGGAGGGGCCGGGTGCTCCAGCGAGGGCCTCAGCCGCGCGGGCGGCGGAGCTGACGGCGGCGGCGGGCAGCGCGCCAAGCACCCCTAGCGCCGCGTACAGCACGGACGGGGTGCTGCTGTCCGCACTCTGACCCGCGCCGTTGCTGCCTACCCCTCCTGCTCCTCCGCCCGACAGCAGCACCTCCGTGGCTCCGTGCGCCCTGTCGCACAGCGCCCCGCACACGTCCAGCAGCAGCGTGCAGCCCGCAGCGCTGAGGGCCGGCCAGCCCGCAGCCAGAGCGGCGTTGGCGGAGCGCAGGAAGGCCCCCAGGGTGCGAGGCGAGGCGGCGCAGCTGTCCAGCAGCGCCCCGCGGAACGCGGCCAGGCGGCCGGGCGCGGCGGCGGCGTCCGCGGTGGCCAGCAGCACCAGCAGCTGCAGCGCGTCGGCGGCGCCGCCGTGGGGCTGCAGGTGAAGCAGCGGCAGCAGCGCCGTGCCGTCAAGCCCGGCCACGAGGCCGCTGGAGTCAGGTGCGCTGCGGCCGTTCGCGGCGGTCGCCGCAGGCGCCTCTGCCGACGCCGCCAGGGTCGCCAGCGTGGCGAGCAGTGCCCGGATGGCGATGCGGCCGTCGTACGACGCCTCATAGGGCACGCCAAGCGCCGCCGTCGTGGCCGCTACCGCCTTGCCTGCCGCCGCCATCGCCGCCTCGCGCACACGCTGCACGAGCACGGCGACGCCACCGCTGAGCGCCACGGCCCGGGCCAGCGCCAGCAGCCCAGGCTGGTGCGGCGGCGGCTTCGGAGCCGTGCCCGAGGTGCTGCCGCTGCCTACACTGCTCCTGGCGGCTGCTTCATGGTCGGCGGCGGGGCTGCCGGCGGGCTGCACGCCCCGCAGCTGCTCCTCCGCGCGCCGCAGCCACGCCGCCGCCACCACGTGCGCCGCCAGCTCCTGCAGCAGGGCGCGCTGGTCGTCGCCCGCCGCGCCCGGCAGTAGGCCCTTGGCGGCGGGGGAGGGGAAGGGCGCGGAGGAAGGCTGTGGCGGCGCCTGCTGCTCCAACGCACCGGCCACCGTGGCCGACAGCTCGTCCAGGTCGGGGCCCGTGCTGCGGAAGGTGGGGGGCAGGAAGCGCAGAGCGTCAGCGCTTTTTTAAGTGGAGAGGCAGGTGCGGCGCAGTGACCTGCAGAATGCCGTATCTGTCAGCCTCATACAATACAGCGACGTAACATCTCTTCAGTTTTGTGAATTGGCGGCAGGACACCCAACATCACATTGCAACGGCCAATCAGGCAGTGCAACTGATGCAAGACGTAAAACTCAGGCATACAGGGTGTGTGGTTGTGATGGAGTGAAGGAGTTTTGGAGGGTGTGGCAGCGCGTAACGCGCTTGCTTGCCGTTTGCAGCGCAGCAAACGAGCAAGTGTGTCCTGTGCAGCCGATCAAACTCCCACTACCACAACAGCCCCCTCTCTGTGCCCACCTGAGCAGCGCCTGCTGGCTCTCCGCGCCCAGCGCCTGCAGCACCTTGGCCAGGCACAGCAGCGCCGCCAGCACACGGATGCCACCGCCGCCGCCGCCGGGTACCGAGCTGGGTGCCGGCGCCGGCTGCGCTGCCGCGATGGCCCGGGCCGCCAGCGCCCGCACCAGGTCTGACAGCCACGGCAGCGGCTTGTCTGCCCCTGCCACGGCGCTGGCGGGCTGGAGGTACGGCACCAGCTCCGACAGCAACGACAGGGCGGCATCCGACAGCGGCGAGGCCGCTGCTTCTGCTGCCGCCGCCGCCGATGTCCTGGCCGTGCGCGCCAGACGGCCGCCGCCGCCGAGGGCCGCCACAGCTCGGCGACACAGCGCCGCCGACGCCGGCTGCAGCAGGTCGTCCGCGGCGTCGGCCGAGCGGTGCGCCTCCGTCGCCGCCACCTCCATCAGCAGCACCATGCCGTATGGGACCAGCGGCGGCAGCACCGGCAGAGCGCTAGTCACCGCAGCCGGCTCGGCGGCGGCAGGCAGCTGCTGGGGCTGCAGCAGCTCCGACGCAGCGCGCAGGAAGCCGGACCACACGTCCGGCGAGGCCGCCACCGCCGCCTGCAGCGCGCTGGTGACCTGCCCACGCTGGCCGCGGCCCACCGCCATCCACGCCAGCAGCTGCAGCACGCGCGCCTCCTCCCCACGCGCCAGGCCCCGTGCCAGCAGCGGCACCAGCACCTCCAGCGCGCCCGCCTGCAGCGCCTGCTGCACCGCCGCGTGGAACACCGCGCAGCCGGGGCCGCCAGCGTCGGCAGAAGCAGAAGCAGCCGCGTCGCCGGTGCCTGCTGGCGCCTGGCCCCCCGCCGACCCGCCGTTGTTGAACAGCGCCGCCACCAGCGCCGTGAACTTAGTCCTGCCGGCGGAGGTCTGGCTGGCCAGGCGGGCGGTGTCGGGCGCCCCCGGCGGGGAGTCCGGCACGCGGGGGCTGCCGCACGGCGCGATGCTGCCGGCCGCGGGGATGCCCGACGCTGCTGCGGCTGACTCCACCGCCAGCCTGGGCGACGAGGGGCGGCCCTCATGGGAGTTGCGGGCGTGCACCTCGATGTCGTCGCTGGAGGGCGGCAGCGGCAGCACGGGGTTGCGGCCGTCCACCGCCGGCAGGGCGATGCCCAGGCTGTTGTCGCGCTGCAACGAGGGGTCGTCCTGCTGCGGTGCCGGCCCTGCGTCCAGCCCCTGCGCCACGCCCGCCACCACGGCGTGCAGGCAGTCCAGCGCGGCGGCACGGTCGGGGGCCAGGCCGCGCCCGGGGGCCGCCGCCGCCCGCTGCGCCGCCGCCCGCGCGTCCGTGGCGTCAGGGTGGTCCAGCGGGTCCACGTCCCCTGCCTGCGCCGCCGCCCCCTGGCCCACCAGCGCCACCAGCGGGGCCACGCCGCCCGCACCCACCACGGCCGCACCCAGGGCCGCTAGCGGCAACTCACTGCTGCTGCTGCTGCCGCCGCTGGCGCCCTGCTGCTGCAGCTGCATGGCGGTGGGCGTGGCGGCGGCGAAGGCGACTAGCGCCTTGAGCGCCTCCAGGGTGCGGCGCGATCGGCGGCGGATGAGCAGCACCGCAGCCTCCCTCGCCGTGTCGGTCAGCTCGCCGGGCGACAGCAGGCGCAGCACGGCGGGGTGGCGCAGGCAGCCGCACGCCACCTCCGCCAGCTCCAGCGCCGCCGGGCTGCCCAGCGGGGCCAGGGCGGTCGACAGCGGGGGGCTGCTGCGGCTGGGGCTGCCGGTGGCGCTGGGGGCGTCGGGCGACAGGTGCGCGAGGTGCTGCACGGCGTGCGGCGGGGAGGTAGAGGGGTCTGGTGCGGTGCCGGCCGCCCCGCGCTCCATGAGCTGCCGGCAGCGGTCCACCACCTGCCGCACCTCGCGACTATACGCGGCGTCCTCGGGCAGTGTGTCTTGCGGGAAGGCCTAATGGGGGTAGAGGAACGACGTTAAGTAGTGCAGTTCAGCAGTGGTGACCAAGGGCAGGCAAAACGTGAAGCCTTGACGTCGTTTGCGCAGCAGCAGCAGCATTCAAGCGCTCTGCATGCAACACATGAGGCGGGAGCATAGCGGCTAGCGCAACATCCCAAGGATACAGCGCCGCTTGCAGTGTCACCAGCTCGCAGCCGAGTGCTGAGCAATGACCTCTTGTGACAACGTCGTCTGCACAGCTACAAGACGATCTGGTGCCCCAACCACAGGGCACCACAACCCCACCAACTTCCGATACGTCATCATGCGGACAGGCCACTCCTGACGTGCGGGCAGCAGGTGCCCCTGCCCAGTCTCACCACTGCCAGGAACACGCGCAGCGACAGCCCCAGCACGTCGGGCACCAAGGTGCGCTTGATGATCTGGTGGAGCCCCTCAACCATGCGCCGCTCGTCGATGGCCAGTCGCAGCTGCTCGTGTTGGCATAGCTGCAGCATACCTCGAGCAGCGGCTTGTCGTTCAGCTGGGGAAGGCGCACCCACTAGCTTTATGAAGCAGTAGTCGGTCACCTTGGGGTCGGTTTTGGGCAAGGAAGGGGAACAGAAGGGCTGTCCGCATGCCGCCACAGTGCGCAACAATAAGGTCGGGAAAGAGTGGACAGCAAATGGGGAAGCAGCCTAACCAAATACGCATCACATGCTTTCATGCAACGTCCAGACTTTGCACTGGTTTGGGTAGAGAGAACGGCAGCACCGTCGCATGTCAGCCACTTTAGCGACCAGAGGCAAAACACCAGCAAGGGACCACCCTTATCCTCTCACATGTGTGAGGTTCACGGAACCGTCTAGTATGAGCTCGGCGATCCTTCCCTCAGCCAGGCCTCGAGCAAGGCGGGAGGTGCCTTCATCGGCATGGTTGTCTGTAGGCGCTCCTCTGGGCCCTCCAGGCGTGCACAGTTCGTGATCCATCACTGCTAGCTAGGTACAACTACTGAATAGTGTACGCAGGGACCTTGTTTCTTTATTGTCAGCCCACGTCGTCGGCGGTTAGAAATCCGAAACCTTCTACACAGCTAAATACGTGCTAATCGTGCTTGACGTGCATATTATGCAGCTGGCCTTATATCTTGAAGGGTCTGGCAGCTGCCCCGTTGCGACGTATTTAGTGGGGCTTGTAGCAGCGCTGAAGCTGTGAACCGGTTGCCTGCATACAAGCGCTATACATACTGATAATCAAGTATGCCTCAGAATATTTCAGGTTGGATTGGCATTTGGCGGACGACTTGCAACCCTGGCATCCCCTACCGTAGGGCCTACGATCACTGACGTCCTGCTGAGAACATCCATGCTTATTTGCCGGCACGCCAGAAGCAATACCTCAATTAAGAGCTCATAGCTTTATTGGTGCTCCGTCTTGCAGTAATAGGCTTACGGGGCCCAAAATGCCGCCACGACACGTGGAGATGTCGTAGTTCGTCCTGGTTCGTCGCAAGGAAGGCCTACGCTGCACTGCGTGTTTACAGCCGGACGATAGGGCGAGCCTTTTGCCTTCTACAATTTTCGGGTTCAGGACCACACCGTGTGCATGTCAGCCTCCACTGGGTGGGCGCGTGCGGGCATAATCAGGCAGACCGACCAGACACCCCTGCCCCATACCTCCCACGTAAAACCCTGCCCCGCGTGCACCCGCCCTTAGTTCTCGCCCTGGGGTGCAGCACAGTTACGACGTGCGGCATACCCACAATTCGCGAAAAATCGATCATGTCCATACCGTAGGGCAGGGCCCGTTCTCCGTCATAATTAGAGCCCACCGGCACGTTGCAATAGATACTAAAGCCTTCATTGCACCAGATTGCACAAGCACATGACCACACGGTATGTAGGCAAACACGCCAATTGTGCGTATGCTGCACTTTTTGGACCTGAGCGGCACGCACTCTGCACCCGCCCACTGGCCGCCCACACTCAATGTTGACCCCATGCAAGCCGAGTAGGGGCAGGCGGATGCATGCGCGGCAACAGGCGGCAAGCGGCTGCTGCCGGTGGCAGCCTGCCGGCCCCAGTGCCAGGGTCTCCCCTACCGCAGGGCGCACACCCGCACCCGCGCGGGCCCACCACGCCGTCAGACCTACGATGAAAGACACAGCTTCCTACTGCGTACGCTCTGTCAGCATGTGGAAGTCTGGAAGCGGAACAAGTCACACTACTAACAGCCTCTTCACATCCAGCTCTATGCAGGCGCTTATTCAGAGCATGCATTTCATACAAAGACTAGTCCACATGTCCGTGTTCCTCGCATTGAGCATCCCAGTCCATGTACAAGAATGCACTCAATTGGAGTGCTAGCCGCGAGCACGGAAGCGACACGCACTAGCAGCTGCTGGCAGGGCACTCCCTGACACCCTGCTTGCCCACCCACCACCAGGCCCGCCCCAAGTGCCAGCCGCAGTCAGCATGCCCGCATGCTCACTACCCCCATCCCCCGCACGCAAGTACGCTGCCGCCAGCCTGCTCCCCGCAGGGCCTCGCCACGTGCCCACGTGTCCCCCTCCCCACGCGTCGCCCCAGGGCCCGGGGTGCTACCGCTTGGAGGGGCTGCCCGACACCGTGTGCGCCACGCCGTGCCCCGCGCTCTTGGCCCCGTGCGCCACCCGTGTCACCACCTTGCCCAGCGTGCGGCTGCCCAGCACCTTGCGCGGCTTGGAGCCGGGGGTGGGGCTGGAGGAGGCGTCGCGCGGCGGGGGGGACGGGGGCGGCGGCTCCGAGGCGGGGTACAGCGAGTTGTAGTGCACCTGTGGTAACGGCAGGTGGGCGAGCGGAGTCAGGAACACCACGGAACGAGGAGTATCGGTGCGCGGCAAGGGCGACAAGCGAGTACTGTGGGTGCTTGCCGGCATGCGCCCTGGGAGTAGCCCGCCGCGCCTTCCCCGCCCACCTCCGCCCAGAACGACAGGTACAGGGTGCGTGTGGCGCTCTGCGGGCCGGGCGTCTCCGGCTCCACCGCCACCACCGGCGAGGAGGCGAAGGACGTCAGCACCACCACGCGCATGCCGAACGTGTCGGCGGCGGCCTTGTGGGGCGGGGGAGGGGGCGAGGGTGGTGCTGTGAGGCACGCATTACTCGACGGCCAAGCCTGCAATGCGCCGCTGAAACTGTCCGAGCGTCCCGTCACCACCTGTTTACAGCTGCCCATCTGGTCGTTCTGGTGCGACACTGGCCGCATGCTCGCAGTATGCTTTCTCTCGGAATGGCTGACCACTTTGCAGGCCACGTGTACACCAGCGTTACCTTATCTTCTAGGGCCCCCTGTTTGGCCATGTGGCCGTTGCCCAACACTCTGCCTAACCCGCTCCACTCCGCCCCCCGCCCCGCCCCTGCCCACCTGCAGCGTGACGTGGTCCCCCCAGGTGCCCGGCCGCGCCATGGAGGCGCAGTACTCGTCGTACGGCCCCAGCACGTAGCCCGCGTACTGCTGCGGCCGCGACCGCAGCGTGGCCACCACGGCGGCGCGCACCGGCACGTGGTGCTCGGGGGTGCCGTACAGCTGGTCGGACAAAGCGCGGAACTGGGGCAACAGGGGGAAAAGGGTGGGGCAAGGAAGGGTTAGAGGGAGATGGGCAGCGGCCGGGGTGGCAGGGGCTGGAGGGCATGCATATTGGGAAGCCGAGACGTTGAGCGGGTGTTGGTGGCAGGTGTGGTGAAGGGAGCTACCGGGCCGCCATGCTACCGCCTGGGCCGCGCCCCGCTGCGCAGGGACTACCGGTACCTGTGTCCCAACACGGCGCGCCCTCCTCCCCTCTCCGGCGCCCCACCTGGCAGTTCCCGTCCCCCGCCACCTGCCGCTCCACCAGGTCGTACTGCGCCAGGGTGCCGCTCAGCCGCTCGCGGTCGGCGCTGACGGCGGGCCCGGCGGGGGCCGTGGCGGGGGCGGCGGGCGGCACGGGCACAGGTTTGGGGGTGACCTGCAGGGGGACGGCGGGGTGGCACCCGGTACGTGAAGCGCGCAAGGTGTGTTTGCGATTGTGGCTTAGGCTGGTACACGGGCCAGCCTAGCTGGCTCAACGGCCGTGCGCACACTCGCGGTCGCCCCTGACCCACCCACCCGTATGGAGGGCGCGTGGGACAGCGTGGCGGTCAGCGCCCGCTCCCTGCTGCTGGGCGTGGCGGTGAGCAGCGTGGGGAACATGAGGCCTGGGGGCAGGGCGGGGAGCAGCAGCGGCCGGGGGGGGGGGGGGGGGCGGGGAGGGGGGGGGGGGGGCAGGGGGGGGGGGGGGGGGGGGGGGTCGGGGGGCGGGGGGGGGAAAAGCAGAAGGTGATTTGGTAGAGGGGAAGGGGAAAGA
>VFQN01006020.1_pt1 | contig 14275 bp, 17 predicted proteins | sample 3512371 | NCBI WGS metagenome assembly VFQN01 (sample SAMN10412370, study PRJNA504923) | tailings metagenome | isolation source: Replicate 2 from Balatoc abandoned mine | place: Philippines: Itogon, Benguet | collected 2017-08-28
TTCCTGAAACATATGGCGATTTCCAAATTGCCCGTCACAGGCTATTAAGGCAGGATTTTAAAAAATGGATAATATGCAATTCGATTTGCTCGCCCTGTTGCCGGAACTGGTTGTCCTCGGGATGGCTATGTTTATTTTGTTGCTGGATTTGTTTATCCTGCCTCAGAACCGTTCCATGATTTATGGCCTGAGCCAGTTCACGCTATTTGCGGCAGCTTTCTTTACCTTTAAAACCCATACACCCGCAGTTGGCTTTGCCTTCTCGCATATGTTTATTGACGATACCTTGTCAGATGTGATCAAGCTGATGATGTATTTGAGCACATCGCTGATCCTGGTGTATACGCGTAAATACCTGCAAGACCGCAACCTCTACCGTGGCGAGTTCTATGCCATGGTGTTGTTTGGTTTGCTCGGGATGATGATTATGGTGTCAGGTCACAACCTGCTGACCATTTACATCGGGCTGGAACTGTTGTCGCTTTGCTTGTACTCCCTGGTGGCATTCGACCGCGATAATCCAAAAGCATCCGAATCTGCCATGAAGTATTTTGTGTTAGGCGCACTGGCATCTGGCATGCTCTTATATGGTATGAGCATGCTCTATGGCATGACCGGTAGCCTGGATGTCAGTGATATTGCCAACAATATCATGCAGCAAAACAAGAGCCCGGTCCTGATTATGGGCCTCGTCTTCGTGGTGGCAGGCATTGCTTTCAAATTCGGTGCGGTGCCTTTCCAGATGTGGGTGCCGGATGTTTACCAAGGGTCACCCACACCGATGACCTTGCTGATTGGTTCTGTGCCCAAGCTGGCTGCTTATGCCATGACGGTACGTTTGCTTGTGCAAGGCTTGCATCCACTGGCGCTGGACTGGCAAGACATGCTAGTGCTGATGGCCGTGCTGTCGATTATTATCGGTAACTTTAGTGCCATTGTACAAACCAACCTCAAGCGCATGCTGGCTTATTCAACCATCTCGAATGTGGGCTTCATCATGTTTGGCATGATGAGCGCGAATGCGAACGGCTTTGCTTCCAGCTTCTTCTATATTGCCGCCTATGTGCTCATGTCTATTTCAGGCTTTGGCATTATTCTGCTGTTAAGCCGCAAGGGATTTGAGGCGGATGAAATCAATGACCTGAAAGGCTTGAACCAGCGCCATCCATGGTATGCCTTCCTGATGCTGATTGTGATGTTCAGTATGGCTGGGATTCCGCCAACGGTCGGCTTCTATGCCAAGTTTACCGTGCTACAAGCGGCCTGGCAGGCTGGCTTTACCTGGCAAGTGGTATTGGCAGTGTTGATGGCGACCATAGGCGCGTTTTACTACCTCAATATTGTCCGCAAGATGTATTTTGATGAAGCTGTGGATCATGCGCCGCTGACCGCCCCGCTCGACATGCGTTTGGTGCTCAGTGTACAGACACTGGCTTTGCTGGGCCTTGGCTTGTTCCCTGAAATCCTGCTCAGTGTTTGTGGCCATAGCCTGCTGATCAGTTTGCAGTAAGTTATCATGGCGACAAAATTATTGTTTCTGTTGATTATGCTGTTTATGGCAAATCTGGGTTGGGTCTCAGACAAATGGCTGGGCCTCGTTGGCACAGTCAGCCAGTTATGGCAGCGCTTTGTTGCATTGTTGCCGGCCTATTTCATTACGCTTGGCATCGCTTACCTGGTAGAGCGATTCGTTATGGGCCAGGTTTGGCCGCAAGGCTGGGAGTACTACAGCATTACATTGTGCGTCTTCCTGGTACTCTCGTTCCCCGGCTTTGTCTACCGTGTGCTATGGAAGTAAGCACACGTCATATTAACTTCATCAATCCTTCACGATAGTTTCAAGCATCTCGGCCACACTATGCTTACCCAAAGAGCATAGTCGGGGTAAGCCCCGGAAAGGATCTGCGATGCTGAAACTACAACAAACACTGGGATGGGTGCAGTCGGTAGATAACCGGCTGTGTGTCAAAGTCAGTCATACTGGGCAATATCGCCTGATTCGCCATTTTTTCCGCGCCATTTCGCGCATGGGTGATGGCATGTTCTGGTACTTGCTAATGCTCGTCATTGCACTCACGCAAGGGCAGCATGGACTCTATGTCTGCCTGCATATGCTGACGGCAGGCCTCACGGGTACCTTGGTCTACAAATGGCTTAAACATCGCACCAGTCGGCCAAGGCCTTTCCAGGTCCGCCAGGATGTGCTATTGAGCGGCACGCCTCTGGACTATTTTAGCTTCCCCTCAGGTCACACTTTGCATGCCGTGGCATTCGGCATGGTGGCTTTACATTATTACCCGCAATTATTTCCTATCGTGTATCCCTTTGTGTTGCTGGTAGGCGTCTCGCGTGTGGTGTTGGGATTACATTATCCCAGTGATGTGCTCGCCGGTGCAGTGGTCGGTTATTTGATCGTCATGTTGTACTCGCCGCTGTTCTAGAATCAGATTCCAAATTTTAAACGGATGCCGTTTTCGCATCCGTTTTTCATTTTGGTGAACGCTAGTGAGCCTCGACCAGTTTTGCGACAAGATGCATGACAATAGGCCTGACGATCAATACACAGCAAAACGCCACGGGCATCGCCAGTGAATATGCATACAACACATGCAGAATATAACCGGCCTGCACACCACTGTTGGCGGCAACAATCACCATGGACATTAAAAACGCCATGATGCCCGCCATAAAAAAGGCAAATACGTAAGGCGTAAATTTTTTTGGGATTTTACGAAAACTGTTTTTTGTTTGATTCATCATGCTCTCCAATCAATGCTTGTACTATAAAGCGATACAAAACCTGACAGTAGTCTCTTGAATATTGAATCACTATAAAGATAAACTATCGAATAAATCATTATTTTCGATAGTTAATGGATACTCTGAGAAGCATAGAAAGTTTTGTCAAAGCCGTCCAGGCAGGCAGTATTGCAGCCGGCGCTAGGCTGCAAGGGATTACTGCCGCAGCAGCCAGCCAGAACATCCAGCGACTGGAGAGATCGCTAGGCACACGTTTGTTGATGAGAACAACCCGTAAACTGGCCATGACCGAAAGTGGTGAGCTTTATTATGCGGAAGTGCAACCTATCATAGAGGCGCTGGCCAAGGCGCAATCTGTGATTACCGAGTTTCAAGGCCAGCCGCAGGGCCGCTTGCGGATAGGGTCATCGGTGGCCTTTGGCCGCCATGTACTTATGCCACTGATTCCTGCATTTACACGCACCTACCCAAAAGTTTCCATTGAGTTGGTGCTGTCTGATCATAGCCTGGATCATGTGACGGAAGATATCGATATCAGCATTCGCTTTAAGCAACAATTGGAACCCGGCCTGGTAGCCAGAAAAATTGCGACCGTTCCTGTGTTGTTTTGTGCGGCGCCAGCCTATCTTCAGCAAAAAGGCATTCCACAAACACCAGAAGCCTTGTCAGGGCATGACTGCCTGCTGTTCCGCATCCCAGTGAATGGCCGTTTGCTCAGCTGGACATTTAACCGTAATGGCATGCTGTATGAGCCTGAAATCGAGCCTAGTATTATCTGTAATGATATTGATTCTTTACACCGGCTGGCCCTTGAAGGGGCGGGGATTGCGCGATTGGCTGCATTTGTTGCCAATGAAGATATCGTAAAAGGATCGTTAGTCCCGCTGTTCCGGCCTTCTGCAGCATATCCCGATATGATGACTGCCGAGAGTCTGCCACTGGAGTTTTACGCATGCTTTCGCGACAAGCACGCAATCACCAATAAGGTCAGGGTATTTATGGATTATCTTGTGCGTGAGATACCTGCCTCATGGTCATCATTATGATGACTCCCGGCCTGTTATCGTTCTTTGATTTTCGCCGGATGATTAAATACTTGTTGCCAATATTCAATATTACGTGCATAGTACAACCTCACGACGTTCAAGTAGTGTTGTTGTTCTCCGGTTCTATCTTTTGGTTCTATCGTTACTTCTCGCCATCTTGATCCTCGTTTTTATGGGTTTTTGCCCGATTTTTTATTTTTATTCAAGGATTTATTATGGTGACAGGTTCTGTTAAATGGTTTAACGATTCTAAAGGTTTTGGTTTTATTACTCCGGATAACGGCGGCGAAGATTTGTTCGCACATTTTTCTGCAATTCAATCTGCAGGCTTCAAAACATTGAAAGAAAATCAGCGCGTAAGCTTTGAAGTAGCTACTGGTCCTAAAGGCAAGCAAGCTGCAAACATTCAAATTATTGAATAATTCAATGATTGTCCGCAGGGTTGCTTTTGAGCAACCTAACGGAAAAAGCCCGGCCAATCCGGGCTTTTTTATTGTTAAAAAGGATGCTGAATGGCAAAAGAAGAATTAATTGAAATGCAAGGTGCGGTGACTGAGATTCTGCCAGATGCGCGTTATCGCGTGAAACTGGATAATGGTCATGAATTGATTGCATATACCGGCGGCAAGATGCGTAAACACAAGATCCGTATCCTGGCCGGGGACAAAATCACCATTGAAATGTCGCCTTATGATATGGATAAAGGCCGCATTATTTTCCGTCACCTGGAGCCACGCAAGCCGTTCTGATGTTGCAGCGATGATTCGCTGACACTTATAATCTGGCCGATGGTTTGTCACTGCGCTTGCAAGGCTTCAGGGTTATTCAACACTGATTCATCCAGTGTTAAGAAAGCTTCAATATGGGCCCCTGTGCAGACGCGATAAGCTGGCTTGTATTTACGCTCTCCCGCTTCAGCTCCAGTATGGCTTTGGCCCGCCAGTGCCAGGCATCGCTATCTCTCAATAAGCAGGACAGGTTTATCCAGCAGCATTGCCGCATAAAGTAATCAGGCTGTCCGGTGTTAACGGTAATTCATTCCCCGATCTGCTGTAATAATCTTCGGTAGCAATGTGTTTTGATTTTAACAGAGCAATTGAGCGAGGAAATTAAAGAGACTGTTTTTTTGAGTTTCAAATAACTATATCTTTATCAATATAGAAATATAGTGACCGTCACTGAACACTCTATGACGAAACAATATTTTGGAATGCACCGCCGTGGTTCGGCAGGGCGGTGCTTTAGGCATTTTCTTTGATCAGCCACTCCGTCAAGCGCAGTAAAGCAGGCGCTAAAAGCAGAATGCTGATCAGGACGATAGGCCAGGCGATGCTGATACTAGTCAACCATTTCTCTAAAAAGTGAGCTACTGGCACATGATTTAGAAGCAAAATAGAGAAGGTGACAATGTTGACAGTAACCAGCGACATCAGCATGGCGAACACTAGCTTACGTTTAAGTGCCACCCGTTTGTTTGGGCTATTTACCATGGCAAGGTTTGGTCTTCGTGGAAATAGCCGCCTGTCGGGCCTTGTTCATCCAACGTGGCCAGTCTGACCGAAGTTTTCCAGCTATCGCTGATTTCCATTGGTGCATGCGGGCCACCCAGTTCGGTTTTTACCCAGCCAGGGTGTGCTGAATTGACTTTAATATTGCTGTCTTTCAAGGCATGCGCCAAATGGATGGTGAACATATTCAAAGCACTTTTTGATGCATTGTAGGCTAGGCCTTTGGCGACTTCGATCGGCGAGTTAGGTGTGCTGTGCAGGGTTTGTGACCCCAGGATGCTCGACAGGTTGACGATACGGCCTGCGGGAGAACGCTGTAGCAATGGCAGTAATGCCTGAGTCAGGGCAATGACGGCAAAGAAGTTGGCGTCAAAGGTAGTTTTGAGTGTGTCTTGATCTACCGTCAGGCTGTTATTTTGCCCGATGAGTTCTTCTTTCAGAATGCTTGCGTTATTGATCAAGATATCCAGCTTGCCGTACCGGGATTCCAGCGTGTGGGCGACTTTTTGTGCCGCGTCAGCTAGGCTTGCATCGTACAGCACATAATCTGCATCGGTCCCCAGAGCCTTCAATTCTGCTACTGCCTTTTCACCTTTGAGCTGGTCACGTACCCCAATCACTACCTTTATTCCCTGTTCTGCCAGTTTTTTGGCAGTTTCGAAACCAATCCCGCGGTTACCGCCTGTGATCAATGCAATGCGTTGTTGTAGGGCACTCATATATAACTCCTTTAATGATTAATTAAATTAAATACCAATTGGTAAATAAATAATAAAACAGCATTAGCAAGCTTGTCAATATATATTTACCAAGTGGTATTTAAATTGCAGTGACCGGAAAGAGTAATGATGACAACAGATCATCTTTGTAAAAAACGTGGACGGTCCATCGCCTTCGATCATGAAGTTACCTGAACAGGATATCTTGAGACAGGCTGCTTTTACACTGTTTGACTGCTTGCAGTTGCTGGTAACATGGAGACACGAGCGCCGTTAAACGAGCGATCAGTAAAAGGATTCGTTACCAACCAGGGTCATGATGATGGCAACGCTTCAGGCGTACTTGTGCAGGCAGCCACAAATTCAAAAGAGTGATGTGCAATCGTGGCTACTCAGTTTATTGCGCAGGCTTACACTACTGGCAAACTCTGATAATTAAAGCGCCGTAGAATAAATAGTAAAGAAGGCACTGCCCCCCCATGATGAGTGGCAGTGTTTGTATTAGAGGGCGTTACGCACCAGTGTCACGGCTGCGAGTTTTGCACGTGCGGCGGCACCGGTGTTGGGGGTGAGGCGCTCAACCAAAGCGGCACCTTCAAACAGGATGGTCAGCTGCTGGCCCAATGCTTCAGGATCTTTGGCCCCGGCATGGCGGGCAATGTCGCATAAATAGCGTTGCAATTCAGCAGAGAGTACCGCTGAGTATTGATTGATAGGATGTTCAGCCTCCGGAAACTCGACAGCGGCGATATGAAACGGTAGGCCACGAAATTCTGGCTGGCTGATCCATTGCTCCATCAATTCGCAAAGCAGCAGCAACAACTCTTGTGACTCGGCCTTTTTGGAGGCTAGCTGGGCATTTAACCAGGCATAAAATTTGTCAGACTTGTCACGCAGGTAAGCTGTGATGAGTTGGTTCTTGCTTGGGAAATGCTTGTATAGCGTTGCTTTCGCCACGCCAGCTTCAAGAATGATGGTATCTACGCCCGAGGCCTGTATCCCTCTGCTGTCAAACAGGCTACTCGCTATGTTCAGTATTTTGTCTCGCATGTTCATTGCTTATCCTTTTATCCCGACTTTCAGTGATCCCGATTTCAGGGTTCCCGATCTTTTAGTATGTACTTCGCGCTTATTCTCTAGGGATACGATCCCGCCCTTGTGGCCGCATCAGTTCTTGCGGGTAAAGGCAGCTAACATAGCCTAGCGCTTGCCGTAACGGTTCCACCTGGTCTGTATCGACCTTGCCTTCTGTCACAAACATGATGAAGGCACGGCGCTGTACTTCTGGCAACATGGCTGCCTGCGGCAGCTGGCAGCTGCCATTTTGCATTTTCTGGTAGGCCAGGTTGAGCAGGCTCAGCGTGACAGGATCAGCGGTACCCACATTCTGGCTGAGCGGGCTCTCCAAAGGCTCAGCTTCTAACGGTTTTTGCTTCACTGGGGCAAAAGTCATCCACATCACACACAAACTCACTAGCAGGCCAAATGACAGCGAGCGGTAAAAAACAGGCGGCGCCAGCTGGCTGTGCACGGACTGGTCAAACAGTTGCCAGGCCTGACTGCTGCCTGTTTGCGACTGTACTTGTATGGCACCTACCGCCAGGAAAAACCATTGATCCAGCAGGGCAGGGGGCAACTTGACCATGGACCGTTGTTGCGCAGTTTCCAGCATCTGGCGGATGGTGGAAATATCCTGCACATTAAGGACACCGTTCCCACTTTGCCGAATCCTGAGCATATTCCAGCCCAGCAATTCATCGCTCAGCATGTAAAAAGGCGCATGCTTACCCCATTGTTTAAACCCCAGCTTCCATAAGCCATGCGTGGCATATGCCTTGCACAGGCGGCCGTATCGCTGTCTGGTCTGATTCACGATCGTTAATAGATTCACGCCAATAACCCCTAAAATCCTCTTGCTTTTTTTTCAATGGCTGCAGTAGACTAGAAAGAAGTGAACAGACCTGTCTGCATATTAGCGTGGCTTCACGCAAAATGCAATCAGTGGATGTCACACTGTTTTCCAAAAGCTACTTTGGCATCATAGCTCCGGCTGAATTTGTAAACAAGGGATTACCATGACATCTGTCTCCATTGCAACACAACTGGCGGACTGGCGCGCTCATGCGCTCACGCTTGAAAATGAAGTGAAAAAGGTCGTTGTTGGCCAGGACAAGGCCATACGCGCCATCAATATTGCTATTTTCGCCCGCGGCCATGTGCTGCTTGAAGGTGGCGTGGGCGTGGGTAAAACCACCTTGTTGCAATCTATTGCCCGGGGCCTGGGTGGCGCGTATGAGCGTATCGAAGGCACGGTAGACTTAATGCCTAACGACTTGATTTACCATACTTTCCTCGGTGAGGATGGTCGTCCGAAAGTGGATGAGGGGCCTTTGCTCAGGGCGGGTGAACAGCTCTCGGTCTTCTTCTTTAACGAGATTAACCGCGCACGGCCACAAGTGCATGCGCTGATGTTACGCGTGATGGCAGAGCGTCATGTACATGCCTTCAAAAAAGAATACCGTTTGCCACATATGCTGGTATTTGCTGACCGTAACCAGGTCGAAAAAAATGAAACCTTTGAAATCCCATCGGCCGCCCGTGACCGCTTTATGATGGAAATTCCGATTGAGATTCCTGATGATCGCGCATTGCGCAAGGCACTGATGTTTGATGTGAAGTTTCAGCATGCCGAGCGCCTGACCCAACAAGTCCAAAGTGGGGTGCTGGCTTATGACCAGCTTAATGCGTTCTCCGATGTGTTGCAAAACCACATCAGTGCCAGTGATGTGCTGGAAGATTATGCCCTTGATTTATGGCAGGCCACACAATCCCCGGCGGCATTTGGTATCCAGCTCGACAGCGTGGATGTCAATCGCCTAATACACACTGGTGCCAGCCCGCGCGGCATGGGCATGTTGCTCAAGGCAGCGCGCGTACATGCCTGGCTGATGGAGCGAGACAGCTTGTACCCTGAAGATATTCATGCGGTGTTTCACGAGATCATCGCGCACCGCCTGGTGTTGAATCCCATGTTTGAGAGCCGCCGTACCGAATTGTCACGTGAACTGACCAATCAGATCCTGGCGACCGTCAGTGTGCCGTCCAAGGCGAAAGCGGCATGATTCCGGCTAACGCGCAGCCGTTTTTTTACCAGGTACCCTGGCGATCCGGTAGTGTGCATTCCGGGGAGCACTTGGGGATACAGCGTGGCCCTGGCGATGAATTCAGCAAGCATGTGTCGTTGGTGGATTACCCGGATGCCAGGCGCCTGGATTTGCGCCAAACTTTGCGTGACCCTTATGAACAGGTACAAGTGCGCGTGTTCAAGCAGGAAGCGTCAACGCCGCTGTATGCCGTTTGCGATTTATCCAGCTCCATGCAGTTTCAGGGACAGGCCCGCAAGCTCGAGACCGTGCAGGCCGTTGCAGCTTCGATTGCCTGCTCCGCGCATGAAAACAGCGACCTCTTTGGCATGGTGAGCTATGACCATGCCGTGATTCCACACTTGAGCCAGGCCCCTGGGCATCATGCGCATCAGTCATTTGACACCATTGCCCAGCTGGCCGGATTTCGTAACACGCACAAGGATAGTCAGGGCATAGTAGAAGCCACCGGATGGTTGGGGCAGCAAAAAGGCCTGGTGTTCTGGATATCGGATTTTCATTTTTCACTGAGTTTAATCGAGCGCGGACTCAACGGCATGTCGAATCACCAGGTGATCCCGGTGGTGTTATGGGATCCTCAGGAGTACCAGCGCTTGCCACGCTTTGGGTTTGGCAATTTGCAGGATCCGGAAACAGGCCTGCAAAGAACCATCTTTTTCCGCCAGGCGATCCGTACCCAGTTTGCCGAACAGTTTGAACAACGCAAACAGGCACTGGATCAATTGTTTGCACGCTTTGATATCCGGCCTTTGTATGTTGCTGGCCATTTTGAGGCTGGCTTGCTGTCGGATTATTTTGAACAACTTATTCACTAGATTCACTAGAGTCCCATAGTGAAACCGAAAGTATCGTGATGAAACAGATTTTTTTAGGGTGGTTGGCCGTGTGCCTGATTGCAATGCCAGCATTCGCCGAGACGCAGGTGACAAAAACGCAGCCAGTAGGGGTCAAGGTATTGAGTGTGCAGAACCCTGCTACTTATGCAGGTATACAGCTGGGTGATGTATTGCAGCGTACAGTCAGGCTCTTGGTCTCTGCGCAGGACCAGCTCAACGAAAATGATTTGCCTTTGAAGGGGTTGCAACGGCACGGCGTAGAGCTCAGGCAGGTTCAGGTCAGCAACGAATTACAGGCGGGTGAAAAGAGGTATACATTGGTATTTGAATACCAGGTGTTTGCCAGCAGCGGCAAACCGGTACAGTTGCAATTGCCTGCCGAGCGTATTGTATTTAATAGTGGGGCAGCCGCTGAAATACCTGCGTGGCGTTTCTGGCTGATGTCGCAATTGCCGGACCGCATGCAGCCAGCCAAACCTACTGTGATTGCGCAGTACCATCCGCTGTTGAAGCAAACGGAGGGGATGCAGCGCTGGCTGACAGTGAGCCTGTTGCTGGCATTGGTGGGTGCCCTGGTTCTGCTTTACCGCAATGCTGATTGGGGTTGGTTACCAATGCTGAATGGCGATTTTGCACGCGCTTATCGCCGACTCAAGCGTTTGCCAGCCACATCAGATGGACACAAACAGGCAGCGTTGATTATGCAGCAGGCGTTTAACGATTGCTTTGGACAACAAATGCTGGCCAGCCATGTGCCAGCGTTTGTGGCACAACAGCCGGTTTTCCAGCCGCTGGAATCGCAAATAAAAACCTTTTTTGTGCAGGCAAATGCAGTGTTGTATGGCGGCCAGTTACCGACTGCTGAGTATTTGCAGCAATGCAAGACACTCGCACGCCAGTTACGTGACTGTGAACGGAGGGTGTGATGCATTGGTTACACCCCTGGTTTTTGCTGTTACTCCCCGTGGCAGCCGTTCCTTTCCTGTTGAAAAGCCGGCATGCGCAAGCCTATTCTTGGCTGGAGATGGTGCCTGACGATCCATTTTCTGAGCGTATCCATGTACTGGTAAAAGCCGCGACGGCCTTATTGCTATTGTGCTTGGTACTGGCGCTGGCTAGCCCGCAAGGCGATAGCCATGAGGAGCAGAAAGTTGGTAAGGGCGCACAAAGCGTGTTTGTGATTGATCGCAGTGTCAGTATGGATCATCCATTTGCCGGGCAAGCCACAGGCGGCCATGCAGCAGAAATCAAGTCTGCTGCGGCAAGGCGATTAATTACTGCATTTATCGATTCGCGGCCAGATGACATGATGGGCGTGGTTGGTTTCACCAATTCAGCTTTATATGGCATGAAAATAACGACCAACCGTGATGGTATTCATGCGGCTATTCAGGCCGCGACCGGACCGGCACTCAACCAGACCAATATTGGCGCGGGCATTACCAACGCTGTCACCTTGTTTGAAAACATTCCAAGTACCGGATCGCGGGCGATTGTATTGTTGTCGGATGGCGCCGGTAAATTAAGCCCACGTGTCAAATACCAAATCCGTAAACAGCTGGTGGGTAAGAAACTGAATTTGTACTGGATTGTGCTGCGTGAGCCGGATGACATTAGTATTTTTAACGGCAATCAATATGACGATGACCACTTGCCTGAAGCGATTGCGCTGGATCGATTTTTTCAATCTCTCAATATCAAGTACAAGGCATTTGAGGCGGATAACGCAACCGCGCTGGAATCTGCTTTGCGCGAAATTGATGCCAAGGAAAAGAATGTGATCCAGTATGGCGTCATCATTCCTGGTCACGACTACGCCAAAGACCTGATCATCGTCGCTTTTTTGCTAGGGTTGGGCCTGATATTAATTAAACAGATAAAGGTGTACTAATGACAGTTTATCGAAAACATGCCAATTGGTTTTGGGGCAGTATGACATTCATCGGGATTGTCGGGACGCTCTATTTTGGTTGGCAGCTGCATATGCTGCGTGACTTAAATCAGCAGATTCGCACCGGTCAAGTCATCAAGGAGGGCGCGGAACCCTACTTGCAGAAGTTTACGGCCGCTTATGATCAGGGCCAGCATGGCGATTACAAGCATGCGGTGCAAACTTATGGTCAGGCGCTGGAGTTGGCCCCGCCCGCTGCAGAGTTGCCGCATATCCATTTCAATATTGGCAATAACCTGTTTTTGTCTGGCCTGGTGCGTACGATTAATGAAGATGGCACCTTCCAAGATGAAGCAAGGTATGCCTTTACCCAGGCCAAAATTTCCTATGAGCAAGCGTTGCGTTTGCAGCCTGATGACAAGGCAGCTAAATTCAACCTGGCCTTGCTGCATTCGGTGATGGCACGCGGTATGCAGGCCGCCAGCAAAGATCAGTCGCATATGGAACTCAGTAACTTGCCGATAGGATTGCCATAATGAAGTGGATGACATGGTTAAAGCAACACTACGAACCGGTGTGCTATGGGCTTGCCTTGGTGTTGTTGCTTCTTGCCCTGGTGAAACCGGAGATCCAGCTCAGGCAACAGGTGCAGCATTATTTGCTGATTGCCGATATTTCACAGAGCATGAATGCTGAAGATGAAACTCTGAACCAGAAAGCGGTCAGCCGTTTGGCCTACAGCCAGCATTTGATGAAACAACTAGTGCACAAATCGCCTTGCGGCACCTATTTCAGTCTCGGGATTTTTGCCTCGGATAATATCGCCATGCTGCAAACGCCGCTGGAAGTCTGCAAAAACCTGGATGTGATCAGTGATGGCATCGATCATCTGGAATGGCGTATGGCCTGGAAGGGGAATAGCCGTCTGAGTTTTGCCGTGCATGCAGCCACGCATGTGTACGATGCGCTTAACCAGCCAGCACAGATGCTGTTTTTTACCGATGGTGACGAAGCGCCTCGCGTGAATGTCACCATCAAGCAGGACCTGAGTGGCGTGCAGATTGGTGAGTTTTTCACCTTTATTGGTGTTGGCGGCCCACAAAAAATAGCAATTCCGCGCTATAACTCAGCGAATAAACCTGTGGGGTATTGGCCGGTCAGCGACAATAACAATGCAGGTGCGGTTGGCGTGACTTATGCAGATCCTAGCCAGGACGAACCTGACCCACCTGTCGCCTACGCCGAATATGATCGTATGTTATCGCAATTAGAGGAAGACTACCTGAAGTCGTTGGCAGACGAATTTAAGGGTAGTTACCTAAAAGGAGCTGACACCGAAGCGTTTTACCGCACGTTGTCAGACAAACCGCGCACGGCGAGTTTTGTCACAGACTATCCGTTGCGAGCTATCTATCTGGTGGCGGCCTTGTTGTTGATCCTGGCGACCTATGTGCCGGATATCCGTTTCCGCCGGATGGCAGAAGAAGCTTAAATTCCTAGGTGCTGGTTAATCACAGATTCTACTTAATCAAAAGGGACCAAGGTTAAACACGTAATCTCTGAGGGGGCGCCGAAGCGGAGAGGTGGTCCCCAGTAACCCGTGCCACGGCTAACATAAATCCACAGGTCTTGCAGTTTATGCAAGCCAGCCACATAGGGTTGCTGCAAGGGCACAAAGTATTTCCATGGCCAGAACTGGCCACCGTGGGTATGGCCTGACAGCTGCAAGTCGAACCCGGCAGACTCGGCCGCTTCTGCACTGCGTGGCTGGTGTGCCAGCAGGATTTTGGGCGCATCACTCGGGGCGCCTGCAATGGCAGCGCTTGGATCGCTGAAGTGATCAGCGTAGAAAGTGCCCGCACTATAATCTGTTACGCCTGCCACCACCAAAGTGGCACCATCATGTGTAAGTTGTACATGCTCATTCAATAGTACCCGCACACCTAGGCGATCCAGTTCGCGTATCCAGTCGAGTGCGCCCGAATAATACTCATGATTGCCAGTGACAAAAAAACTGCCGTGGCGTGCATTGAGCTCGGCGAGTGGCAGGGTATGTTGTGACAGTTCGTGTACACGGCCATCGACCAAGTCTCCGGTAATGGCAATCAGGTCAGCTTCCAGAGAGTTTACCTGCTGCACTATCCGCGACAGGTATCCTTGCTTAATAGTAGGTCCGACGTGAATATCGCTGATTTGCACAATACGGAATCCATGCAGACTTTGAGGCAGGTTGCGTAGCGGAACCGTCACGTTGACCACTTTTGCCAGTTTACGAGCTTGAACAAAGCCGGCCACCGTAATCAGCAATGTTGCTGCGAGCACTAGCAAGGCACTATTCTTTTCCAACGCTG
>VFQN01006021.1_pt1 | contig 14274 bp, 13 predicted proteins | sample 3512371 | NCBI WGS metagenome assembly VFQN01 (sample SAMN10412370, study PRJNA504923) | tailings metagenome | isolation source: Replicate 2 from Balatoc abandoned mine | place: Philippines: Itogon, Benguet | collected 2017-08-28
GCCCGCAGCTCGTCGTCCCGGTGATGAACGCGCGCTATGCGCTCAACGCCGCCAATGCGCGCTGGGGCTCGCTCTACGACGCGCTCTACGGCACCGACGCGATCACCGACACCGGCGGCGCGGAGAAGGGCAAGGACTACAATCCGGTGCGCGGCGGCAAGGTGATCGCCTGGGCGCGCAATTTCCTGGATGACGCGGCGCCACTCGATGGCGCCAACTGGCGGGAGGCGCGTCGCTTCTCGGTCGCCGACGGGAAACTCGTGGTGGCGCTCGACGGCGACCGGACGACCGGTCTCAAGCAGCCGGAAAAATTCGCTGGCTATCTCGGCGAAGCCGCGGCGCCGAGCCAGTTCCTGCTCAAGAACAACGGCATCCACATCGAGATCCTGATCGACGCCACCTCCACGATCGGAAAGACGGACTCGGCGAACATTTCGGATATCTGGCTGGAGTCAGCCGTCACCACCATCCAGGATTTCGAGGATTCGATCGCCGCGGTCGACGCCGAGGACAAGGTCGCCGCCTACCGCAACTGGCTCGGCCTGATGAAGGGCGACCTTAAGGAAGAGGTCGAGAAGGGCGGCAAGACGTTCATCCGCAAGCTCAATCCCGACCTCGACTACAAGGCGCCCGATGGCTCGACCTTCGAGGTGAAGTGCCGCTCGCTGATGCTGGTGAGGAATGTCGGCCACCTGATGTCCAATCCCGCGATCGTCGACCGCGAGGGGCATGAGGTCCCGGAAGGCATCATGGACGCCGCGGTCACCGCGCTGATCGCGCTGCACGACATCGGCGAGAACGGGCGCCTCAAGAATTCGCGCACCGGTTCCATGTATGTGGTGAAGCCCAAGATGCACGGGCCGGACGAGGTCGAGTTCGCGGTGGAGATCTTCGCTCGCGTCGAGAAGATGCTGAAGATGAAGCCCAACACCATGAAGATGGGTATCATGGACGAGGAGCGGCGCACTACGGTCAACCTCAAGGAGTGCATCCGCGCCGCGAAGGAAAGGGTCGTGTTCATCAACACCGGCTTCCTCGACCGCACCGGCGACGAGATCCACACCTCGATGGAAGCCGGGCCGATGATCCGCAAGGGCGACATGCGCCAGGCGGCCTGGATCTCGGCCTACGAGGCTTGGAACGTCGACACCGGGCTCGAATGCGGCCTCTCCGGCCATGCCCAGATCGGCAAGGGCATGTGGGCGATGCCCGACATGATGGCGGCGATGCTGGAGCAGAAGATCGGACACCCGAAGGCCGGCGCCAACACCGCCTGGGTGCCCTCGCCGACGGCCGCCACCCTGCACGCGACGCATTACCACCGGGTCGACGTGCATGCGGTGCAGGAAAGCCTGAAGAGCCGGACGAAGGCCAAGCTCGACGACATTCTTTCCGTACCGGTCGCCGTGCGGCCCAATTGGACGGCCGAGGACATCCAGAAGGAACTCGACAACAACGCGCAGGGCATTCTGGGCTACGTCGTGCGCTGGATCGACCAGGGCGTCGGCTGTTCCAAGGTGCCTGACATCAACAATGTCGCGCTGATGGAGGACCGCGCCACGCTGCGCATCTCCTCGCAGCACATCGCCAACTGGCTCCACCACGGCGTGGCGAGCGGCGAGCAGGTGATGGAGACGCTGCGGCGCATGGCGGCTGTTGTCGACAAGCAGAACGAGGGCGATCCGCTCTATCGGCCGATGGCTGCCGACTTCGATGACTCCGTCGCCTTCCAGGCCGCCTGCGACCTGGTGTTCAAGGGCCGCGAGCAGCCGAATGGCTACACCGAGCCGGTGCTGCATGCGCGCCGGCTGGAGCTCAAGGCGCGGGACCGGGCGGGATGACACGCGCGGACGCTTCATGATCGTCCTGGCCATCGACACGGCTTCGGCGCTCTGCGCGGCCTGCATCTACGACAGCTCGGCGAAGAAGGAGCTTGGCCGCGCTGCGCTCGATCTGGGCAAGGGCCATGCCGAGCATCTGATGGGCGTGGTGAGCGACGCGATGGCCGAAGCCGGCGTGGATTTCCCGGCGCTCGGCCGCATCGCAGTCGCGGTCGGACCCGGTTCCTTCACCGGCGTGCGCGTCGGTGTGTCTGCGGCGCGCGGCTTTGCGATGGCGCTGAAGATTCCGGCGGTAGGCGTGACGACCCTGGAAGCGATCGCCGCGGAAACGCGCGAAAGGTCCGGAGCGAGGAAAGTGATGGCCGCGCTCGACGGCGGCCGCGGCGAAGTCCATCTGGCCGTCTACGATGAGGCCGGCGCGCTGCTGTTCGGTCCGGTGGCGACGACGCTGCAGGGAGCCGCCGCGATAGCCAGGGAGCACCTGCCGCTGCTCACCGGCTCGGCGGCGGCGACGGTGGCTGAAGAAGCGGACGCGGGGCTTGAAACCGACGCAGACGGTGCGACCGCCGACATCGCCGTCTACGCCCGACTGGGTGCGATCAAGGCAGCCGGCGAAAGGCCGAAGCCGCTCTATCTGCGCGATGCCGACGCCAAACCGCAGGCCGGTTTCGTCCTGCCGCGAATCCGGTCATGATCCCGGCCGGAAACGCCGGCGAGACAAAGATCGATTTTCATGCGCATACCCTTTCTGACGCCTAAGACCCGCGACTATGCGCTGGAGCCGCTGACCCCGAACGACAGTCCGGCGGTCGCGGCGATCCACCATGAGGATTTCGTGCGACCCTGGAGCGACGGCGAGTTCGCGAGCCTGCTCGCACAGGACACCGTATTCGGCTTCGCCGCCCGCGAAACCGGCAAGGGCGACGCTCCGCCGGTGGGCTTCGTGCTGGCGCGGCTGGCGGCCGGCGAGGGCGAGATCCTCACCGTGGCGGTGGCGCGGGCGCATCGCCGGCAGGGGCTTGGCTGGCGGCTGATGGACGCGGTGCTGCGCGAACTGCACAGCCAGCGCGCCGAGGCGCTTTTCCTCGAGGTGGACGAGGCCAATGCGCCGGCGATCGCACTCTATCGGCGGCTCGGCTTCTTCGAGGTCGGCAAGCGGCCGCGCTATTACGAGACCGGCGAAGGCAGGAGCGGAGCGCTTGTCATGCGGCGCGATCTTCGCTAGCGCATGCGCTTTGGGGGCATGATCTCGATTGAAAGTCTATGATTTTCGGGACTCTGCTCCAGAGGGTGGCGCGAAATAGATGATCGGCAGCATCCGGCTAGCGGTCGCAGTGGGCGGCGTCGTCGCCTCGACGCTGGTACTGGTGCCCCTCCAGCTGATCGCCATGAAGACGAAACTCTGGAGCGAGTGGCGCGTGCTGCGCCTCTGGCACCGGGGCAACTGCCGGGCGCTGGGCTTTCGCATCCACCAGAAGGGTGAGCTGACGGCCAAGCGGCCGCTGGTCGTCGCCGCGAACCACGTCTCCTGGACCGATATTTCCGTCATCGGCTCACGCTGCGAGGTCTCCTTCATCGCCAAGGCCGACATGGCCGCCTGGCCGGTGATGGGCTGGCTGGCGCGGCTCCAGCGGACGATCTTCATAGAACGCGAACGTAAGCGCACCTCCGGCAAGCAGGCCGGCGAGATTGCGCGGCGCCTCGCCGCCGGCGAAGCGGTCGTGCTGTTCGCCGAAGGCACGACGGGCGACGGCAATCTCGTCCTGCCGTTCAAGAGCACGCTGTTCGGCGCCGCCACCATGGCGATTTCGGAGGGCGCGGTGGAAAGGGTCTACATCCAGCCGCTGACCATCGCCTATACCCGCGTCCAGGGCCTGCCGATGGGCCGCCAGCATCGACCGCTGGCGTCCTGGATCGGCGATACGGACCTTGCGCCGCATGCAGCCGCCTTGCTGCGCGAAGGGGCGGTGGACGTTGAGCTGCATTTCGGCGAGCCGATCGAGTTCCTGCCCGGCGACAGCCGCAAGGAGGCGACGCGCCGCGCCGAGGCCGATGTGCGCGCCATGCTGGAGACAGCGCTTGCCCGCCCGGAACCGAGCAGGCGGCGGCCGGCATAGCCAGAATCGTCTGTTTTTTGTCGCAGAAACCCTCTAAAAGCCGCCCGATGGAACTAGAGCAGATCGAGCCGGCCGAGAGCGCCGACCGTGCGGAAGGTGAAATGACCTCGCCGGTTGCCGCGAAGAAGGTCTTCGTCAAGACCTATGGCTGCCAGATGAACGTCTATGACAGCCAGCGCATGTCGGATGCTCTGGCGGTGGACGGCTATGCCGGTACAGACCGGATCGAGGACGCCGACCTCGTGCTCCTCAACACCTGCCATATTCGCGAGAAGGCCGCCGAAAAGGTCTATTCGGAGCTCGGCCGCATGCGCGACCTCAAGGCGGAGCGGGCGAGCCGCGGGCTGGAGACGATGATCGGCGTTGCCGGCTGCGTGGCCCAGGCGGAGGGCCGCGAGATCATCCGCCGGCAGAGCGCGGTCGATCTTGTCATCGGCCCGCAGACCTATCATCGCCTGCCGGAGGCTTTGAGGAAGGCGAGGAACGGCGAAAAGGTCGTCGAGACCGACTACGCCATCGAGGACAAGTTCGAGCATCTGCCGAAACCACGCAAGGCCGAGGTCATCGGGCGCGGCGTCACCGCGTTCCTCACCGTGCAGGAAGGCTGCGACAAGTTCTGCACCTTCTGCGTGGTGCCCTATACACGCGGCTCGGAAGTCTCGCGCCCGGTTGCGCAGATCGTGGCTGAAGCGGAAGGGCTGGCCGAGGCCGGCGTACGCGAGGTGACGCTGCTCGGCCAGAACGTCAACGCCTGGCACGGCGAAGGCCCGGACGGCGGCGAATGGGGCCTCGGCCGCCTGCTGTTGCGTCTGGCCGAAATTCCCGGCATCGCGCGGCTTCGCTACACGACCAGCCATCCGCGCGACATGGACGACGAGCTGATCGAGGCGCATCGCGATTTGCCGGCTCTGATGCCGTACCTGCATCTTCCGGTTCAGGCGGGTTCCGACCGCATCCTCAAGGCCATGAACCGCCGCCACAAGGCCGCGGACTACCTGAAGCTGATCGAGCGCATCCGCGCCGTGCGGCCGGACATGGCGATGTCGGGCGATTTTATCGTCGGCTTTCCCGGTGAGACGGACGCCGATTTCGAGGCGACACTGGAGCTGGTGCGGACTGTACAATATGCACAGGCCTTCTCCTTCAAATATTCGCCGCGCCCCGGCACGCCCGGCGCCGAGATGACGGACCATGTCGCCGAAGCGGTGAAGGACGAGCGTCTGCAGCGTCTGCAGGCGCTGCTTGGCGACCAGCAGCAGGATTTCACTGCCGCGATGGCCGGCAGGACGATCAGCGCCCTGATCGACAAGCCCGGTCGCCAGCCCGGCCAGCTTGTCGGCCGCTCGCCCTGGCTGCAGCCGGTGATTGTTGATGAAACCGCCGGCGAAATCGGTGACATTATCGATGTGCGAATCACGCGAACGGGCAGGAACAGCCTGTTCGCCGAGCCGGTCTGATGGCGGCTGACGAGGAGAGACGGTTGAGCGCTACCGAATTGAAGAAGCCCGCCAGTCCAGCATCGGGGCCGGCATCCGGGGCTTCGGACATGGCGCATATCGTGCTCACCTTCGACAACAACCGGCTGGCGAGCGCGCTCTACGGACAGTTTGACGAGAATCTGGCGCGGCTGGAGCAGAAGCTCGGCGTCGACATCCGCTCGCGCGGTAACCAGCTCACCATCAAGGGGTCGTCATCGGCGGCCGAGCAGGCGCGCCGAGCGCTCGACAATCTCTACGGTATCCTGCAGAAGGGCGCCGATATCGGCCAGTCGGACGTCGATGGCGCGGTCAGAATGGCGATCGCCGCCGACGACCAGCTGACGCTGCCGACGCTGGAGCGCAAAGGAAAGATGGCCGCCGCGCAGATCGCCACCAGGAAGCGTACGATCTACGCCCGCTCGCTCAACCAGGACGCCTATATGCGCGCGCTGGAGCGAGCCGAGCTGGTGTTCGGCATCGGCCCGGCCGGCACCGGCAAGACCTATCTGGCGGTGGCGCATGCGGCGATGCTCTTGGAGCGCGGCATGGTCGAGCGCATCGTGCTGTCCAGGCCGGCGGTCGAGGCCGGCGAGCGGCTGGGCTTCCTGCCTGGCGACATGAAGGAGAAGGTCGATCCCTATCTCCGTCCGCTCTACGATGCGCTTTACGACATGATGCCCGCCGACAAGGTCGAGCGGGCGATCACCGCCGAGGTGATCGAGATCGCGCCGCTCGCCTTCATGCGCGGCCGCACGCTCGCGCATTGCGCCGTCATCCTCGACGAGGCGCAGAACACCACGCCGATGCAGATGAAGATGTTCCTGACCCGCCTGGGCGAGGGCTCGCGCATGATCGTCACCGGTGACCCGACGCAGATCGACCTGCCGCCGAACACCAAATCCGGGCTTGTCGAGGCGTTGCGCATTCTCGACGGCGTGCCGGGCGCGGTCACGGTGCGCTTCAACGACACCGACGTGGTCAGGCATCCGCTGGTCGCCGAGATCGTCAAGGCCTATGACCGCGACGCCAAGATGGCGCGCGGGCTGGGCGCTGGCGAAGACTGAGACGGTCGTTCCCGCCAGGGAGCGCCCCGTCCGCCGTAGCCATGCCGCAAGTGCGAAAACCCCGTATCGACATCGACATTACGATCGAATCCGGCGATTGGCCGCCGAAACGGGCGCTGAGGAGCCTCGTCGAGAAGGCAGTCCGGGCCGCGCTGCGCGAGGCAGGCGCAGCGTATGAGGCCGGCTCCGAACTCAGCGTCGTCTTCACCGACGATGCGCATATCCGCACGCTGAACGCCGGCTGGCGCAACAAGGACAAACCGACCAACGTGCTGTCTTTCCCGGCTTTTCCGGTGAAAATCGGCCAAGAACTGCCGCCGATGCTGGGCGATGTGGTGCTCGCAGCCGAGACGGTGAGGCGCGAGGCCGAACTGGAAGGAAAGCCGCTCGACCACCACATAATGCACCTGGTGGTTCACGGGGTCCTGCATCTGCTCGGCCACGACCACGAGGAGGAAACGGAGGCGTAGAGGATGGAAGCGCTGGAGCGGGCCGCTCTCGCGAGGCTTGCCATTCCCGATCCCTACGCGTAACAGGAAATGGAAACCAACCCGACGAAGATGAACGACACACCAGAGCCTGCCGCGCGACCCGAAACGGGCGGCGCAAGAGCCGAATCGGCAGAAGAAGGCCCGAGTTCGAGTCCCAGTCAGTCGACGTCGCAATCCGCGCCGCTCGCAGCGACGGTCGAGTCCGCCTCCGAGCGGCCCTCCTTCTTCGAACGGCTGGCCGGCCTGTTCCGGCACAAGAACGGCTCCAGCCTTCGCGAGGAGATAGCCGACGCGCTGGCCGAGACGGCGGCTGACGCCGAAGCCTTCTCGCCCGGCGAACGGGCGATGCTTCACAACATTCTCCGCCTTCGCGAGGTGCGCGTCGAGGACGTCATGATCCCGCGCGCCGACATCGAGGCCGTCGAGATCAACACGACGCTCGGGGAACTGCTGACCGTTTTCGAGCAGTCCGGTCATTCGCGCATGCCGGTCTATGCCGAGACGCTCGACGATCCCAGGGGCATGGTGCACATCCGCGACGTGCTGGCCCACATCACCAAGCTCGCCCGCGCGAAGAAGAGCCGCTCTCGCAAGGCGGCTCCGCCGGCGCTCGATTTCGCCAATATCGACCTGGCGAAGACGATCGGCGAACTGAACCTGATGCGCACGGTGCTTTTCGTGCCGCCCTCCATGCTCGCCTCGGACCTGATGGGACGCATGCAGGCGAGCCGCACCCAGATGGCGCTGGTCATCGACGAATATGGCGGTACTGACGGGCTGGTGTCGCTGGAGGACATCGTCGAGATGGTGGTCGGCGACATCGAGGACGAACACGACGACGAGGAGCCGATGATCACGCAGGCCGGCGACGGCGTCTATATCGTCGACGGCAAGGCGGAGATCGACGAGGTCGCCAAGCTGATCGGCGAAGGCTTCAAGGCCGGCGAGCACGGCGAATATGTCGATACGATCGGCGGCATGATCTTCAACACGCTCGGCCGCGTGCCGGCGCGCGGCGAGGTCGTCCAGGCCATCCCGGGCTTCGAGTTCCACGTGCTCGACGCCGATCCGCGCAGGGTGAAGCGGGTGCGTATCGTCGACATCGTGAAGGCCGAACGGCGGCGCCGTGCCGCGCGCGTGGAGCAGCCCGCGCCTAACGTGTAGCTCGCCCCAGTTTCTTCACCACAAGGTTACGGACGCAGACGGTTCAATCCGGGACGGAAAGGCTCTAACCTCCGCCGCGTGATTCTCTGGACGCGTGGCCCGGCTTGCAGCAGGCGGCCATGCCGAAGCTGGACGGGCAGGTTTGCGCATGGAGCGCCTGGCGGGGCGGATAATTCTGCTTTGGGGCTGGCGCCGGCTGGCCGCCGCCTTCGCGGCCGGCTCGCTTCTCGTGCTGACGCAGGCGCCCTACGATTTCTTCGCTGCCGGGTTCGTGTCTTTCCCGGTCCTGGTCTGGCTGCTGGACGGTTCGACGGCAGAGGCCTCGTCCAATCCGCTGCGGCGTCTGAGGCCTGCCTTCGCGATCGGCTGGTGGTTCGGCTTCGGCTATTTCCTCGTCGGCCTCTGGTGGATAGGCAGCGCCCTGCTGGTCGAGGCGGAAAGCTTTGCCTGGGCGCTGCCTTTCGCCGTTCTCGGCATACCGCTGCTGCTCGCTTTCTTCTATGGCTTCGCCACCGCCGTAGCCCGCCTTTTCTGGGCGAACGGCATCACCCGTATCGCTGCGGTCGCCTTCGCCTTCGGCCTAGCGGAATGGCTGCGCAGCTTCCTCTTCACGGGCTTTCCCTGGAATCCGGTCGGGCTGGCGGCGATGCCGACGCCGCTCCTGATGCAGAGCGTGGCGTTGACCGGCGTTACCGGTATGAACGCGCTCGCCGTCTTCGTCTTCGCCATGCCGGCTCTGCTGGCGGCAAGGCGCAATCTTCGCCTCGGCCTCGGCCTCGCCGTCCTGCTGGTCGCGGCGCATGTCGGTTACGGTTACATCCGTCTGAACGCTCCGGTGGACGCCTCCGGCGGCCGGCTTGTAGCCCGCATCGTGCAGCCGTCGATCGACCTATCGGAGAAATGGGACGAAAGCGTCCGCGACCGCATCTTCCAGATAACGATGGACCTGTCGGCTCGACCGCCCGAGGCCGGCCGGCCTTCGCCGCAGCTCATCCTGTGGCCGGAGACGTCGGTGCCCTTCTTCTTCACGGAGCGGCCGGATGCGCTGGTCGCGATCGGCGAGATGCTGAAGCCGGCCCAGATGCTGATCGCCGGCGCGGTGCGCGAGGAGACAGGCCCGGCGACGCCGCTCTACTACAATTCCGTGCTGGCGATAAATGACAGCGGCGAGATCGTCGACGCGGTCGACAAGGTGCATCTCGTGCCGTTCGGAGAATACATCCCCTTCGCCGAACTGGCTGAGCGCTTCGGCATAGGGCAATTGGTCGCGGGACCGATGAACTTCGTCGCCGGCAGCCAGCGCCACCCGATCGAGTTGCCAGGTGGTACCACCATTTCGCCATTCATCTGCTACGAAATCATTTTCCCCGAACTGGTGACAGTTGACGTAACGTCAACCAGTATTATTGTGAATGTCACCAACGATGCCTGGTTTGGCGACACGCCCGGTCCATACCAGCATTTCCGGCAGGCGCAGTTGCGGGCTGTGGAGAACGGATTGCCCGTGCTGCGCGCGGCCAACAACGGGATTTCGGGCGCCATCGACGCGCGCGGACGCGTGATCGACGCACTCGCATTGAATGCCAGGGACGCGTTCGACGTGGAGATTGACCTCCCCGGCGATCCATCCAGCAGGAAGGGTGTATCGGCTCAGCAACGCCGGTTCACAGGCTTCGCGATCCTGGCGGCCTTCGCATTGTTCGCGTTCACAGGAAGGATCGTGCAGCGGCTGCGGGCGAATTGACAGCAGATATATTAGAAACTCATATTGTAACGTCCGGCAGACGGGCTTTCAGCCGATGCATTCGTTGGGGTGAGGAGTGCGCCGGAATGACAAAAAATTACAAACCGGAAAAGCCGGCGAAGCCCGGCGAGGAAAAAATGGCAGACAAGGAAAACAAGAAGAAGCCGAATCCGACGGATACGCACGTTGGGAGCCGGATCAGGCTTCGCCGCAACATGCTTGGCATGAGCCAGGAAAAGCTGGGTGAGAATCTCGGCATAACCTTCCAGCAGATCCAGAAATACGAGAAGGGAACGAACAGGGTCGGCGCAAGCCGGCTGCAGGCGATCGCCAACATACTCTCCGTTCCCGTCGCCTTCTTCTTCGAGGACCTGCCCGGCGAGGAGACGGCCGGCAATCGGGGCTTCGCGGAGGACCCGTCCACCGCATTCGCGATCGATTTCTGCACCAGCGCCGAAGGGCTCCAGCTCAACCGGGCCTTCGTCCGGATCCAGGACCAGAAGGTGCGGCGCAGGATCATCGACCTGGTGAAGAGCCTCGCCTCCGGCGACGGCGACTAGCCACCGCCCGCGGACGGGCGGAGGAAAACAGTTCCCGAAACCGCCTCCCCGCGGGACCAACGCTCCTTGACGACTCCGGGCCGGCCTCGCTAACACGTGTCGCGCCCGAAGCCGGCCTCTGCCGGCAAAGCCTTTCGAGAGGGGAAAATCCGTGACGCGGCAGAACTATCTCTTCACCTCGGAATCCGTATCCGAGGGACATCCCGACAAGGTCTGCGACCGCATTTCCGACGAGATCGTGGATCTGGTCTACCGTGAGGTGAAGAAGGTGACGCCGGCGGATGCCAAGCGTTACGCGGCCGTTGCCGTTTCGGACCCATGGAAGGTTCGCGTCGCCTGCGAGACGCTTGCCACTACGAACCGCGTCGTCATCGCCGGCGAGGTGCGCGTGCCCCATACGCTCCTGAAGAAGGACAAGGAAGGCAACGTCCTCATCGACGCGGCCGGCCATCCGGTAATCAACCCGTCCAAGTTCAAGTCGGTCGCGCGCAAGGCTATCCGCGCCATCGGCTACGAGCAGAGCGGCTTCCACTGGAAGACGGCGAAGATCGACGTGCTGCTGCACGGCCAGTCGCCCGACATCGGCCAAGGCGTCGACAACGCCGCCGACCGCCAGGGCGAAGAGGGCGCCGGCGACCAGGGCATCATGTTCGGCTATGCCTGCCGCGAGACGCCTGACCTGATGCCGGCGCCGATCTACTACAGCCACAAGATCCTCGAACTCTTGTCGGCAGCGCGCCACAATGGCGAGGGTGACGCCGCCAGGCTCGGCCCCGACGCCAAGAGCCAGGTCACGGTGAGATATGTCGACGGCAAGGCTGCCGAGGCGACCTCAATCGTGCTTTCGACCCAGCATCTCGAGGCAAGCTGGGATTCCAAGAAGGTGCGCAAGGTGGTCGAGCCCTTTATTCGCGAGGCGCTGGGCGACCTCAGGATCGCGGACGACTGCGTCTGGTACATCAACCCGACGGGCAAGTTCGTCGTCGGCGGGCCTGACGGCGACGCCGGCCTCACCGGCCGCAAGATCATCGTCGACACCTATGGCGGCGCAGCGCCGCATGGCGGCGGTGCATTCTCCGGCAAGGACACGACCAAGGTCGACCGCTCGGCGGCCTATGCGGCGCGCTACCTCGCCAAGAACGTGGTCGCCGCAAAGCTCGCGGACCGCTGCACCATCCAGCTTTCCTACGCTATCGGCGTCGCCCAGCCGCTGTCGGTCTATGTCGACCTGCACGGCACCGGAAAGGTGGACGAGGCGAAGCTCGAAAAGGCGCTGCGCCAAGTGATGGACCTGTCGCCATCGGGCATCCGCCAGCATCTCGACCTCAACAGGCCGATCTATGCCAAGACGTCGTCCTACGGCCATTTCGGCCGCAAGCCCGGCCGTGACGGTTCCTTCTCCTGGGAGAAGACCGATCTGGTGAAGGGGCTGAAGGACGCGGTCGCCGCCTGACGGACGCTGCCGTGACCGAGGGCCGGAAGAGCCGCTCGACCGAAGCCTTCTTCGGCCGGCGGCGCGGCAAGACCATTCGTCCGCAGCAGGCCCAGGCGCTTGCCGACGGGCTGGCGCACTATCGGCTCGACCTCGACCGGGCCGCGCCGGCGGATATACGGACGCTTTTTGCGGCGAAAGTCGCGGACGTGCGGCTGGAGATCGGCTTCGGCGGCGGCGAGCACCTGCGCCACGAGGCCGCCGGCCATCCCGGCACCGGCTTCATCGGCGTCGAGCCTTTCGTCAATTCGATGGCGAAGATGATGGCGGCGCAGGCGGATGCGCCGCTCGACAATCTGCGCGTCCACGACAACGACGCGACGCAATTGCTCGACTGGCTGCCGGAAGCCTCGCTTTCCGGGATCGACCTGCTTTATCCCGATCCGTGGCCGAAGAAGAAGCACTGGAAGCGGCGCTTCGTCAGTCGCGTCAATCTCGATCGGTTCGCGCGTGTGCTGAAGGCGGGCGGGACCTTCCGCTTCGCATCGGACATAGACAGCTACGTCAACTGGACATTGCTCCACTGCGCCGCGCATGGCGATTTCGCCTGGGAGGCGGCGCAGGCGGACGACTGGCGCAAGGCCTATCCCGGCTGGCCGGGAACCCGCTACGAGGCGAAGGCGCTGCGCGAGGAGCGGACGCCGGCCTATCTGACGTTCCGGCGGCGGTAGCCCGCATCTCCGAAGGATAGGATCGAGCGCAAAAGGCGATGGCCTCGCGCGTCAACCGGCCTGCGGCTCAGCGCCGGACGATCTTGCGGAAAGCGACGGGATCGATACCGAGCGTGCGCAGGTCGCTGGCGCGCGGCTGCCTGCTGGCCTCGACCGCGCGTGAAGCGGCGACGGCGCTGCCGAAAACCTCGATGAGATCGCCCAGGGCGGCAAGGGCATTGCGGGGTGTCATGTTCGTTTGCCTCTGATGTGTGCGACGACGTTGGATGGTGCACTGCACCATAGATAGTGGCGTGTGGGGTTCGCCAGCAGTGCGAATGCTGCATCGGTGCCATGCAAGGCTTGCACCCGGTCATGTTTTGGACAGACCGCTGCGAAGCAGATATGATGCCTCACGTTCCCGTAGCCTGGCTGCCTCCCATCCGAGTTCCATCCGCTGGACGTCATCCGGACCGACCGGTGTGCTGGCGATACCGTGGCCGGGACTTGAAAGCCGGGGCCTGTTGGTCTATATCAGCCTCAAATTCTTGGTCGGTATGACGAAGAGTGGGTCCACCCGGTCCCGCTCTTTTTTGTTACCAGGCCGTTGGAGAAGCGATGACGGCCCCAGTGGCAGCAAGCACAGACGTCAATGTTGGAGACGACCGCATCATCCGCGAGAGCGGCATCGATGCGCGCGTGGCGTCTATCGTCTTGCCGGTGTTGCGCGGCGTGGGCTTTCGCCTGGTGCGGGTCAGGCTGTCGAGCCAGAACGGGCTGACGCTGCAGATCATGGCCGAGCGCGACGACGGCACCATGACCGTCGAGGATTGCGAGGAGGTCAGCCACGCGGTTTCGCCGGCGCTGGACGTCGCCGATCCGATCGAGAAAGCCTATCATCTCGAAGTCTCCTCGCCCGGCATCGACCGGCCGCTGGTCAGGAAGTCCGACTTCTCCGATTGGGCCGGCCATCTGGTGAAGCTCGAGACGTCGATCATGGTTGCCGAGCGCAAGCGGTTTCGCGGGCGGATCGCCGAGGCGGGCGAGAACGACGTGCTGATTGAGCGCGACGCTCCCGGCAATGCCGGCGACGAGCCGACCATCAGGGTGCCCTACGAGGCGATCGCCGAGGCCCGGCTGGTGCTGACCGACGACCTCATCCGAGACGCGCTGTCCAAGGACAACCAGGCGCGCAAGGAAGCGAAAAGACGCCGTGGCGAGCCGGAAGAGGCCGACGGCGAAGACGAAACCGAGACTCAGGACTAAGTGAGCCCCGCCAGGGCGGGTCAGGGAGACTGAAATGGTAGTCAGTGCGAACAGGCTCGAATTGCTGCAGATCGCCGATGCGGTTGCGCGTGAGAAGTCGATCGACAAGGGGATCGTGATCGCCGCGATGGCGGACGCCATCCAGAAGGCGGCGCGCTCGCGTTACGGCCAGGAGACCAACATCCGTGCCGACATCAATCCGAACACCGGCGAGATGAAGCTGCAGCGCCTCATGGAGGTGGTTGAGGAGGTCGAGGACTACGGCCGCCAGATCGCCCTGTCCTCTGCGCGCGAGCGCAACCCCGACGCCGAGATCGGCGATTTCATCGCCGAGCAGCTGCCGCCGATGGACTTCGGCCGCATCGCCGCCCAGTCGGCCAAGCAGGTCATCGTGCAGAAGGTGCGCG
>VFQN01006022.1_pt1 | contig 14273 bp, 11 predicted proteins | sample 3512371 | NCBI WGS metagenome assembly VFQN01 (sample SAMN10412370, study PRJNA504923) | tailings metagenome | isolation source: Replicate 2 from Balatoc abandoned mine | place: Philippines: Itogon, Benguet | collected 2017-08-28
ATATTCTTTTCACAACAGACAACAATCACATTTTATTAGGAGAAAATCTTTCAAATGATTGCTCCTTTCGTCTTGATTTTGGTACTGGTTCTGTGCACTTCGACTACTTGCTCCTCGTTCCATTCTAAATTACTTCCAACCATTAATGCGATTTCATCTTCTTCAGACTCCTCTACTTTGTTACAAGCAACTAGTGGTATGAATCTTTGGAAGACAACTACAGGGAAGAGGAGTATCGCAGTGATCAAAGAAGAGCTATTAACTCTTGCTCGCAAAGTAAATCGAGGAGTAAACGAAACACCAGAAGAAAGAGAGAAAATTCTTGATCTTTTCAATGAATTAGAATCAAATTATGGTCAAAAGGATACATTATCTAATCCTAATTTAAATGCTGTCTGGAGTTTAGAGTACACTACATCTAACTCTATGGCAGGAAGAAAAGGTTTTCCACGCATTGGTCCAATCTTACAGATTGTAAATGCAAAAGAATTAAAAGCAGAAAATCGTGAAGTACTTCGTCTATGGAATTTATTTAAATTAGGACAAAGGGTAACAGCAGAGTTAATCCCTCGTTCTTCTACTGAGGTTGAAGTACAATTTAAACGATTTACTATTGGGCCTATCTCCTTCCCTGCTCCATCATCAGCAAAAGGAACATTAGATATTACATATGTCGATAAGGATTTACGATTATCTCGTGGTAATAAAGGTAATATCTTTATCTTGACGAGATATGAGGATTTACCTGACTCTAATTAATGAAAGAACAAATCTCATCTTCACTTGATTTCATTTCTAATACATGTATATATTATTCTTTGTATATTTATTTTTCTTGTTTTTCTTTCTTCTTTGTATCAACACACTCAGTCACCTTAGAAGCTTTATCGTTTCGTACTTATTGTAATATAACTAAGAATTAAGTAAACATATTCGAAATATTCTATTTCTATTTCTTATTCGTCCAGATCAATTGATAACAATCAAAAGAAAGAATAGAAAAGAATAAGGACAAGTTTATCAATTACAAAAAAAAAAAAAAAAAAAAAAAAAAAAATTAAAAATAAAAAAAAAAAAATAAAATAAAATTTAACAAACAAAAAAATTTTATTAGAAAGGGAATTAAATGGTGAATCAACCGGAATTGTTTCATCATCAAAGGTATTCTTTTTTTCGAAATAAACTTGATGAATGACATATGACAGATGTTTCTTCCGGGGATGAGTGTAAATACTGTCGGACTAAACTAGTATCTAATTGTCTTTCTAACAGGAAACTAATTGACCACTTTCGCTCCATACGTTAGAATTGTTGGCTATCTTATTCACAAATAAACAATAAAAATAACAAGACAAAAATAAAAACTACACAAACAAACAGTTTTCCAGCAATAGTAGCGAAATACCACAGGATTAAGAATAAATATAGTAGAATTCTATTAAAAGAAATCAACAAACATTCACCTTCGTGAAAATCTCATTTACTATTAAGTATATCTTTTATGATCAATTTTATGGAATGTTTTTGTTTGATAAGTCCTTGAAAGTTTAGAAATAATTACTTTCTGGATGGATATTAGCATCAGGGAATAGTGGCGATTGTCGTAACCTTAGATCAAACGCAAACCATCCTTTCGAATCTTCCCTCTTTTTTGTCTCATCTATTGAATATGAGCTATCAATTGCAGAGGATCCACCCTTTTTCGCTGTTTCTGTCATTGGATTCTCAACATCCTTACTCTCTGTCCTAATACCATCTACACTATGTAGACTTATACCATAACTTCCCGCACCACCACTAACACCACTAGAATCTAATGATACCTGAGTATCTGTGATCCCAGCAGCAGCACGGCGAGCCATAATATCTTGTATAATACAGTTTTCGGTAATAACCACATCTTCACTAATCGTACGTATTTCAATATTCTTCTTCTTTGGACTAAATCCTATTAAAGTATTGGAAGTTTTCTTACTACATAATACACCTAACCATAATTTCCTTGCTTCTTGACTTTTATAGAAGAAAATAATAGCAGTTACAGCACCATGAAATATTTTTAATAAATCACCTAAATAATATAATAAAGCAAATATACTCCCTTTACTACCATAATCACCATATGCACCAAATACTGTGACTAAATGTGGTATCCAACATATAACTAATGATATTGGATATAAAAATAATGCAGCTTTTGCCATAATAAATAATGGTTCATTTGCACCAGATGTTTCAATTTTCTCTAATTCATCCATCTTTAATTTTAAATATAACATTATACCTAAACATATGAAAAATAAGCCATAATAGGTGATACTATGATAGACATTTGCTGTAAATCCACTAATTGTACATACTTCATTACCATCACGTTCAGGTGCTTGGAAAGTTGTAAAAGGTATACTTATAAGGAAAAAGATGATTGGAATAGGCCAGCAAACGAAGTGAAATTTATGTAAATTTGGTGGTAATTTTTTCTCTGTTGCAAGTAGATATAAACAATAGACAAGTACTGTTGTCCATAACCAACTTGCAGGGTAGAAAGCAAGATTAAGAAATGATTCTAATACACATAAAGGTGATTCTGGTGCAGCATGATCAGGGGAAGTATAAGCAATATTTCCTGCAAGATCACTAATAGAGATATAGGCAATGATTCTCATGAATGCTTTATGTCGCATTGTTGGGAAAACAAGTAACGTTAATACTACAATCAAAGAAGCTGTACATGAAATCCCAGAGATTATCATTTGAGTTATTGTAAAGCTATCATACATTTTTCCTTCAATTCAATGAATATTACGAAGAGATTAAAGGAAAATACAATCGATTGGTTGATCAAAATCAGGTTGAAAGATTGATTGATGCGTCAATAAATTCAACAACCGTCGTCGAGGCATTTGTGAAACTGGGCAACTAGGTATTCCTTCTTTTTCATTTTTTCTTCAATTTGGTTTTGTTATCCTTCATCGAGATCTTGAAAATTTTAGAATGTTCAGTGGTGGTATCTTCCTCTTGATTTCAGTGAATTTGATGATGGCAGTGATTGCTATGCCATTATTGAGAGAAGGGAGAAATAATACTGGCAATGAGAAGCCTGTGGGTATTTCGCCTGATGATATTATCGCTCGTGCACAGGATTGGGTGAATCGTGCTGTTCCTTACTCTCAGTCGGATTACACTGATGGTTACCGCCAAGATTGTTCAGGATATGTCAGTATGGCATGGGGTTCTTCTCAACCAGGCCATACTACTTACAATATGGAGGAAATTTGTTACCGTATAAACAGATGGGAATTACAGCCTGGAGACGCCATTTTGAACCCTAGTTCACATGTTTTATTGTTTCATTATTGGGTTGATAATGATTCATTCTACCAATACGCTGAAATTGATTGGGTAAGAGTTGGTACTTCAATCAATGTCGCACTTAAACGTTTATTTGAATAGGGACGCGTCGCGACTCACAATATTGTGAGCTATAGTTATTTTGAAAATAATGGATATTTCCCTTGCCGATTCTATGGCCTAAATGTAGCCAAAAAGTAAATGCTTTGAGCATAAATGTTGTGGTTTTTATGTGTGATAAATGACGGGACATTCGTCATTGATTTGATGTTATTTCCCCTGATTATAACTTTTGTTATGAATCGTATGTTTTCGTATGTTATGTATGTATTGCTTCTACTATATCGTTCTTACTTATAGTTTAGATGACAAATTTAACAATAAATATCAAGTTATATTTACATGATCCTGGAATTTATAATCTCTTTGAGTGATAAATCAAAACTTCAAAAACAATAATAATGCTGTACTCACCAAAAATAACGAGTAAAGAAATATGTCCAATCTATTCGACTATTTACATTATACACCGATTCGCTATTCAATCTTAAAATTAATTATCAGTAATATATTCCGAGGTCTTTGCTACTAAGAGTAAAGGATCAACCAACGATCCTCTTCCTCTTGAGTCCATCGAAGCAAGATCAGCTGACATTCCCTCCTCACTAATATAACTAATATCATAACTATCAATGTTAAGCGTCGTTGGATTCTCCCCAAAGAGTAGTTTGTACCACAAACGTCGAGCCTCGCGACTCTTGCTAAAGAATATCAACGCAGCGACAGCACCATGTAAAATTTTCAATAAATCAGTTAGATAATACAAATTATCACATCTTTCACCACACCAACGATCGCGACCATATTCGAACAAGAAAGAGACCACCATATGAGGTATCCAACAGATTACCATTGATAAGGGATAATATGTTAAAACTGCCTTTGCCGCGATGAAGGTTGGGGCCCGAACATTCTCTGTCCTGTTAAATTCGAGCTCACGGATTTTAATATGGAGGAAAGTCATCGTTCCCAGAGAGAGGACGAACAAACTGTATACAGTAGCATTATGGTAGATGGTTGCACCAACCCCGGCAGCAGCACAAACCTCGAATGAAAAGTCTTCTGGTTGTTGGAAGGTAGCAAAAGGGACTGATAGTAGAAAAAGGAAAACCGGTAGTCCCCAAGAAATAATACGAAATCGCAGATATTCCCTCGGGGTTCGAGCTGTAGTGGCGAGGTAAAAAAGGAAATAGCTGAGGGTGGACGTCCAAAGCCAACTGCTTGGATAAAGAACTGAGGCGAGGTAAGCTTGAAGAAAACATGCAGGAGAATTTTGTGGAGGTTGTGCAATAACAATGATATAACTTAGATTACCTAATAAGTCGGCAGCAGAAATATAGGTAATAAGCTTCATGAAGGGCTTATTTCTCAAATCCCGAAAGAAGATGAAGGTAAAAATTACTAAAAATGAAGAAAAACATGATAAGACTGCGACAATGACGATTGGAGTCACATAGTTTATTGACATCTTTCAGCAATCGAATTCTCAAAATACGCTTGTTAAACGAGTTTTCGCTCCTTACAATAGACTAGTAAAATCAAAAGATGGAGACAAGGATGGATGAATCTGACCTGAAGATGAATGAAGGATCCCATACACATGACAAGGATCTCGCTAAAACTCTGTTGGACTCAAGGGAGGAAACAGCGAGCGTGGAAGATGATGATGATTCAATACCGGATGATGTAATGTGGCAAGCACAAGTTGGAGATGATTTAGAAGAGTTCGAAAAACAAAAGATTTACTATACAGTCACCAAGAAAACAGCTGTAGCAGCTTGGCAATCCAAGCTTTCACTCTTTGAAATCTTTCAAATCAAAGGAAATTTCTGGAAGAAGACAGGCTTTAGTGAAGGGAGCAAAAACTATCTTTACCCCGAGGAAGCTTTATATCTATTAGAGAAACGACAAATAGCACTATGTAGATCAATAGAAGATCTTAATCAACAAATCTATCTGACAAAAGAGGAAGCTTATGACCTTATTCTCGACTCTGTATTAGATTTGGCAGCATACTTAATCTATGTGAAACTAAAAGTAAGTTAGAGTTCACGCTCATCTTCTTTTATTCCTTGATTAAATGTGTTGATATAGACTCTAGAATACCTTCCATTTCGGAGAAACCCTTCGATAAGGGTCTTTCGGGATGATCGTGAAATTCAAAGTAAGTTGTGCCGATATTACCTCATGAAGGAATAAATCATTACTTGGATTCAAGGTACACTCGCTCGTAATCCATCTAAGAGTCTGTCAGATCTGATACTGGCTTATGATGTGTATCATGGTGCTGGGGAGAATATCACGAAAAATTCTGTAAGGGATTCTGAACCTGCTGCATATCTCCTGATGACGTAAGAAAATTCTCCTTTCTTTTCGCTAACCTAAAATGCTGCAGAAATGGTCGCTCAATGTTTTCCTTTTCAATCCTAATAGAGTTGATAAAACAAGCTGGAACTGTACCGATCATGATTGCCATCGTGTTTCCGACAGGAAATGTTATTCTTGAGGTTCGATGAGAATTAAGTCGCATTAAAATTGTTTCTTTTTTTCATGCTTTTAAAATAGGAATTCACGAATGCAGAGGTGACTTTGAGGCTTGATAATTTTCCAACTTCGAAACCTTCTGGTAAAAAGAAAAGGAAGAAGCAAGAGGAAGATAATGGAAACGTTAAAGGTTTAGAAAACTCTTTGGCTTGAGTTAGAAATGTGTATTTACTGTCCATTAGTAATAGATTTATGATTTTATATTACAAGAAAATTTATGAGAAATACAAAACTATTTATTTACAACCCGTAAAAAGCTAGGTAGTTCGATGTCTGCATATTGTTTGGATTGGAAATAGATCTTTGATAATCGACAACTTCCATGAATGATTACTTCACGACATTGATAATAAATGGAACCAAATGCATCAGCAAATAAATCCTCTAAATTAATCATACAATATTGCCATCCTTCTTGTGGAGTTGTTAATGGTAATTTACATATTGATCCATCTACTGTAATAAATGATGTTCGATTTGATGCCATAAATATTTTTTCTTGCCCATTTTCATCTAAACAAATTAATTCAATTGTTAAAAATTTTTTAATTGTTTTAAATTGAATAACAAGATATGGTCTCGGACAATCTGTGAAAAATCGAATTTTTGTATTATTATTTCTTATTTCTAATACTTGTGGTGGTGATTCATAATTTAATTCACTATCTTCAACCATTTCAATTTCTGTTCCTAATATTTGACAATCAATATTATCAAAGTCTATTGGTTCATTGTTTGGTGGGAATATAGGTGATAGCTCCATATCTTAATATGATAGAAATTCAATGATTGAGGTCGAATCTTTTCAGTTTGGATGTGATATGATCAAAGAAGCTTTGGAAAATTTGCCGAACAAAAATGAAACGTTCTTCAGTCCTGTTATATCGAATGGTATCTGCTGGTTTATCGAAAGCTTGTGGAACCAAACTTCCTTGTCGAAAGATTTGATTTCTGTTGAACTCTATTCATTCATTCTACTTGCTGAGAAGTTAGATTTGTTCTTTATTATGACTACTTGATTGTAAGAGATATCGTTTCGTTGATTTTCATTTTGCGCTAGGATATCTTTACAATGAACGATGTTAATGGATCAGGTTGGATTATCGCGATGGTAATTTCTGCGGTGATCTCATGCATTGCTTCTCTTGCAGTGATTGTCACTTTTTTCATTTTTCGAGATTTGCGATATAGCCCATTTATGAGGATTGTCACCTACGTTTCAATCGCAGACTTTTTTGGTAACATTGGATATCTTCGAATAAATAAACCCGCGTCAGGTTCTGCGGCTTGCGTAATCCAAGCCTTTTTAAATAGCTCATTTTACCCCTGTGGTTGGCTTTGGACGACAACATTAACCTATTTTCTTTATCATTTAGCGACAGAAGGAAATACACCGAAAAGCTTCTTTTGGTTTAATATTATTTGTTGGGGTTTACCAATTACCCTCTTCTTAATTCAAACACCTTTTACAGAATTTGAAAGTCCTGGTGATTATAATTTTGAAGTATGTGAAGTTGGCGGTAGGGCTGGTTTAATTTACAGTTATATTACTTATTATGGGATGTATTTTTCATCGTTGTTTATTATGATGTATTTCCTGTGGAAAATATCTTTGTTAGAATCAAAACAATCTGAGGGTACTAAAGTACCAGCTTTTCAAGTAGCAAAATCAGCATTAACATTGTATCCATCATGGATGACTATCTGTTGGTTACCACATATTATTACAGTCTTTGTGTTAGATTTCCTATCCTGGGGTGGATATGGTTGGGATGTCATCTATTTTTTAGGTGATATTTTAAAGATCTTGCATGGTGGGATAGCGGCAGTGATATTCTTTTATAAAAGTAAAGAAGCTCGAAGGTTATGGTATCGATTATTATTTAACAAGAATCCAGAAGAGAATAATGGACATTCGGTGGAGATTAGAAGCCCGAGTGAATTTGTGGAAAACTTTATTCATAGTCCTTCAATTGTTTTTGCTACGAAGCATGATCCTATGAGTTCGACGGATACAAATACCTTCAGTATCTCAGACAGCGATCTTTAGACCGGAGGAAATTGTGGTCACGTTTAAATCTGTTCTTTCTTTGTATATCAAGTGTGGTAGGTAGAGTCTAACAGAATAGATTAAATTACGTTGATATTAGGATGCTTCATAAATCGTGCGTTCGAATTTTAGGTTGTTTTGTTTCCGTTGTTTAGGTTTTTCCTTTGCTCTTCTAATTTTGCTTTTATTTGTTTTTTTTTTGCTTGTTATTTTCGCTATCACTATACAAAAAACTCATTAATTATCTACAGATACCGATAGTCCCTTTTCAATTAATGATTTCAATCGAGGCGCAGGAGGAACTTTGCCGATACAAGCTCTAACCTTATTCCCGGCAACTGTCACCGTGCAAGTGCCACAATCTCCTTTTCCACATTTCTAAATGATTTGTTAGAGTCGTCTCACAGAAAAAATTCGAAATCGTACCGTTGGTACTCTTAATCCAAGCTTCTTGCAAGCATCCATCATACTTGAACCTGGTATAGCTTCAATCCGTTTGCCATTTGCTACCAATGGAGTCGTTCCAGTCGACATCTTCAGCCTATTCACCCAGACTGAAGCTTTTCTGTCCCCATTCCAACTAAACCCGACAACAACCTCCTGAAAGAAGAGAATTAAGGTAAGTAGAAGAAGGAAGATAATTGTCATAATAAAGTGAAAGAGTGAAAAAAAAAGAGTCATTCATGACGTCATAAAGAGCCAACTCCTTGAATCGACTCTTCTGGATAATCAATCCAACCTCCTTTGAAAAAGCGCTTTTTCGAAGGCGTTGAGTTTGGTCGGTGTTCTTTGAAGTGAGATCAACTTAACTCCATCAATCATTCTCCAATTAAAAGAATTTGAGAGTGGGAGATATATCTATCGAAAGGAATTGAAGAAGAATGAATAAACAACTTGATTCAGGAAAGAGAGTCTTGCTCTTATATACAGGTGGAACAATGGGAATGCAACCTTCCACTGATGGATCTCTCGCTCCTCAAGCTGGTTATTTGACTCAAAGAATTCATGAGATGCCTGAAATGCACCAACCAGACATGCCACAATACGATATAAAAGAATATGATCCATTAATTGATTCATCTTGTATGGGTCCACCTCATTGGATGGCGATCGCGTCTGACATTGAAGAAAACTACTTGAAGTACGATGGTTTTGTTGTCATTATGGGAACCGATACAATGGCCTATGCGTCAAGTGCATTATCCTTTATGATGGAAAATTTAGGTAAAACCATAGTATTTACCGGTAGTCAAATCCCTTTCTTTGAGGTATATAATGATGCAAAACGTAATTTATTAGTAAGTATAATCTTTGCAGCAAATAGTGATGTACCAGAAGTATGTATATGTTTTAATGATAAAATATTACGTGCAAATCGTACAATGAAAGTGAATAGTGTTAGTTTAGATGCTTTTGATTCACCTAATTTCCCACCCTTAGCACATTTAGGTTCATCGATTATAGAAAATCGTGATATTGTATTAGCACCACCGAAAGGTACTTTAAAGGTATATAAAACATTAGATGCAAGAGTGATTGTTGTGAAACTTGTTCCAGGTTTTGATGATGAATCCATACAAGCTATGGTACAATATTCTAAAAATTTGAGAGCTATTGTATTAGAATTATACGGTACTGGCAATGGTCCATCGAAAAAACAAACTTTATTAGATTCATTAGAAGCAGCAAAGACTAAAGGTATTATTGTTGTTGCGATTAGTCAATGTTTGAAAGGTGGAGTATCACTTGATACATATGCCATGGGAAGAGAGTTTAAGAATGCTGGTGTGGTATCAGGTGGAGATATGACAACTGAGGCATGTACAACAAAATTAGCATATTTATTTGGTCGCATTTCTGATCCTACTATTGTTGCACGTCGATTAGCGGAGAATCTTCGTGGTGAAATAACATTATCTAATAATACATCGAATTATAAATATTTTAAAAAATTACCTGAAGAAATGGTTTTAAGGAATAATATTCCATCTAAACTTTAAAAATAATAAAAAACCAAACCAATACGAACCCATAATTTGATGGAAATACTTTTTTTCTCCTTCATAGATTAGTTTGTCTTTGTGTTTTCTTCGAGTAATGTTGAAAATGAATGTCTTTACTTGTGTAACCTGATTATATTCATTTGAGGCTATTTAACTTTTTCAAAATTGTATTATATTAAGAAAAGTTCAGAAAGAAAACAAAAAATTGAATAGTTTAGTTGTCTTTTTTTCGTTTAAATTAATTGTACTTCGTATCACATGAATGATTGTGATTGTCTATGATTTATCTTCCCTTGTAAAGATTTTGAGAAAGTGATTGAATTTCTATTCGGTGTGACTGTTGTTCCAGTGCCTGGAGTTGATGGAAAAGGTGAATTATTGTCTGAAGTAGGGGGAGGAGGAGGTGATAATACCGTGTTAACAGCTATTTTTTGTTGAGTTTTGTCAAATCCACTATCATCGAAACTGATCTGAGAATGTCGATGAGAATGAGAGATAACAGATGAACGAGATTTCACTGATGCAGTAGTTGCTGATGATTGTCTTCTCAGTAAATTATTTGATTTTTGGTCGTTCATAATAATATTATTAGTATGAATATTCTGAGCATGATAAGAGACTGCAGCAGCATGTAAAGTATGTTCTTGATATAACCAATTCGTCGTATAACGATGTTTCTTCATTAAATTTGAAAATACAATGAATATCCGACGTATTTTAAATATTAAATGCAAACGATTCTTCTCATATAGTAATTTCTTTTCAATTAAAGGAATATTATGACGATTAAATTTATAAAAATAATCTTTTTCCCAATCACGTATTTCTTGATTTAATTGATTCATATAAGATTGATTATTTGAATTATTATTTAATAATTCTTGTATGGATAATTTGGTTTGATTTAATAATGATGTTATCTTTAGTTTTAAATAATTTAAATTATCATTGGATAGTTCAGTATTCGATATAATTTGTTGTATTTTATTATGTTCATTTTGTGATATTTCTTGTAATTGTTTGATTTTATTATTTGTTGTTTCTATTTCTTTCTTTAATTCGGATAATTTTAATTTCTTTAGTTTAATGGATTGTACAACCTTTTGTTGAGCTGTTAATGGTGAAGAGGTTGCTGTAGACGATGCAACACTTCTATTACTACTCTTCTTCCCTTTATTATTATTTGTTACTTCTATCGATCTTGTTTGTAATTTACTTCTTCCAAAGGCTGTTTTAGTACCAGTATATGCTAAAGAAGAAGAATCAGGTCCTGTTAAACTATTATTATTTATTATTGGTGAAGAAGTTGGTGGCGAAGAAGATTTCTTTAATTTAGTTACAAATGATTTATTATATTTTGGATAAATTTCTTCACGTATTTCATCACCACAATATAATTCAACAGTTTCTTCAAAGTTTAATAAATACCATGGTTTATTTTCAATATCTTTCTTTTGTATTACCTTTTGTGGCCATCTTGTATGAATCTCCTCTGATGCTTTAATAATGACATGTGTTTGCGAAGGAGGTGGTGGAAGAGGAACATTTGATAATGCTGATGATATTACAGGTGAAGAAAGTTGTTCATGAAGGAAAGAATGTTTCTCTGGTGATAGTATAGTTGTTTCTGGTTGGAATTTCTTTACTGCAATAAGTTTATTGTTTCTTTGATGAGGAGAAGAAAGTGGAGAATGACGATAAGTTGGTGATAAAGATCTTTTTGAGATTGATGATCGATTTTTCTCTTCAGTTGTCGGAATCTTATAAGGTAGTTTAATAACAGTTAGATTAGGTTCTGCCCGCGTTGAGATGGTTGATTCCTCAATTACATCTTTTGTCGCTCTCGTTGAAGTTCTACCAGCGATAGAACCCGAATCATTACGAGTAGACTTAGCTCCAGATTGATCTTTACGAGGCCAGTGATTGGAAACAGGAAGATTAGTCGTTCCCTTCATTTTTAGTAACAGCTCTTTAAGGTATACTGCCAAAAAAAGAAAAGGATTGGACTCTATTAGGAGCCAAATAACATTTCTCGCACACATGATTATGACTTGACTCAATTTACTCGAGTCATTGTCGATTCCATATTCTTATCGTGCCCATTGTTTGCTCAGTCAAACCTAAGTAAAATCATTGGAACGATAGAGAAAAGTCATGTAAAAGTGGAAAGATTTCTCAATTAATTTAAAGAAAGGTTTTATATTAAAGGAGTCGGGATATACCTTTTTTAATATTCGACATCATTATCACTTTCTTCATCATCATTATCGTCATCGTCATCGTCATCGTCGTCCTCATCATCAACATCTTCCCATTCATCTTCATCTTGATTTTCAACAATATCAGGTAAAAAGACTCCATCTTCATTCGCAAGAGTATTTTCTCCTTCTCCTTCTTCACCTGGTTCATAATCTTCTTCTAAATCATCGAAAAACGTAGTATCAGCATCTTCAATCCAATCAGCTTCATTATAATTCGGATATTCAAAATCGGCTGTAACGTACTTCACACTACCTAATATAATCAATGATGAAATATCTAATGCAGTAGATAGGATAGATAAAGCATAAATATCATTCAATATCACAATTCTTTGTAATGATGATGAATAAGAGAAATCAGCTTTAATGAAATTATGTTTTAACTTTGCTTCAGTTAGATTCGAACAATGTCTAGCAGTTAATCGATCATTCCTTAACATACTAATATCACTAATCTCATCGCAATAAGATATAACAAGTGTTGGAATCTTGGCCAATCGATATAAATCATTGTTAGTTAGATCACAACCCGTTAAATTTAAATATCTTTGATTTCCTAAACCTGTGAAGTCTTTAATCTTAAAACAGCCTCGCAAGCTTAAATATGGTATATGTGTGATTGCTGTAATGTCTTCAATATTATAAGAGAAATCTAACACTAATCGTTTAATATTCCCTAACATAGATACATCTTTAATGCCTGGACATTTTAATACATGTAATCGTAACGTTCTCTGACCTAAACCTTGTAATGATGTTAAATTCTGACAATCATCAATGACTAACTCACGCACTTTACCTAATGACGATACATCTGTGACCTTAGGACATGAATTCAAGACAACTAATGAACCATGTTGGAAGATATTAGCATTAGTAAACTCAGATGACATCATGACACTAACTTTCTTTAAATGCGATAAATTTTCAAATCCTACTGGATTAGGTATACCACATACTGTCATATCCTTCACTCGATGATAGTTACTGACCGGAAACAATTGCTCTTTAAACGGTTTTGATGATACTTGGAAATCAAACTCTTCTAACTTTGATAAGAAATCAGATGAAAGAAATGCTTTCACATGGTTATCAATCACTTCTTTCGAGAAGAGCTTATTTCGAGGTCTTTCCCAATGAACTATCTTTAAATTAGGTAATGATTGAAGTGTTGGGATATCTAAAAAGACATCATTACTATCTAATCGTTTCAGACGAGGTAGAAACCATGGTACACTCATTGTAATCGAATTACGTGTATCACGATCATAGGAATCAATGAATAACTCTTCTAATTCTTTTAATTGACTAAATTGTTCATCTAATTCAGGTTTCCTTGTGTAGGTTAATTTTTTCAACTGTTTAGGTAATGGTGTAATACTCTCAAAGTCACGACAATGACTAATACGAAGCTCCTCTAAATCATGTAAACCTGTAATTGTGATCAGATCATGACAATGATTCACATGAAGTATCTTAATATCATGAATATTGGTAATTTCTTTAATATTCCCACATCTATCAAGGGATAGTTCATATATATGAGAGAGATTATCAGGTAAATCTTTCAAATCATGACTGCGGGAGAGATTCAAACGTCTTACATTACTTAATATTGTACTGTCTTCATTTTTCAAGGAAACAAAGCCATTATGTGAGAAATCAAGACTTAATTGAAGGTATGGATCATGCAAGCAGGATAATACTTTCTCACGGTAAAGAGGATTTGTCAAATATTTCTGTGAATAATAATGATTTAATCGATAATCCATTAATTCTTTACGGATTATATTCTTCCAATATCCATTTTCGCCCTTACAACAGGATAGGAAATGTTTCCACCCATCTTGTCCTTCTAACCAATTAATTGCATCAAATCCACCATCTAATCGAATTCGATCAATATCATAAAGTGAAAGATTATTGATAACAAGAAAATCTTTAATCGTTGAGAATATAACCTGTGGTAATTGAGTCACTTTCATCGTCTTACCTCAACACTCA
>VFQN01006023.1_pt1 | contig 14271 bp, 12 predicted proteins | sample 3512371 | NCBI WGS metagenome assembly VFQN01 (sample SAMN10412370, study PRJNA504923) | tailings metagenome | isolation source: Replicate 2 from Balatoc abandoned mine | place: Philippines: Itogon, Benguet | collected 2017-08-28
GATGGATGTTCTGAAGCAGGTCCTGCCGGTCGGCGGGGTTTGCCTCGTAGCCGGCCGCGACACGCGCGAGCGCGTTCCCCAGAAGCTCGACCGCGACCGTGTAACGCCCATCCGCGTCGCTCGGGATGGCGCGATCGTCGTTCTTGGGGGCTACCTGCGCGGTGTTCATGGTCAGGTAGTCGCCCACTGGCGAGATTTCTTACAAGAAACTTTCTTTGCTTTCGTCGCCTCAAAGCTCCCTCGAGCCCAGGCTGATTTTGCCGACCCCAAGCGTATCCTGTCGCGGGTCAACTATCCGTGTTGAATGGCGCCAAGGCGGTCAGTACGGCGAAGCCGGCCACAACCACGGCCATCGCTCGTGCCAGGCGCAATTGAATCCACTTCGGCGTGGCATGGCTCAAGCTACCGCCGATGGCGAGCCAACCGCCGGCCACTCCAACAGTCATCGTCATGAAAATGAGCACATGCAAGGCTCCTACCGAGGTCAGCGTCCCGGGAAACACGAGAAAGGCGAGAACCAGGGCTTTGGGATTGAGTAGGGAAGTGACAAAGACCTGCCACGCCCCGATGACCGAGCGCACCTGGCTTTCGCTAATCGTGGCCGACCACATATACCGCGCCAGAAGCAAGAGGTAGGTGCCCGCAGCGAAACGAATGGCGAATTCCAAGGCGGGAAGATTTCTGAAAGCCAAACCTCGAGCACCAACGAGTATGGCGATCGCAACGCCGTATCCGGCGAGCACCCAGAAGATCAGGGGCCAAGTTTGCCTCAGGCCGTTCACGACACCTGCCGAGACCAGCAAGGCGTTTGTCGGTCCCGGAATGGCAAGAACGAGAAAAATGGAGACCGAAAAAATCACAAGCTCGCTCATTTCTGAAAGTCTCGGTTTGCCCTCCCGCCTCACCACCCCCCGTTACGTCAGTCCCCGCCAATGCTCGACGGTAGCGAAACAACGTCTATTGACGCGTTTCCACAAGACCGTTCGCCAACATCTGCTGCAGCAACTGCCACCGCATCCCATCGAGTTGCTGTTGCAGGGATTCCACCGAGTGCCAGCCGTTTCGCAGGGCCGCAAGGAAAGGACGAACATGCTGGTCGTCGAAACACTCTATTCCTGAACGGCTGTCCGTATCGGTCAGATGGATACGCAGACATGCCTCTGGGGGACCGAACAAGCGACGAGTTTCTGCAAGGCCTGCGATTGGATCGCGCCAGAAAGGCGCATGTTCCCAGGCCGTCGGCTTGGCGGAGCAAGGGTTTCGGTTCAGCGTCATGCTCGATTGCAGCACGACCTCGGGGCGCAACCGTATCAACGCTTCCGGAGCGGGATCGCGCGCGACGACATCGCGAATGACACTCATGAGTGAGCCATCCGGCTCGAGGGCGTCCAGGCGGTCCGTGCCGCGGGTCATTACATGCAGCAAGTCGGACTGAAAGTCGGTATCGAGAAGCCAGGCGAAATCGTCGATGTGCCTGCTGATTTCCGCTTTCTCGGCGCGCTCCGACCAATAGACGCTCGCGGGATTGTTGCGCGCGATGGCGAGATACCATTGATCGATGCTGAGCGCGAACTTCTGCGCAACAAGTCGCCAGAAACTCGAATAGCCCTCCCACAGTCCGCGCTGCTCGCTAGTTGTCAAACCGCCGTCTTCGGTAGCTTTGATCAGCTCGGCTGCGGCAGCCGAATGCATCATCGCAAAGCTGACGCCGGATGAGAACAACGGATCGACGAAGAAGGCCGCGTCGCCGATCGCCAGCCACCGCTCGTCGAAATCGGCCATGAGAGGCCTGATCATCGAGTAGTTTGTTGCGACACGTAGCGTTTCATAGAGTGGTTCGATCGATCGGATGAGGTCGCAAAGGAGTGGGACTGTACGGATTTGCGCAAGAAATCCCGTCATCTCCGTCAGATTGCAGGCGCCACTGGAGATGAGCTTCGGATCGGTCACGATGCCTATCGAATGGCACACTTCGTGCCCCCCATTCTTTCGAAACGGAATGGGAATGTACCAGCACCAACCATGGTCGAAGGCAAAACAGCCTATCGGCGACATGTCCCCTTCGCGGAAGATGTTCCAGTCCCCCGGTAAGCTCTGGGCAGGGAGACCTGAGCGGAAATGCCCCCAGACGGCAATGTTCTTGTAGCTCGACAGCCAAGCGCGCCGGTTCGTCGGGCTGGTGCGGTTCAGACGGCCCGAGGCATCCACGAAGTATCTGCACCCTATGGTCTTGCCAGTTGCCAGTTCGACGACGGTTCGCTCGCCCTGCGGCCGGACGCTGGAGACCGGCGTGTTTTGCGCGACGCTCGCGCCGCAAGCCTCGGCGTGGGCGAGCAGCACGCCGTCGAAATCGGCCCTGTTCACGTGGATCGACCACCGGTGCTCACCATCCTGTCGCCATAGCTGGTGCCGGAAAAACGACGTGGTCGGCGTAGGCGGGCTCCAGTTGTAATAACCGCCATATTTACGGATGTAGGTGTTGCTCTCCAGGACCTTCTGCAGGGCGCCAGTCTCGGCAAGACAAGGAATTGCAGGGCTCGCGAACGACTCGCCTATGCGGTCGCGCGGGAATGTCTCTTTCTCGATGATAGCGACGCTGAGCCGGCTCTCTCGGCAAAGCCTCGCGGCAAGCGAGCTCCCCGCAGGGCCGCCACCCATGATCACGACATCGGCGGTTTGATCGAACTGAGTCATGGTTCTATCCGTCCCTTCGATTGTGCTGCCTCGGCTTGCGAAAGAACCCGGGACCCAACACTTCGAAGTCGAGATCACTGGAAACTGGGATACGGTCTACGCTGCTGCAGAAGAGAATTCCGCCAGGCTCGAGTGCGTCGTAAATCTTGGCGCAGACCCCCCGGTTGGTCACCGTGTCGAAGAACGGCTCCACATTGCGGTAGAGAACGAGGTGGAACCGGCCGGGCACCGGTTCCACCACGACATTGCTATACCGGTATTCGACCGCTTGCCGGATATGGTCCTTCACAAAGAAGGGCGGCGCGCCACCCGCGAAGAAGCGACCGCGCTCCTCTGGGATGATGGTCTCGACGTCACGTTCGGAAAACGGCCCGCCCCGGCAGGCCGCGGCAAGCACGGCGGGGTCATTGTCCGTCGCCAGGAGCCGCACAGATTCCAGCCTGCCCATGTCGTGCAACAGGATTGCGAGGCTGAAAGGCTCTTTTCCGGTGTAGCAGCCAATGCTCCACGCAGCCAGTCTCGAACGCTCGCTCAAGAGGGGCGGCAGGTAGTCGTTCTGAAGCTTCATCCAGAGCTGAGGTTCGCAAAAGAACTCAGAGCAGACGATGATCCTCGGCATGGCGTCCGCCTACCAATTGGGGTTCACCGGAAGGGCAAGGCTCAGATAGCAACCGTCTTCCTCCACCATCAGGCCGCGGTCACAAAACGCGTCGAGAATGCTTCGCACTTCAGCCTGGTCGAACCGGCATCCGGCATTGGCGATATGTTCGCTTACCTGCTGCACCGTCCGCATCGTTTCACCGCAGTGGTCATAAGCCATGGCGACGGGGCCGGTAAACCGATGCGTTCCAGCCAGCTCGGTCGACCGCGTATCGTCGACGAACAAAGCGTCGCCGGTTCGCCGATAGACCAGTTGCGGACGAGATTCGCCATGCCAGCGATCTTGCCAGTCCGCAACAAGGTTCCTCGTTTGCGTATGCGCGACGTCGGCCACGGTGTCGTCGAGTTCGCAATCGAAGAAATACGCTATCTTCTGCAGATCGACTGATGGTGGGTAGACATAGGCATAGCTGCGTTCGGGAACCATCTTCGCCGCTGGAAATGCTTCACGGTCGAAGAAGATCGGTGAGAAGCGTTCCATCCAGATTCGACTGGCGGCATTGGGCGGCTCGAGATGAACGAGGAGCTTCAGGACTTCGTGCTGCCGACGATAATCCTCCTCCGTTTCGCCCGGAAAACCCCAAATCAGGTTCCAGCCCACACGGATACGATAGTAGAGCGACCATTTGAGCAAGCGCACATTCTGGAGCATGCTGCAGCCCTTGCGCATGAGCTTCAGAACGTGACTGCTCATGCTTTCTATGCCGGGCTGGATCCAGCGGACCCCGCCGGCGCGAAGCTGCCGCAGATGGTCCTTCGTAAGGTTGGCTTTCACCTCGTAAAAAAAATGATAGTCGTGTCGGTGTGTTTCGATCGCCGGAAAAAGGGTTTTCAGATAGCCCATCTCCATGATGTTGTCGGTCGACTGGAACATGGTGACACCGTATCTGAGCGAGAGTTGGCTCAATTCCTCCAAGACGCGATCAGGCGATTTTCGCCGGAAACCCATGGTTTCGCCGTTGAGGCCGCAAAAAGTGCAGTGGTGCTTTTCGCCCCACCAGCATCCGCGCGAGCTTTCGAACGGAAGAGCGAAGAAGTAACGCTGTTGCTGCTTCAATCCCAAGCGGTCATAGCGTTCGAAGTATTCGTCATACTCAGGAGTCGGCAATGCATCGAGATCATGCACCGGCGCGGCATGACCGGAGACCTTCAATTCGTCGCCGAGGCGACTGGTGACCCCAGGGATGCTCGGGCTCGTGTCACCGCGGCGTAAGGCCTCGATCAGGGACGGCAGCGTGCGATCGGCCTCACCCGAAACGACAAAGTCGAGCCACGGAAAGGCGCGTGCGTATTCCGGGCCCATGTCGCCTTCCATATTGGCGCCGCCCAGTATGATATGCACCTGCGGGAACTTTGCCTTCAGGCGCCGGGCGAGAGCGATCGATGCGACGTTCTGTTGAAAGGTCGAGCTGAGGCCGACGACGTCATAAGCCGACCAATCAACGAGGTCGAGGCAGTTGTCGAGGAATTTCGGAAGAACCGTGTGACGAAGCCTCGACAAGTCGGGTGGTCCGAGCCCGCCCTTGGAGGCCTGCGCCAGTTCGTCGGGAAAGGCTGCAAAATATGCGTCGTCGTCGAGATTAGCCGACGAACCGAAAGCAGCGACCGAGAACAGCCACTCTCCTGTCATGTGACCGCGAAACGTGCACAACCCGTTATATGCCTCTGGAAGACGCGCAGCGAGTTCGAGATTCAGGTGATGGCAATCGACGTGGATCCCCGATGCCCGCACGATCTGCGAGAGCAACCCGAGTTGTATCGACGGTCTATCCGGGATCGCAAAAGGCATGAACACGAGGGCAACTCGGAAATCTCGCGGCGCCGGCCCCTCATCCCGCGCCGCCCGCGTGATAGGATGGCCATTTGTCAAGGTTTCCCCTCCGGATCGTCCTCGGATGGTTCCGCGATCAACGGTAGCGGTCGCCCCGGCTCGTTCTGAAAGGCGAAGCTGTCGATCAGAACAGGCCTGCCGCGATTGTAGAAGCGGACGACATGCAGGAGTTCCCGGATCGACCGACGGTAATACTCTTCCAACGTAGGCGCGGCATCGGATGCGACAGGCGCCAGGCTGAAGCGGAAGACGATGTCGCCCTTGTCATCAACGCCATGGATTTTCATTGCGGCTTCTCCCTATCGCCTAGAGTCCGGCCATCTCGCTGATCTTGCCTCCCTTACCGATGACGAAACTGAGCAAGGTCCAGCCGGTGTCTGTTCGTACAGCCTCGGCCGCTCGTCGCAGAGCCGTCGCTGCCGCGGCCTCGGAGCCGGTGTCACCGACGTCGATCGTGAAGACCGGGCCGGAAGATTGCCCTGGCCCGCTCGTATCGTCGCCGTCGGGTCCGGGCTCGGGGAAAGTGCCTCCTCCTCCCGGTGCCGTGCCGCCATTCCCAGCTTCCGCGGCCGCGGCGACAACCAGGGCAGCGTTGATGCGGCCGGTTCCGATCGGGCGTTGCTGTGCCTCTGCTGGTGATTGCCGAACTGGGTCGACGCAGGCGCGGAGCATCGACTTCAGTTGTGCCGGCGACAGATCGCGGCTTACGCTAAGCGCCAGGGCAGCAACGGCGGCGACATGTGGCGCCGCGATGGACGTTCCCGCGGCGTATCCGTAACTGTTGCCCTGCTCCGTACAGTAGACATCCCGCTCATCGAGCGGCAGACCGTTCCCGCCGGGAGCGGCAAGGTCGATGCGTGGCGAATAGTTTGTGAAATCCGAAGGAACGTCGTCCTGGTCGGTCGAAGCAACCGAGACGACGCCGCCGCCGAAATCTCCGCCAGAGGCACTGTAGTCGGATGGGAAGTGTGGGGCGTTACTGGATTCGTTTCCGGCTGAACAGACGACGAGTATGCCTGCCCGTACCGCCTCCTGCAGTGCAAGACGCACGACCGAAACGTCACCGGCAGTCCGCCAACTGCAGGAGAGGACCATGCGATCGAAAGCGATACCGTCGATCGCGCCTGCGTTGACCGCACCGACGGCGGCGAGGATCGCGTCGGCGCGCTCGGCATAAAGCTGCGCGTAGAGATCGACCACCAGGGGGACGACGCGACAGGCCGGCGCCACACCGCTGAAGGACGGGCTCTCCCCCGCTACGATCCCGCAAATATTGGTAGCGTGGGAGGAAACCGGGGAGTCGGCGGCGGGGTCCGCCGGCAACGAGACGACACGACCAGCGAGCGCAGGGTGACCAAGTTCGGGTGAACCGTCGACAACGCCTATGAGAACTCTCGAGTTGCCACGGGTACGCGCCCATGCAGACATTGCCCGGATGCGATCCAGATTCCAGCTCGCCGGGCTGTCGCCAACGGCCTCACCTTCGCCGGTTCCCCTTATCGCGATCTTGATATCGAGTTCCTGGTCGTTGATACCGATGAAGGCCGGCTCGGCGACGACGACTGTGGGCTCTTGGTTGAGCTTATCGATCAAGGACGCGATGGTGTGTCCCTTCGGTACGCGGATCACTAGCATGTTGCCGCTCTGGCCGCGCGAAACGACCTTGGCCTTCTCTTTGTCGAGGAGCGCTTTGAGTGCAGCCTCGGAACCGCTCCGCACCAGTATGACGACCCGGTCGTCATGAACGAAACGCCGCGCGCCGGTGGCGTCGATCACCGCCGGCGTCACGCTTGCAATGTTCGGGTCGGCTCGTAGCTTGGCTAGGGCAGCCGCTGTTTCGGTCGCGCTCTCGGTTTCCGACCGCAGCGAGAGTGTGAAGGTCGTGTCATTCGCACGCTCAACCGCGAACAGACGTTGCGAAACGAGCGGCGCCAGAGATTCCGCGTCCCCGGCCTTCGTCGTCACCAGGAACTCTGAGCTCGACTCCGTCAGAACAAGGTCTCGACCGAGCGCCTTGTCGTGATAGGTGAGAACGGCCATCTGGATTGCCCCTGAAACGAAGTTTTGGGGCGACCATTATGAATCGCCCCGCTGTGTCAGACGCATTCGGCCGGACGCGGCGTCCATTCGCGCCTAAGGCTGCCGCAGTCGCAGTGTTTGCTGGAGGCTTGTTCTGCGACCAGGCTCGACCGATGATCAGCCCCACGAGGCTGAGATCATGATCATGTTCTTCCCTTTGAGCATGTCGGTCAGATTCTCGTTCTGGAACTGGCTGGCCACCTGGCCCGCTACGAACTGTCCGAGGTGATCGGCAAGCCGCAGGTTGTTCGTTACGCGGGTGAGGTCGCGCGTTCCGGCATCCACTTTGCCGACATCGGTAAGACTTTCGCCCTCTCCTTGACCTTGCGAAACCCTAAATACTGGCATGACGTTCTCCTTCCTGGGTTCAAGCACGCACTGCCTGCGGTGCCTGGTTCTTCCCGCGCAGGAAATAGCGTGGGAAAATTGCAAGGCGCGCGTGCTGCCGCTCGATCTCGGGCAGCACGCGGCCGATCGCTTCGCACTCCTCCTCGTTCGGGATGGCGTTGGCGATACCGATGCAGTAGGTCTTGAGAAGCTCGGGGGCTTCGAGAGTCTGCGTCGAGCGCACGCCGTCCGTCGGTACGGCATCGAGGCGCTCGATACCGTCAAAACCGAACAGCGCGGGATAATCCGGATCTAAGCCGTCGCACCATTTGCGGACAATGCACGCGCCGCATGCACCGTCGTCATCGAAAATGCGATTGCCGCCGAAGACGTCTCGTTCGGTGGACGTAAGGTCGAGACGGCCGCCCATCACGCAGACTGGTGTCTTCTCAACCGTCACGCTCAATCCCAGCGTTTCCGCCAAGTCGATGGCGGCTATCAGGTTCGGACGGACGATGGAGAGCGGGACGCCATGCGCGCTGCAAGTCGCTAGTGAAATGAGATTGCCGAACTTGATGCGTGGCGCACCTGTGGCGTGGACGACCCTGACCATCTCGTCGAGCCGGGCCACGTTCTCGCGCATGATCACGACATTCACCTGGCAAAGAATGCCTTCGCCGACGATGTTGCGGATACCCTGGATGGTCTGATTGAAGCTCCCTTTGGCGGCCGTGTAATAGTCGTGAAGTTCGGGCGTCGGCCCATGCAGGCTCGTCCGAACATAAATCTGCTCGGCGCCGAGTTCGGCCACGTGTCGGGTGAAACGGTGGCTGTGGAATATGCGGCAATTGGAGGCGATAGAACAGGCGTAGCCGCGCTTGCGAGCATGCTGTAGGAGATCGAGGAAACGCGGATAGATCGTCGGCTCGCCGCCGAAGAACTCTATGATCGTTTCCTTGGGTTGGCTGTCGATCCGCGCAATGGCCTCGACGAAGGGCACATCGTCGGATCCATGGATCTCGTCCTCTACCATGCAGAACAGGCACCGCTCGTTGCAGCGGCTCATAAGGCGCAGCAGGAGTATTCCCGGTACTTCGTGGAAATGAACCCATTTCGTCGACATTGCCTTGCTCCGCCGTCGAGACTAGACGTCGCGGCCGTACACGATGGGCCACTCTACGCGTTCGACTGGGACCCCGAATTCGAGAGCTAGGTCGGCAACGGACGCGCCATAGATATCTGTGCCCCAAGGGCTTCCGAACGCCTCGGGTACCAAAACGAGGTCGAAGGCCGAGCCTGCATTCAGGCGTTTCCGGATGGTGCGCCTGTAGTCGTCGATCACTCTGCTGTCCATCAGGTCGTAGTTTCCACCGAAGGAGTTTTCCTCCACGACGTCGACATGGACTTCCGTGCTACCGAGAGCGTCGCGGAACTCCGGGATGCTTTCCGCTATGGTCAGGAACAACGGAGCCATGATCCTGGACGAGAAGAGGAGAACGCGCCGGGCCGAATAGTCGCGGATGAGATCGATCATCCGCTGGATGTGGTTCAGGCGGAAATCCTCTATATGCAGGATGCCGAAGTTCTCGCCCCGAAAGAACCCGGCTCGGTCGTAGGGATATGTGTCGCCATCCAATTCGATCAGTGTCACGCGACGCTCCACGCCCCCACGTTCGATCACGATGTCGAACCGCTGCCTGCCAGCGAGATGAAGGCCATCGAGGATGGCTTCGGATTCGACGCGGGTCCGCACGGCCTTCCCGTCGATCAGACGGACGAGATCACCGGCCCTGAGACCGGCGCGCTCCGCTGGCGAGTTGCGTACAACGCCGTCGATCTCGGGCACTATCGGATCCAGCCAAAACAACGGTGGTTCGACGATGAGCGGGACCGAAACCTTGCGTCGAAGTCCATGGGCAAACTCTGCCACCCTCTGCCAGTGTTGGTCGAAATCGACATCGAGCTGATGCTTGAGCCACCGATGGGTCAGCGGCAGGCGGATACGAATCGAATAGGCGTCGTGATCCGCCAGGTAGTGAACCGTGTCCTCGAGCGTGGAGAGCGGCAATGTCGGCCACGCAACCATGCCGCCGACGAACGGGAGGCGATACTTCTGGAGTAGACGCGGGGCATCGATAGCAGTTTCCGTACGCGCTCCAGTCTGCATCAGTTGCATGTTTAGTCGTGGGTCGGAGACATTGAGCGACAATTTGAAGATGAGAGGCTTAAGTTGACTCAGCCTTTCCACAACCGGCTCGGTGAAATGGGAACCGTTGGTCGTCAACCAGAAGACTTTGTCCGGCTGTCGCTGTCGCGCCATCTCGATGATCTCGACCGCAAACGGATGGACGAAGGTCTCCATGTGATTGCGATTTGATGGAAAAAGGCTCGCTCCAGTTGCCGGCTCGTAGTATCGCAGCCTCGTCTCCGCTTCTTCACGCGACATCAACGATCGTTCGCGGGCGTAAGGGACATTCTCCTCGAAGCAGAAGTGGCAACGACTGTTGCAGACGCTGGATATCGGCGTGAGTGCATTCATCGCAGTGTTGGTCGAATGACTGACCCAGTTGGAAAGGTCGCGCAGACGGAAGCCGTCGACATCGACAGGCTGGCCTTCACGCTCGAGCTGCACGAGCGACAGTATCTCGCTCAGTTGCGCCGCAATGTGGGCAATCCGCGGTTCAGGCACCACGAAGGAAGCCGGATCATGGTGGGAAAAAGACATGTTCCCTCGCTGGACCGAACGAACCTGAACGATAGCAGAAGGGTAGCCATGCCCGATCACTGCCCTATCACGGGGGGAGTATCGGGAAATCTGCTCGCTGATGCGGGCCGATCTATCCGTTGTGGGTCACGAATGGCGCGCGGGTAGAAGAGGAATCGATCATGTATCCTGCTATTGGATTCACGGATCCTGTTTCCAGCAGACCTCTCGGATCGCCGCGCATCGTGCCATCGACCGCATGGGCACGGAGGCGCCGGCGGAACAAATTTTCGGCTCGGGGACGAATCCGCAGCCGAGGCGACCTTCTTATCCAGGAAACAGTCAGGAGAAAGTGGGGGCGTCGTTACCGAAATGCGCTCTGTGATACTCGTCGAGGCGCGAGAAGACCTCACCGGAGGTAATCTCACGTGCCAGTCGCTGTGTTTCTGGCATCGGATCGACCCCGAGCTCTCTCTTCAGAGCGGCCCCAAGGCGACGATAGGACCATATCGCCTCGGCTCGCTGTCCGTTGAGCAGCAGGAGCAACATGACGTCCCGTTGCGAGTTTTCGCGAAAGGCGTCTATCGACAATATTCGGTGACCGAACTCAAGAGCCTCTTCATAGCGACGTTCGCGGGCAGCTCCGTGCATCAACCTGGTCAGACTGCGCGTGTAGATCCGATGAAGCCGTTCCCGTTCCTCCAGAACCCAGACCTCTTCGTCGCCTTCGAGGAATGGTCCACGATACGTTTCGATCGCGTCTGCAATGGCGCGTTGCGCGGCGAGGTACCCCTTTTCGATTGGGTCGATCGCCGCACGCGAAGCGTTTTCAAAGAGAACGGTGTCGACGTGGGTCGTAGAAGCTATCTCGATAACCGCCTCGTCTCCGATCGTGATGAGCTGTCGGCCTCCCGGACCGTCTCGGTCAAGGTCGAGCATCCTGCGGAGTCGCCAAATGGCAGTGTTCAAAGCCAACCGACCCTTGTCTGGCGGAAGTTGGCTCCAGAACAAATCGGCCAGTCTTTCCCGCCGGTGCGGGCGGCCCACGAACTCGAAGAGATAGCAAGCCAACAGCCTGCCGTTCTTGCCGAGCTCGGTTCCGACATGCGCTCCATCAACAAGGAATGCCGGAGTTCCAAACATACGGACGTCGAGCATGGACCTCCCTCGTTCAAGGAATGACGTCGACGCACGCTCTGTCTGTCGCCGAAAAGTAAGCTAAAAAATTATACTATCATGGTATCGCGACTTCATCTATGCCGACCGGTAACAAAATAGACCTTTTGTATTAGGCTAGCTATTACAGACACACGGCAAATCATTGATACGGAACGCAATTTTTCATGGAAAATTCTGCGCCGTACACAACCTTGGCGCCGATGTAGACCCGCCTGACGTCAAGCTCCGGGCCGAGCACCACGATATCCGCCAGCTTGCCCGCCTCGATGCTGCCGACGTCGTCCGCTACTCCAACGAGCTTGGCCGGCGTAAGGGTCGCCATTCGGACGACGTTTTGAAGTTCGCGGCCGACCGCCCCGACCATCGTTCTGACCATCCAGTCCATGCCGCGCATCGAACTGGCGAGGCTGCCGTCGGCTCCTTTGACTGTCTGTCCGTCGCTGAACACCCAGGTGCCGTCCTCCGCGGGTCCGAAGCGGTACTTTCCGGGCGGGGCATCCATGGCACGGTTCGAATCTGTGACGAGGCAGGTCCTCTCGAAGCCGATCATCTCATAGGCGAAACGCAGAAGGTCGTCCGAGAGGTGGACGCCGTCGGCAATGACTTCCGTGCTCATGCCCTTGTTGGCGAGCACATATTGCTCCATGCCGGCCTGCATCGGAAAACCGAAACGGCCGCGAAGCGAAGAGACCGAACTCATGGCGCACCAGAAATGGTCGACATGGCGCATGCCGTGGGCGAAGGCAGCGTCCAGCTCACTCCAGCGCGCGTTGGAATGGCCGCAGGTGATGAAGCAGCCCTGGTTCCGAGCGTAGTCGAAGAAGTCCAGCGCGCCCGGGAGTTCGGAAGCACAGGTCGCGATCCTGATGATCTCCTTGCGCAGGAAATACTCATACTCATCCCGCACGGGATCCCGCCTGCCCTCACGGGAATGGACGCCCACCTTGTCCTCCGCGAAATAGGGCCCATAGAAATGGATTCCCGCGATCCGCGCTCCGTCGGAAATGCTCCAGCCATCGCGAACCTCCTCGCAGGAGCGCACCATCGCGTCGAGCTGGGCAAAGGAACCGGTGGTGGTGGTCGGGAACAACGACGTCGTGCCGTGCCTGGCATGGGCGCGATTGGCGACACGCACGGCTTCCGCCGTGCCGTCCATATAGTCCGCACCCGCCGCGCCGTGGACATGAATATCGACAAAACCGGGAGAAAGGTAGTTGCCGCTGCAGTCGACAAGATCTTCCGACAGGTGCTGCGGAACGAACGCCTCGACTGCCGTGATGCGGCCGTTCTCGCAGCGGACGACGGCATCGTCCAGGATCCTCTCCGGAAGGATCACCTTGCCTCGGATGAGTAGGTTCTTGCTCATTTGCCTTGACCATTCACAATATCTAGGGCTTCTATCTGCACGATTTTGCCGAAACGTGCAATAACGTGTGCCGATGTCGATTGAAGCCACCCCTGACGAACGACGGGAATTCGTACTCACGGCCTTGAGCGAACGAGGTCGGCTGAGTACGACGGAACTGTCCGAACACTTCGGCGTCTCGGAAGACACGGCGCGGCGCGATTTCCGGGAAATGGCGGCCGAGGGTCTGATCAAGCGGGTACACGGCGCGGCACTGCCGGTCTCGCCGGCTGCACTGCCCTTCTCTGGGCGGTACAGAATAGCATCCGACCTCAAGGCGCGGCTGGCGAAAGCCGCGGCTCGACTGGTGTTGCCGAACCAGCTTGTCGTGATGGATGGAGGCACCTCGAACCTGGAGGTGGCGCGCCACCTTCCCCGCGACTTGTCCGCCACGATCGTCACCAACAGCCCACAAATTGCGACGGCGACCTCGGAGCATCCGCTGCTCGAGGTCATCCTGCTCGGCGGCGTGTTCGACAAGCGCAGCCAGATGACGCTCGGCGCCCGGGTGCTCGATGCTCTGCGCGACGTCAACGCCGATCTCTGTTTCATCGGCGTCCATGGTCTCAACGCCGAACTCGGCCTGACGACGTCGGAATACGATGAAGCCACGATCAAGCAGGCGATGATGAAGAGCGCCGCCGAAGTCGCAGCCGTCGTTACCCCCGACAAGTTCGGTTCGGCGGCAGGGTACAGGTTCGGTGATCTTGCTCTGCTCGACGTGCTCGTCACCGAGGATTCACCGCGCGCCCGGGAATGGGTCACGGCTGCTTCGCCCCCCGGCCGGATCGTCTATTGCTAGCGGCCGATCACTTCTTACTGACCGGCCAAGCTCGCGATTGACTTTCACTGGCGAAGCAACGAATTTCCGACACGCAGCTTCACTTTGGGGTACTCGCGTCGGATCCGATCTCCGATCGCAGCGGGTTTGTTTGGCCGCCGACGCTGTGGCGTTTGCATTCGGCCTGTTTTGCCCCCTGTCCTGTAGATTCCCTGTTCTTTACAGGATCGCCTCGGTCCGGACCCCGGAAATCCGCGCCAAGAAACCGCTGCGGGTTGGGCAAAGTGGCCAGCTAAGCGGGTGCTATCAGGCTAGCGCGACCAGTTCCTCGTAAAGCGCCATCGGAACGACGACACCTTCGGACGGTGTCTTTCTGCGGGCGGCATAGCGCCTCTGCGACGGTAGCCGAGCGCCCTGCCCCTCGATTCCTGTGAAGAGCGTTTCGGCGCGCTCCAGATTGGCGGCGACGGCTCCGCCGAGGAAACCCTCAGGGTCGATGGCGATAACAAGCTCGCCGTGGAAGGGCGGGCCCACGATGCCGTCGTCGAACACCTGGGATTCCGTGCTGAGCAGATCGCCGATGAGCGGGCCGGCGACGAGCTCGACCATGG
>VFQN01006024.1_pt1 | contig 14271 bp, 21 predicted proteins | sample 3512371 | NCBI WGS metagenome assembly VFQN01 (sample SAMN10412370, study PRJNA504923) | tailings metagenome | isolation source: Replicate 2 from Balatoc abandoned mine | place: Philippines: Itogon, Benguet | collected 2017-08-28
AGGGGGTTATCATGGCTAACAGTCTGAAGTCTGCCCAGTATCTGATCGAAAGCCGTCTGCTCGACGCAGCGCGCGGCGACGCCAATGCCTATTTCGACCTGGGTATCGCTTTTTCCACCGGGACCGGCGGTGTCGATGTCGACCTGATCCAGGCGCATAAATGGTTCAATCTCGCGGCGCTCGGCGGCAACAAGGAAGGCCAGCAATGCCGCGCCGACCTGTCCGACGAAATGACCCGCGACGAAATCGCCGAAGCCCAGCGTCAGGCCCGCGCCTGGCTCGACGAAACCGCGCGCCGTCCCGCTGCGCGTCGCTTCGCCGCATAAGTTTTCCCGCTAACGCGGGCACGGCACCAGCCCGCTCCCCCACCCGGCCTCCCAACAGCGTATCCTGAAATGGGAGGCCGGGTGGGGGAGCGGGCTGGTGCCGTTCTGACGAAGTCAGACAGAGCGCCTGAAGGGCGTGTGCCCTTCAAGCCATTCCATCTCGACTTCCTCGGCGCGGCGTTCCTGCTCGAGGTAATCCGCGACCGCGCGGCGAAAGCCCGGATCGGCGATGAAATGCGCCGACCAGGTCGCGACGGGGCCATAGCCACGGGCAAGCTTGTGCCCGCCCTGTGCGCCCGCCTCGACCCGGCGGAGCCCGCGCGCAATCGCGATGTCGATGGCGCAGTAATAGCATAGCTCGAAATGGAGATAAGGGATGTCGCGCAGACAGCCCCAATAGCGGCCATAAAGCGTGTCGGCGCCGATCAGGTGCATCGCGCCCGCCACCGGCTGCTCGCCGTCATAGGCGATCAGCAGGATGATCCGGTCGGCCATCCGCCGCCCCATCAGGTCGAACGCCTCGCGCGTGAGGTACGGATGTCCCCATTTGCGCGCGCCGGTGTCTTGATAAAAGGCCCACATCGCGTCCCAATGTTTGGGCTTAAGCGCATCGCCGGTCAGTTCCTCGATGCGAAGCCCCTCGACCGCCCGCGCGCGCTCCTTGCGGAGCTGCTTGCGCTTCTGTGACGTGAGCGTGGCGAGGAAGTCGTCGAAACTCGCATAGTTCGCATTGGCGAAATGAAACTGGATATCGCGGCGGACGAGCCAGCCCGCGTCCTCGAACACCGGCATCTGTTCGGGCGCCACAAAAGTGGCGTGCGCCGATGAAAGCTCGTTCTGCCGCACCACCGCCTCGGCGCCGTGGATCAGCAATATCGCCGCTTCCTCATCCTGCGCGAGCAACCGTGGCCCCGGCACCGGCGTGAAGGGCGCCGCGATCTGCAGCTTCGGATAATAATCGCCGCCCGCGCGCGCCCAGGCATCGGCCCACGCATGGTCGAAGACATATTCGCCCTGGCTGTGCGATTTCAGATAGGCCGGCGCGGCACCGATCAGCGCTCCCGCTTCATCCTCGATCAGTATCGGCGCGGGCTGCCAGCCGGTGCCCGGTCCGACGCTGCCCGATTCCTCGAGCAGCGCCAGAAAGTCATGGCTGACGAAGGGATTGCCGCCGCCCGCGCCAAAACCCGCGAGCGCATCCCACGCCGCCGCATCGACCGCGGCGACGCCGGTGCCGAGCGAGATGGTGCGCTGGGGCGGGTCGGCTTCGGCCACGCTTGCCTTAGGCGGGCTTCACCGCGACGATCGCATCGGCCTCGACCGAGGCGCCGAGCGGCAGCACCGCGACGCCGACCGCGGCGCGCGCATGGCGGCCCGCTTCGCCGAACAGCGATTCGAACAGCTCCGACGCGCCGTTGGCGACCTTCGCCTGATCGGTGAAGCCGGGATCGCTGTTGACGAAAACGCCGAGCTTGACGACGCGCTCGACGCGCGACCAGTCGCCGTCCAGCGCCTGCCCGATCTGCGCGACGAGCATCAGCGCGCAGCGGCGCGCGGCGTCATAGCCGCTCGCGACGTCGGTATCGTCGCCGAGCCGGCCGGTGACGACCTGCCCGTCGCGAAACGGCAGCTGGCCGCTGATATAGAGCATGCCGCCCTGCTCGACGACGGGCACATAGGCGGCGACCGGCGCGGCGGGCCTGGGCAGTTCGAGGCCGAGTTCGGCAAGCTTGGCAGTGACGTCGGACATGGGGGGTTCCTTTACGCGAGTTCGGGCGCAGGCGCCGGGATGTTTTCGGTGAGCCGCGCCAATATCCAGTCGCGCGCTTCGTTCCAATCGTCGATTCGCGCATGCGCATATTTTGCCGGGCGCACCTTGTCGGCGATCGCAGGCTCGCCGACGAAATGGAGCCGCCATACCTCGGGCGCCTCGATCGCGACCGAATGATGATGGTTGGGCAGGTCGTCGATGAAGACCACGACGCTCGGCTTGCGCTCTTCGATTAGCGCGCGCACGGGCTCGCCCTTGCCGCCCCGGCTGCCGATCACCGGCGCGGTCAGGCCGATCGCCGCGAGCTGCTCGGCGCGCGCCGCCTGATGGTCGGGGCCGACATTGGTCAGCACGACGATATCGGCGTGCTCGGCGATGGCCGCCATCGCCGCGATCGCGCCCGGAATCTCGGTCTGCCGACCCATCTCCGTGCGAAAGAATCCGTCGAGCAACGGCCAGACCTCGGCCGCCTCGAGCGGCGTCCCGCACTCCTTGCGCTTGAGCGCGCCGGCGAAGCTCGCATCCTCCATGCGAAAGAGCACGCCATGCGCCTCGTCGACCCACTGGGCGAAGGGGACGACCATGTGCATCAGCACTTCATCGCAATCGGTGATGACCAATGGGCGCGAGGGGGGGCGGGTCATGCGTCCATCCTTTGATTTCCTTCGAGCCGCGCCGCGGCGGCGGCAAGCGTTTCGGGTGCGATATCGAGCGCCTCGGCGCAGGCAATCAGGTCGGCCTCATAGGCGGTGAGGAACGACAGGATCGCCGCCAGCGTCGTGCGCTCACCGAGCGAGACGCGCAGCGTATCGGGATCGAGCCCGGTCATCCCGAGCAGCCGCTCGGCGCGCGGCTCGTCGCTGAGGATCCAGCCGAGCGCATGAAGCGCGAGCGCGGCATCGTCTTCGTGCAAGCGGATTTCCCTTCGGCGCGAGGCAATTGAGTCGTGCGGCCGATTCGCCTAAACGGGCCGCGCATGCAAGGTGGGGAACAGAGATAATATGGGCAAGACCATCCTGGTCGTCGAGGATAATGAGCTGAACCTCCGCCTGTTCTGCGACCTGCTCAACGCGCATGGCTATAGCGCGCATCCGGTGCGCGACGGACGCGACGCGCTCGCAAAGGCGCGCGAAATCACGCCCGACCTCATCATCATGGATATCCAGCTGCCGCACGTAAGCGGGCTCGAACTGATCGGCCAGATGAAGGCCGACCTGACCTTGCGCGCGGTGCCGATCATGGCGGTGACCGCCTATGCGGGAAAGGGCGACGAGGAACAGATCCGCGCCGCCGGGGCCGAAGCCTATGTCTCGAAGCCGATTTCGGTGATCAAGTTCATCGAGAGCGTCGGCGCCTTCGCCTGACGCTCCCGAGTTCGGTCCCGAACAGGTCAGCGCGCGGTCGAACGGTCCCACGGCGCGCGATAATGCACCGCAACCGCGGCAGCCGATGTTTCGACGACCGCCGACCAGAAACGCTGCAACCAGCTCGATTCGGGGGTGATCCGGGTCATGTCTTTTCTCCTGCCGCACCGGGGGAGAGGAGAGCAGGGACGCTCATCGGGGCGGACATCCATGTTCTACGCTCGATCGCATGGCTATTGGCGCCGAAATTGATCGTTACGGCGACCAATTTTAGCGCTATATCGCCAATCATGCGAAAAATGATCGACCTCGACGGCTTCGACCGGCGCCTGCTCCAGCTCGTACGCCACGACAATCAACAGCCTGCGCGCGAGCTCGCCGACAAGGTCGGCCTGTCGGTATCGGCGGTGTTGCGCCGCTTGCGCCGACTTCGCGAGGAGAAAGTCATCGTCGCCGATATCGCGATCGTCGACCCAGCGCTCACCGGGTCGGCACTCACCATGCACGTCCTCATCCGGATGCAGCAGGCCGGCCCGCAGACGATGGACAATTTCGCGCGCGAGATCGCGCGGCACCCCGAAATCACCGCGGCGTGGGACGTCACCGGCGACGACGATTTCCTGCTCAAGGTCCAGGTCGGGTCGATGGAGGACTATGACGTCTTCACCCGCCGCGCGCTCGGCGAGGACAAGGGCGTTCACTCGTTCAAGACGATGATCACGATCCGCCACATCGTCGAGAATGAGGCGGCGCGGCGCCCGCTGCGCGACTTCTGATCAGAAGAGGCCGAACAGCCCCTTCAGGCGGCCGATCATTTCGATCCAGACGGGATCGTCGCTAGCCCATCCGACGAGCAACAAGCCCGCGAAGAAGGCGAGGCCGATGCCCAGCGGAAGGCGCGTCACCATGACCTGCCGGTCATAGCTGCAGCCGTCCTCGTCGGTGTAGATGGCACGGTCGATCAGGTCGCGATTCTTGGGCGGCTTGCCCATCACTTCGCGCGAGAAATCCTCGAGGCTCATGGCCGCCCTCCGTTTCGGACCACGCATTTAGGCGATCGCGGTAAACGGCGAGATAATGCGCGCACAGCGCGCACGAAAAAGGGCGGCGCAGGGCCGCCCTTCTGGATCCCGGATCGGGATGACGTCTTTGCCCCGGCGCGTTCAGCGCACGGGACCGGCGTCACTTGATCTTCGATTCCTTGAACTCGACATGCTTGCGCACGCGCGGGTCGTACTTCCGCACCGACATCTTTTCGGTCATCGTGCGCGGGTTCTTCTTGGTGACATAGAAAAAGCCCGTGTCGGCGGTGCTCACCAGCTTGATCTTGACGGTCGTCGGCTTGGCCATGGCCCTGTTCCTCGAAAAATCTGCACATCCGCCGGAGGTCCGGCCGATGCGGCGGGACTGTCGGCCCCGACGGTTGGTTTGAAAAACAAGAGGGCCGCGCACCGGGCGCCGCCCTCATTTATCCGGGCGCCATTGGCGGGATTCGGCGGCGCTGTCAAGCAAAAGGCGCGGGCGGGCGGCACGAAACCGCCCGCCCGGGAGGGGTCTTTACGCGTTCCTGATCTCGAAGCGCACCGTCATCGTCTGCCAGCTTTCCTCGGCCACCCCGCCGCGGGTCGCGGGCTTGAAGCGCCATTTGGCGAGCGCGCGCCGCTTCGTTTCGTCAAAGAAACCGGGGCTGTCGGTGGCGACCAGCTCGACCGCCTTCACCCGCCCGTCGGCGCCGATCAGGACGCGGACCTTGGCGACGCCCTCGATCCCTTCGCGCTGCTCGCGCGCCGGATAGTCGGGCTGGAAGCTGCCGGCATATCGCGAATCGAGCTTGGCAAGGACGAGCGCCGGCTTCGGCGGATCGACGGGCGTAGAATAGACTTCGCCGGTCGGAATGACGGGGTCGAATATCTTGGGCCCCACATCGGCTGTGTTGTCCGTCAGCGGCACGGTGGGGACGACCGGATCGAAAACCTCGGTCGGCGAAGTCGGGTTCGGCGTGGCCTGCCTCTCGGTCGGCTGCGGATCGGGCGGCGGCGGGTCGAGTTTTTCGATCTCGACCAGCGTCCCGATGATCGGCTCGGTCTTGGGCGCGATAACGGCAATCATCGGCGACAGTGCGACCGCGACGACAAGTGCGACGGGCAGACCGATCGCGAAGGTCGCCGCCAGCGGGCGATGCCCCGCGCCGGGATTGTAACTCTCGCGCCGCAGAACCGGCCCGCCCTCAGGCGCGGTGATCGCTTCGGGCGCCGCGATGATAGCGGACATCAAGGGAATCAGGGTCATGGCATCTCTCCTTGCCTCAGACGACCCGGCCCCGCGCTTTGACCGCTGCTATCGGCCAAGTCTGATGATGTGATAGTATAACATTACCGTCAATGTCAAGCAGGAAGGTCGGCAAGGAAATACGAAGCGGTTTTGAAGAGGTCGGGGCCTAAGCCGACAGCCGGGCGAGCGCCTGATCCTTGGCGATCAGCGGCAGCAGCTCGCCCATGTCGGGGCCATGGTCGCGCCCCGTCAGCGCGCGGCGCAGCGGCAGGAAAAGCGCACGGCCCTTGGCGCCGGTCGCCTCCTTCACCGCACCCGTCAGCGCATGCCAGGGATCGGCGCTCCAATCGATACCTGGCGCCGCCGCGGCTGCCGCAGCGAGCACAGCCCGGTCCTCCTCGGCGGGCACAGGCGGATCGAACGGTCCGTCGAACACGGCCACCCAATCGGCGGCTTCAGCCACGGTCATCAAATTCGGACGAATCGCATTCCAGCGCGCCTCGTCGATCGCCAGCGGCAGGCGCGGCGCGACCGCGGCATAGTCGGTGTGGTGCAGAATCTTCTGGTTGAGCAGCGCCAGCTCGGCCTCGTCGAAACGCGCGGGCGCGCGGCCGAAGCGCGCGAAGTCGATGCTCTCGACCAGCGGCGCCGCCGACGTCACAGGCTCGACCGGATCGCTCGTCCCCAGCCGCGCCAGCAACGCGACGAGTGCGATCGGCTCGATGCCTTCCTCGCGCAGGCTCGCCATGCCGAGCGAACCGAGACGCTTCGAAAGCTTGCCTTCGGTCCCGACGAGCAATGCCTCGTGCGCGAAGGCGGGCGGCTTCGCGCCCAAGGCCTCGAACATCTGGATCTGCGCCGCGGTGTTCGACACATGGTCCTCGCCGCGCACGACATGCGTGATCGCCATGGCAATATCGTCGATCACGCTCGGCAGCAGATAGAGCCAGCTGCCGTCGGCGCGGCGCACCACCGGGTCGGACATGGTTTTCGGTTCGAAATTCTGAATCCCGCGAACCATATCGGTCCACTCGATCGGCGCATCATGGTCGAGTTTGAAGCGCCAGTGCGGCGCGACACCCTCGGGAACCGGGGCATCGGCCGGCTTGCGCTCGTACACCGGCGGCAAGCCGCGCGACAGCAGCACCTTGCGGCGAATGTCGAGCTCCTCGGGCGTCTCGTAACAGGCATAAACGCGCCCCGCGGCCTTCAGCTTCTCGAACTCGGCCTCATACAGCGCAAAGCGCGCCGACTGCCGCTCCTCGCCGTCGACATCGAGCCCCAGCCACGCAAGGTCGGCGCGGATGCCGTCGACATATTCCTCTTTCGACCGTTCGAGGTCGGTGTCGTCGATGCGCAGCAGAAAACGCCCGCCATGCTTGCGCGCCCACAGCCAGTTGTGGAGCGCGGTGCGGACATTGCCGACATGCAGGCTCCCCGTCGGCGACGGGGCGAAGCGGGTGATAACAGTCATGGCGCGGGCCTATAGCGGGCTTTTTCGCGCCCGTCAGTCCTTTGACTCAACCCTGCGCGTCCTCGACATCCTCGATCTTGCGGTGGGTCAGGATATGCGCGGCCCAGCGCATCGCCATCCCGATGATCGACAGCAATCCGCCGACGACGATCACCCAGACGATGGCGCGCGACTCGCCCGGTGCGGGCCATGCCACCCACGCGAGCAGTGCCACGCTGACAATCGACAACGCATAACCGACCCCGGTGAGCCAGTTCGCCATCAGCCCGTCGTGCGGCGTTCCGGCCAATAGGCCCAGGCGATCGCGAGCAGCGAGACGATCAGCAGGACGCTATACTCCATACCGTTGCGCCCGCCGCCGACGACGAACCAGCCCGCGGGCAAGTGGACGAGGATCATGCCGAGCGTCAGGATTGCGGCATGGCCGAGTGCTGCAAGGCTGGTCCAGCGGCGCGTCAGCATCAGCGCAGGGCCGACCAGTTCGTAGAGCGTCACCGCCATCGCCCAGCCATAGCCGAACGGAAAGCCGATGCTGTCGAGCCAGGTTCCGAAGGGTGCGACGAGACCAGCCGCGAGACGATAGACGCCGTGAACGAGGATGAGCAGCGCAACGGTGACCCGCAGCACCTCCAGCACCCGTTCGGCTTTGGGCGGCGACGCCCTGTCTCCCAGCAACTTCATCGCACCCCCCTTTGCGGCCCAGTTAAGATCCTACCGCCTTGTGCTGCAAGGACAAAGGCGCGGCGGTGCACCGGTATCCCGACCCCGATCATGCCGTCCGAAAGCCGTGCGTGATCGGGTAGCGCCGGTCGCGTCCGAAATTGCGCGTCGACAATTTGACCCCCGGCGGCGCCTGCCGGCGCTTGTACTCGGCGAGCATCAACAGCCGCTCGATCCGCACCACCGCGTCGCGATCGAAGCCGTAGCGCGCGACGACATCGTCGACGCTCGCTTCCTCCTCGACGAGCATATGGAGCATGCGGTCGAGATCGGCGTAAGGGGGAAGGCTGTCCTCATCCTTCTGGTCGGGGCGCAGTTCGGCGCTCGGCGGCTTGGTGACGATATTGGCGGGCATCACCGGCGTCACACGGTTGCGCGACAGGCGCGGCACGTTCGCGTTGCGCCATTCGGCGAGCGCGAAAACCGTCATCTTATAGGCGTCCTTCAGCGGATTATAGCCGCCCGCCATGTCGCCATAGATGGTCGCATAGCCGACGCTCATCTCGCTCTTGTTTCCCGTCGTCATCAGCATCGGGCCGAACTTGTTGCTGAGCGCCATCAGCGTGACGCCGCGGATGCGCGACTGGACATTCTCTTCGGTGATGTCGACGTCGCGGTCGGCGAAGCTCCCCGCGAGCATCTCGTCGAACGCCTCGACTGCGGGCACGATCGGGATCGTGTCGAGCCGGCACCCGATCATCGCCGCGCAGCCCGCGGCATCGTCGAGGCTTTCCTGGCTGGTGAAGCGGCTCGGCAGCATCACGCACCAGACCTTGTCGGCGCCGAGCGCGTCGGCGGCAATCGCGGCGCAGATCGCCGAGTCGATCCCGCCCGACAGGCCGAGCACGACGCCCGGGAAGCGGTTGCGCTCAACATAGTCGCGCAAAGACAGGATCATCGCGCTATAGATGTCGGCCGGATGCGCCTCCCACTCGGCGATCGCGCCGGCTTCGCAGGCCCATCCATTGGCGCCCCTCGTCCAGCGCGTCACGCGTTCCTCGGGCTCCCAGTCGATCAGCCGGTGCGCGGTCGAGCCATCGGCATTCAGCACGAACGAGCAGCCATCGAACACGATCTCGTCCTGTCCACCGATGCGATTGAGGAAGATCACCGGCAATTTCGTTTCGGCGACGCGGCTCGCGAACACCTGCGTCAACCGCCGCTCGTCCTTGTCGATTTCATAGGGGCTGCCGTTGACCGAGATCAGCAGTTCGGCGCCCTGCGCGGCCAGATGCTCGCACACCTTTGGCAGCCAGCCATCCTCGCAGATCGGCAGGCCCAGCTTGATCCCGCGCCATTCGACGACATCGGGCAGCGGGCCGGGGACGAAGATGCGCTTCTCGTCGAAGGTCCCGTAATTCGGCAGCTCATGCTTGCGCCGCGTCGCGACGACCCGGCCGCCGTCGAGCAGCGCGACGATATTATAGAGGTTGCTGCCTTCACGCTCGACCGATCCAACGAGCATCGCGGGCCCACCGTCGGCAGTGTCGGCGGCCAGCTCGCCGAGCAGTTTTGCCGCGCGTTCCGCCAGCGCGGGCTTCAGCACCAGATCCTCGGGCGGATAGCCGATCAGCTGGAATTCGGGATAGAGGATCAGGTCGGCGCCTGGGTGCCGCGCCCGCACCTCGCGCATCGCGGCGGCGTTGGCGGCTAGGTCGCCCACCGCCTGGGTCATCTGCGAAAGGACGATCGTCAGCTGCTCGGTCATGCCCCGGCTTTAGGACCAACCGCCCCTGCCATTCAACCGAAGAGAAGCGCCCACAGCGTCCGCCCCGGCGCCATCGCGAAAAAGCCCGCCGCGATCAGGCCGAAATAGACCCCGCGCATCGTCTTCAAATGCCGTTCGATCTGCCCCGATTTCGCGAAGAAGATCGCGCGCGGCACCTGCACCAAGGTCACGAGCGAGAAGATGTGGATCGGCCCGATGCCGCCGGTGATCGTGCGGATCCAGAAGCTGTCGATCGCGGTGACGATCATCAGCAACGCCCAGACGCGCCCGCCGATCCGATGCGCCGCGTCGCCCTTGCGCTCACGCCACAGCAGCCAGGCGCCGAGCGGCAGCGCGGGGATCACGGTCGCGAGATGAACCCAGATTGCCCAGCCCGGAGTGCGATAGTCCGACGTACCGCTAAACGAGCGGAGCAGGACGGCGAGAAGGATCACCCCGAAAACCAACAGCGCCATCAGCGCGAGGCGACGGAGTGAGCTGGCGGGGGCGGGGTTGGCGGTGAGGGCGGTCATGGCAAATTCCTGTTGGTTGGGTCGATGCCCTCTCCCTGCCCGCCCGCCGTTCGCGGGCAATCGCGCCTTCGCAAAAGCGGCGGATTTCTTCGTGAAAGCGGGCATCGGGCCGATTGACGCTTCGTGAAATGGCACGCACAAGGCGGCCTATGGCGAAGCGGCTGACGATCGAATTGCTGGTGATGGTCGCGCTCGGGCTGCTGATCGGGCTGCTCGGCCCGTTCGGCACCTTCACCGTCCCGCCGGCGCAACGCATGCTCGTCTGGGTGATCTGGCTGCTCGCCGGCTATGCGCTGTTCCGCCCGACCGGGGTGGTGGCGAACTGGCTGTGCGAGGCCACCGGGATGCCGTTCTTCGCGGGCCGTATGCTTGCGCTCGTCGTCGCCAGCGTCCCGCTAACGCTCATCGTCATCATGACGGGAAACGGATCGAGCTTCGGCGACGCGCTGCGCTCACCGGGCTTCTGGACCATGTATCTCTACATCGCCGTGGTCGCTGCCGTCGTGTCGATCGCGATGGCCGCGATCTTCGGGCGCGGCGCGCCACCCGCCACACCGCCGCAGACCATCGCAGAACCCGAACCCGTGGCACCGCCAACAGAGCTGGTCCAGCCCACGCTGCCACTGCCGCCCGGCTTCGGCCCCGTCCGCGCGCTCAAGGGCGAGGATCATTATGTCCGCGTCATCGGCGACGGCCGCGAAGAGCTGATCCTGATACGGATGCGCGACGCGATCGAACGGCTCGGCGAGGTCGAGGGCCTGCGCATCCACCGCAGCTGGTGGGTCGCGAAAGAGAGCGTCGCCGCGGTGCGCCGCGAAGGCCGCACCGCGGTCGTTGTCCTGACCGGCGGGCACGAGGCGCCCGTCGCGCGCGACATGATGCCGCAATTACGCGCCGCCGGGTGGCTCTGACATATCGTCGCGCGTCGCGGTTGCGCGTCGCCTGATCAGGACATAGCCGAGCGTCACCGGCAGCGCGATCAACAGGTAAAAGACTGGAACAACCAGCCCCAGGAAGACGGTGGCAACGAAATCGACGCGCCCCGGGTTCCCGTGGATCGCCGGGTCATAATCGGGAGGAAGGTCGACCGGGGTCGCCAGTATGAAGGTCGCCAGCGACCAGGAGATAAAGGGTATCAGGCCCAGCCAGCCCAACCACCAACGCGCGCGATAGGCAGGTCCGAAGATGCTGCCCAGCAGCAGGGCAGCACCCAAAATGATCGTCGGAATCAGAATCACCAGCAGGAGCATCGCCGCAGGCATAGGCGAAACGCAGGCGCGCTACCAAAGCAGAAAGGTCGTACGAGAGGGCAAGTTGACCCTTTCCCTATCCACCGCGGCTGGCTAAGGGGGCGCGCAATCCCATCCGCGGCGAAAGGGCCTTGCACCCCATGAAACTCATCTCCGGCAACAGCAACCTGCCGCTGGCCCGCGCGATCGCCGATTATCTCGAGCTGCCGCTGACCGACACCAGCGTCCGCCGCTTCGCCGATGAAGAGGTCTTCGTCGAAATCCACGAAAATGTCCGCGGCCAAGACGTCTTCGTCGTCCAGCCGACCAATTTCCCGGCGAACGACAATCTGATGGAGCTGCTGATCATCAACGACGCGCTCCGCCGTGCCTCGGCAAAGCGCATCACCGCGGTCGTCCCCTATTTCGGCTATGCCCGGCAGGACCGGAAGCCCGGCCCGCGCACCCCGATCTCGGCCAAGCTCGTTGCGAACCTGATCACCACCTCGGGCGCCGACCGCGTCCTCGCGATCGACCTGCACGCCGGGCAGATCCAGGGCTTCTTCGACATCCCGACCGACAATCTCTACGCCGCGCCGGTGATGAGCGCCGATATTCAGGCGCGCTTCGGCGACAAGAATCTGATGGTCGTCTCGCCCGACGTCGGCGGCGTCGTCCGCGCCCGCGCGCTGGCAAAGCGCCTCGACAACGCGCCGCTGGCGATCGTCGACAAGCGTCGCGAACGCGCCGGCGAATCGGAAGTGATGAACATCATCGGCGATGTGAAGGGCCGCTTCTGCATCCTGATCGACGATATCGTCGATTCGGCGGGCACGCTCTGCAACGCCGCCGCAGCGCTGAAGGCCGCGGGTGCCGAGGGCGTCGTCGCTTATTGTACCCACGGCGTCCTCTCGGGCGGCGCAGTCGCGCGCGTCGAGGCGAGCGAGCTTACCGAGCTGGTCATCACCGATTCGATCCAGCCGACCGACGCAGTCAACGACAGCAAGAAGGTCCGCGCGCTGACCGTCGCGCCCCTGCTCGGCGAGGCGATCAAGCGCATCGCCGACGAATCGAGCGTCTCGTCGCTCTTCGACTGACATGAGCCTCGAATCCGACATCGCCCTCGCCCATCGCCTTGCCGATGCGGCGGGCGCGGCCATTCGCCCGCTGTTCCGCTCGGCCTATGCCCATGAAGCCAAGGCCGACGCCTCGCCGGTGACCGAGGCCGACCGCGCTGCCGAAGCCGCGATGCGCCGCCTGCTCGATGCCGAAGCGCCGCGCGACGGAATCATCGGCGAGGAGTATGGCAGCGAACGCACCGAGGCGTCGCGCCAATGGGTGCTCGACCCGATCGACGGCACGGTCAGCTTCATGGCGGGACGTCCGATCTTCGGCACGTTGATCGCGCTGCTGCAGGACGGCTGGCCGCTGATCGGGATCATCGACCAGCCGATCGCGGGCGAGCGCTGGGTCGGCGCGATGGGACAGCCGACGCTGTTCAATGGCAAGCCTGCGACGACGCGCACCTGCCGCAGCCTCGCCGACGCGGTGCTCGCCACGACGGGACCGCAATATTTCAGCGACCATGACGGCGAGCATTTCATGGCGCTGGCGGCAAAGACCTCGCACAAGCGCATGGTTTTCGGCGGCGACTGCTATAATTACGGGTTGCTCGCGAGCGGGCATATCGATCTGGTCGTCGAGGCGGGGCTGAAGCTCCACGATTTTGCGGCGCTGGTGCCGGTGGTCGAGGGCGCGGGCGGGACGATGTGCGACTGGAACGGCGATCCACTGAAAGCCGCCAGTTCGGGCCATGTCATCGCGCTCGGCGATCCGGCGCGGCTCGAGGATGTTATCGAAGGATTAGCTTGCCACCATTGAACGGGAGAGGACCATGGCTTTCGAAGGCAGCTGCCACTGCGGCGCGGTAACTTACACGGTCGAGGGCGATATCCCGGCCACGGCGATGAGCTGCAATTGCACGCATTGCCGCCGCAAGGGCTTCCTCCTCGCCTTCGTGCCCCTCGACACGTTCCAGCTCGAGACGGGCGCCGAGAAGCTCAACAGCTACCAATTCCACAAGCATAATATCGACCATCAATTCTGTATCGATTGCGGCTGTCAGGGCTTTGCGGTGGGGACCGGGCCCGACGGATCGAAGATGGCGGCGGTGAACCTGCGCTGCGTACCCGACGCCGATCTCGACGCGCTCCATATCCAGAAGGTCGATGGGGCGAGTTTCTAGGCGTTGACGTTTCGACACCGGCCCGCGCACCCACCCGGCCTCCCTTACGATAGTAGTCTAGAGAGGCCGGGTGGGTGCGCGGGCCGGTGCCGCTTCCACGATAGTGGATAACGACTCCCCCGAATCGCTTGCATTTCGGGGCGAATCCCCCTAAGCGCGCCGCTTCCGATTGTACCGGCTGGCTGAAAGGGCTGCCAGGCCGATACGCAAACGGACTTCAAAAGGAGACCAAAATGCCCAAAATGAAGACCAAGAGCGGTGTGAAGAAGCGCTTCAAATTCACCGCCTCGGGCAAGGTGAAGCACGGCGTCGCCGGCAAGCGCCACCGCCTGATTTCGCACAATTCGAAGTATATCCGCACCAACCGCGGCACCAGCGTGCTCAGCGATTCGGACGCGGCCCATGTGCGCCTCTGGGCGCCCTATGGCCTGAAGTAAGGAGCGCTAGACCATGTCACGCATCAAACGCGGCGTTACCACGCGCGCCAAGCACAAGCGCGTATTGGAACAGGCGAAGGGCTATTATGGCCGTCGCAAGAACACCATCCGCATCGCCAAGCAGGCCGTCGAAAAGGCCGGCCAGTACGCTTACCGCGATCGCAAGGTCAAGAAGCGGAGCTTCCGCGCCCTG
>VFQN01006025.1_pt1 | contig 14269 bp, 12 predicted proteins | sample 3512371 | NCBI WGS metagenome assembly VFQN01 (sample SAMN10412370, study PRJNA504923) | tailings metagenome | isolation source: Replicate 2 from Balatoc abandoned mine | place: Philippines: Itogon, Benguet | collected 2017-08-28
CGCAGCCTGATATCAGCAACGGAAAAGGTGCACAGTCGTATTCAAGAGTGGCGCAGTCTGCGGGGGAAAGTGCGAACCAAGTATGGCACGCCCTCGAAGAGATGTTGTCATGGGATTCGTTGCTAGATGGCGTGGGGTACCAACCTGCCAATCAACGTGCAAATGCAGCAACGTCTGAGCTTCTTGGCGAATGCTCGCAGCCGAAGGGCATCGGACTAGGCTAGGTATGAGACCGGCTCGATAGTCGCTATCGGCGTGGAGGGGCGGACGATTGGAAGCCTGCCGGCGCACCAGCAAACATCCCTAGCGTCGCGTCCGTGACGCCAGGGAGCGAGCCGAACGTCTGGGCGTCCCGCGCCCTCCGCGCCAATCGAGCTCGCCCTATTTGGGCCTGAACCCGAAGCGGGCACCCTCACCGAGCAGGCGGAGGATACCGTCAGCTTCCTGGCTCATTGGGTTCGGCAAAACGTCGATTCGCGTTGCGCTCGAAGTCGCCGGGTTGGCGACATAGATCACGACATAGCGCTGACCGGACCTAGGTCGGGCAGCCTCCCTCGCGGCGCGAACCTCGGACTCTCCCATTTCGAACTGGCACCGGTCGCCCTGGCTGGCTTTGACTTCGATGAGCCAAGTTCGCCGATCATGCTTCAATTCGAAATCGTAGCCGAGGTCGTCGGACCAGGACTTGCCCTTCTGTAGGGCACCGAAGCGCGAAACCCACGCTTTGTCGATGTCCTGGTTGCGGAAGCGGTCCTTGAGCCAGTGATAGACGACGAGTTCTCCGAGGCGCCCCACCATATCCTTCTTGGCCTGCGGCGTTCTATCCGGTCCAGGCGGCACATTGCGTGGATCGCGGTTAATCGGTGGCTTGTGGGGCCGTGTCTCGAGCACAGCCAGTTCGGTGGGTGTGTTCAGCCTTGCCGACTTGACCTGCTTGGAAAGGCGCGCGGCAATCTCAGCCGAGATTTCCGTCCAGTCGGCATGCTCGGGGTCGACATCGCGATCATTGACGCGAACGGACCTAGCCTTCGCCGCCCGTTCTTCCGCCTCGCGCTTGGCTTCCTTCGCCGCGGAGTCGATTGCGTCGGCGCCGATACCCAGCTCGTCGCGATCGAGGGTGCGCCCCATGCCGTCCGGCCAGAGGCCGAGCTTGATGCACCATTCAATCAGCGCCGCCTCATCCATAGGCTTGAAGTCGACCGCGCCTGCCGCATCGAGCTTGGCGCGGATCTGCTGTTCGGCTGCCTTGGCCTCGCGCCAATAGTCTGGGACGCCTGATGCCGGCCCCTTCCACCAGGCTCGCACAATGGGCGTCGCCGCCGTGGCGAAGCGGCCGATTGCGGTCAGGTTAGCCGATCGAACATCAGCAAGATCTGGCAGCGCATGAGGGTTCGCTCCGGCCGCCGGCGCTCCCAAACTTTCGAGCCAACGCGCAACATAGTCATCCAGCACAAATTCCGGGACGAAATGGTAAAGTGTGAGCCAAGCTGGATCCGTGTTCATAGCCCGCACGTCGTCGCGGCGTTGCGCATACTCAGGAGCAGGCGTGAATGTGTCGAGCGTTGGCGCTGCCGCGTTGCGAAGCGCCTCCAAGATGGACGTCTCGTGGTCGACGATGTGGTTCAGGAGTTGTGAGGCGTGGACCGCGGGATAGGTTAGCGGCTCGCTTCCTGTCGCTATAAGGCTCTCGTTGAAGAGCGCAAAATCGAGATCGAGAAGCTCACGGAACTGCGTGGCAGATTGAGCTTGCCGGCAGGCCTTAAGCAGTGCGTCGGCATTCGTCGAGGCGGCAGTGATAAGAGGCATCAACTCAGCGAGCAGGCGAGCGGGGTCTGCGCCGTGCTCGGCCTCAAGCCGATGACAGTCGTTAAGAGCTTCCGGTCCCGCTCCGTAGTGGATGGCGGCGCGGATCCACGGCATCCGAAGGTCGACCCGCTCGCCGACTAGGTGCTGGACCGAAGCGACGGAGCCGTCTTCGAGCTGGAGGGTGCGGCCGAGCTGGGAAATCACATCGTCCTCGAGGCCGAGTTCGTCGATCGCTTGTCCGGTCGCGGCAAGCTCATGGGCGAGCAGACGCATTCCATTGGCGACCGATGAGAGGTCGATCGCCTCGCAAATCGCCGGGAGACAGAGTTGGAGACCGTGCCAGTTCAGCGGATCACCGACCCGAGTCACGACGAGAGTTGGTCGATCCGAGCGTCGGAAGACATAGGCGGGCCGATCGCCGGGGGCCATGATCCGCTGGTCGTTGATCTCGAAGGCGATATCTCCGGCGGCCACGAGAGCGATATTGCCGAGGCGCTCGAGAACGAGACCGCGATCTGAAGGAAGCTGGCCTGCGTCGGTGCCCCGCAGCCCCTCCATCGCAACCGCGAGCATCACGCGGAGCCACGGACATTGATCGAGCGCTGTTTCGGCGGTGTCGATGTCGTCGAGCACCACGTCATCGATCTTCACATCGTAGCGCATCTTCGACAGACGGCTTACCTTCTTGCCGAACAGGGCTTCCGCTGCTGCGCCTACGCGCGCGCGATCGGCGCCCTTGATGTCAAGAAGGAAGCCATCGATCGACGCGACAAGGCTGGGCGCAAGATCGTCGTCGCTGTCGCGGACATAGAGAGGCGCGGTCTCCTTGGCCGGGATGATGACGACGAGATCAGCGCGCCGACGGACAAGGATCGACATATCGTTCGCCGCCTTGCCGGTCGCGTGAGGATCCGCCTCGTGCCTGTCCGCCAGAACTTTCCACGTTGCGTTGTAGAGATTCGCCAGTTGCTGCTCATAGTGCGGGCGAACCGTTCCGGCGGCATATTGAGACGCGAGGAAACGGGCTTGATCGAGGGCGATCGCCGGATCGTTCAAGAGGCGCAATTGGCCGTAGATACGTAATTTCTTGAGCGCGTCGGGCTGTAGGCGGTCGATGATCCTGCCAATCCCGACCGCTACCTGGCGAAGATAGAAGGGAAAACGCTCGTTGCTGGAGACCCACACATCCGACGGTCGGTAGAAGCGGCGGACCGGCCCCTCGGATGATGGGTCGTCGGCAGGCAGCCATGCGCTGCTGCGAACGAAGGCACCCGCCGGCGTCGACCATGGATATTGGTCATTCGGGTAGTGCTCATGACGGAGATCGCCTCGGAGCAGCTCCTTTCCGGCGCCCGCCAGCCACTCGATCACCAGACCGGCGTAGATCTCACGGCAATCATTGGAAAAGCGTTCGTGGTCGCTCTGGCCGGGCAGATACCACAGCGCGTTCGCGAATTTGTAGTTCGTGGAGTATGCGTGGCTTAGACTTTCCTTGTTGAAGGTGCTGACGTCTCGCTTCCAGTCGGCGATGGCGGCGTCGCTAAGACCCAACTTCTTGGCGAAGCCGAAATTCGTCACCTCATAAGACCTTGTCAGAGGCATGGTGGGCAAGGGAAGCGCGCGCAGGCCGCTCCCAACGCCCAGTCCGCGCAGAAATTCCGCCCAGAGCGTCGCCGGGCCCTTGAAGGCGCGATGGCTGGTGGGCGCAAGGAGACGCTTTCGGTAAGAGGCAAAGTCGGCAACGTCCGGGGGAGCGGCACTGAAGAGCGCGTTGAGCCTCCGGCCGAGGAGTTCATCGGGCCACGTTGCGGAGAAGACCGCCTCTGTCGCGTGGATCATTCCATCGGCAGTGGGAACCAGCAGGCGATAGGAGGAGTCGACTTTGATCGACCTGGTGGCCTGAGCGCGCCGCCAGATCGCAAATGCCCAGCGGAGGCCCGCCAGCGCCTCCTCGACCGAGGCGTCCGCGTTGACCACTTGGGAGATACGGGTGAGGACCGTCTCGCCATCATAGGCAGAGACTTGTCCTCGCTCGAGGAACTCGCGGGCGGCGCGAAGCTCGCCATGCCAAGGAAGCGTGTTCGCAGCGAACGCGAAATGGGCCGCCAGAGGCGCCGGCACACGGAGCTGTTCGAGTGGGATCTCGGCATTATCGCCCGATGGCCGGGTCGCGGGCGGGAAGAAGAGAGAGGGTTCGATCTGCTCGCCTTTGCGCCGTCGACGTCGGACACGGGGAAGGTCGCCATCCGTCTGGACATCGCTGCGGCCGGCGCGAACCGTGCCATCGTCGCAAAGGATTACGCGCAAGCCGGCGAGCGCTTCGGGCCCTTCTTGCATGAATGAGGGGAGATCCCGGTAGAACGCGGTCCAATGGCTTGTCGCGGGGCGTTTACCAGCGCGCAGGGTGCCTGCGACCTCTGCCGCAATCCGCGCGCACTCAAGGGGCGTCAGGCGGTCGCGGTACAAATCTGGCGCGTGCTGCCGAAGGAAAGGGGTCAGCCGGGCTATGCGCTCAGCCTTGAGATCGGGCAGGAGCGGCGCGATCGGTGGTGATATCGTCGCACCGTGCTTCGCGACCGCGAAAAGATCGAAGGTCGTCGACGCCTCGAAGGCGGCCCGCACATTCCTGGGGCGACGCCAACCAACCGAGAGCAAACCGCCTAGGGTCACAGCGCATGGGATCACCGTCGCTGAGCCGAACTCCTGGCCGCTGAGGCGCGCGATCTCTGCGGCCGAGAATGCCGACAAGTCAAGCCGCTCGCCCGGGCTCTTTGCCGCGGTCAGACTGGAGGGGTTAGTCCATACGAGGAAATCGACAGATGCCTTCGCCCGGGCGACCGCGGTCAGGGCCGATTCGCTCCGGCCACCATCGTGGCTCGCCAGCCAATGCACGCTCGCGGCAGCGAGTGTGACGGCTTGGGTGAGGAGCAGGCGATTAAGCGCGACGCCAGCATCGAGGGCTTTGCGGTTCGAGGACGGAAAGAAACTGCCGTGAAGATGTCCTTGGAAGGGCGCAGTGGCCCCCTCTCCCATTGGCAGGAAGGTGTAGAGACGAGGCGACGAAATCTCGTGATCGAGGGGCACTGCCAGGCCAACTTCACCCACGCCCGACCAATCCTTCCAACTGCTATGGAGCTGTTTCGCCTTGACGCCCTCGTCGACGGCCTGCCGCATGAGCTCCTCGGGCGCATGATCGCGGACCAGCAGCCAGTGCGCTCCGCTCAGCGTGACGATCGACGCGTCAACTGGCGCGAAAGGGATTGCCGTTTCGTGTCGATCGAGCGTGAACGTGGAGGACACCTTCCCAGCATGGTTCCGCACGATGACGTGGAGCTTCTCGAGACGATCGAGAAAGAGGAGCAGCGGAGCGAAATCGTCATCGAGCGCCGCGATCTCGTTGCGCGCCGTCTGCAGCGAGTCTGGATCCCTCAAAGGGAGGCGAACGACGGACGAGAAGCCTCGGACGGCGTAATCAGTGACAATCGGCGGCTGGATGCCGAGCGCGATCGGCAGAAAGAACATCGGAAGGTCGGACTGCGCAAATGCAAGGACAGTTGGATGGTCGATCCTTGTGCTCAGATCTTCCGACCGGGCGAAGGTGAAGCAATATCCTTCGAACGTGTCTGCGCCTATTGCGTCGGTCGCCTGCGAGTAAATTTCCGGCGCATCGCAGACATGGCTCACGCTTCGAAAACCAAGCCCTTTATTGCCGATGGATTCCCCAGGTGGCTTGGTGGACAACCCAATGCGCGAAAGCGCAACTACATTGTCGTGCGTGAAGGGCTTCCCGAAATTCGCCACGTAGAGAGTGCCGAAATTGCCCTCATCCTCGACCAGGAGCACCTCAATCTGACCATTATGCTGGCCTCGCTCATGGACGTCGTTGGCGTTCTGAACAAGCTCGATCAGAAACCTGCCGTGATAGTCGGCTGCAGTGTGTTCAGCGACGCTCTTATTCTGGGCGTAGACGTCGTCGAGATAGACGCCAGTTGCGATATTGATCGTTCCCGCAAACGCCTGCAGCTTGCCATCTGCAATACGGTCGATTTGTTGGGCGGGCGTGAGGGTTTCGCCTTGTGCCGCCGCAGCAACTCCAGAAGTGGAACCAACAATGCTAGTCAAGCCGCCCTCAGATCAAGAATGCCCGCACAACTGCTAGCCCAAGAAAGTGAACAAGCATAGCCAAGTTGACACTAGTACGCGCTTGCCGTTGATTTTGCCGCGCTGCCGTCCAGGCGGTTAACCAAAGCGCTGCACGCGATACGATTGCACTGGCCCCGTCGCGAAAAATCCGCGAGAAAAGTCGTTACTAGAACGCAACTAGCGACGTGGGACCATGAAACGACAGACCGCCAAAGCAGGCCCTGCCACCGACCAGCGCGAAGTCGAGGAAAAAATCCGGCAGCTCGGGTTGCGTCGGGTCCGTGCCTACGTTCGGCCGCAGCTGACGTCGGGTGCAAGACGGACCAGCAAGCATCGCGCAAAGCAACAAGCGCATGGGTTGCGCCAGATGAACGTCATCGTCCCTGATGGCGAAACGGCTCGACGCGCAATTGCGGCTGCGGCAAAGAGAATCACAGACGACGTGGCGTCAGCTGAATTCATCCTTCGTGCAGCCGAGAACGAAAACCTCGCGGGTCAATCGCAGCTTTCTCGGCGAATCTGGTCCTGGCCGGTGGCTTTCGTTGGCGGCGCCATTCTGGGGTACTTGGGCGCATCCCTCTTCTGAGGCCGCGCCACTGGTCTCCATCCCACCCCCCTCACTCCTCGCCGAAGAAATCCTCGTCCAGGCGCTTGAAGGGGCCCGGCTTGAATTGCGTGTCGCCACCGTAGGTCCGTCGATACCAGACACCGAGTGTCCAGCAGAACTTGAGCCCGGCAAGGGCCTCGGCAGGAGTTCCGCCAAATTCATGGTTTGCGTCGTTGCCGTTCCTGCGGATCGCATGGAAGATGTCCCCAATTTCTCGGGGAACGATCTGCACAGTCCGCAAGCGCCGCAGGAGATCAAACGTGGATTCACGCCGATCAGGATCGTAAAAGGCGAAGCGTGCCGCGATCTCTTTGACCATGTATTCGCCGAACTGACGGCTTTTTATTAGCGAATTATTTGCATCCTCCGCAAAAAATCGTTCAGCCAAAACGGCTAGCCGATGGAGTTCGGGACTGAACTCCTTCAAATGATCGAAGTTTGCCGACAATGCCCCACTCAAATGCTTCCATCTCCCATAGCCGAAAGATGACATAGCGCGCCCGGACAGGCAAACTGGTGATGATTACTGGCCGACCATGGTTGGACGAGCGAGCAGCGCTGGTGATCGATGGCGACGTCCGGCTTGGCGATGTCCTGGCAGCGGTTTAGCAGCGAGACGGATCGGCACCAAACTGCCGGTCGTTCCAAGGGCGCTTACGCCTGCAAGCCATCAGCCTTGGTAGTTAACCATGCCGGCGTCCGGCGCTTGCGATATCCATTAGATCCCGATCGGTTGCGCTCGTTCACGCTACGGCATGGGCGAGAAACGGCCTCCGCCTGGTGCGCTAACACCTGACGAAGGCCTGACCCAACAACCTGTATGAGAGGCAATCGGGCTATGAGAATTGATAGATGGCATGGCCGCCGTCCGGAAGGGGCGCGCGGCAGTTCGGTGGCGAGGCTGGCAGGTTATCGACGCCATTTTCGACAGGTGGGGTCGCAGGCCCCGAAGGTTTCCCATCTTGACGATGTCGGTCTTCTCGTCGATGAGGCGATGACAGCGGCGCTCGCTGGCGAGACCCGGGACGACAGCACCTTCGGCGATTGCGCTTCCGTGTTCGGCTTCTGTCGCTCGGCGGTGATGCAGGAAGGGCGTCTTCTGGAGGATTCGATTGCGCAGGCGGTCCGACGCGATCCCGGTCTCATACTCTTGCCGCCGAAGCCGATGCCGATCGTTCCGGCCGCGCAGGAGATGCTGAAGCGGACGCCGTCGCACGAGATCAAAGGCATCAGGTTCCCGTCACGCGTCCATGCGACAGAATCCTACAGACCAGACCTCTTCGTGGTGAACCGGGCGAAGCACTCCGGGCTGTTCCTCGACATCAAGCGCTCGCTTCCGTCCTACCGCCCGCAGGAGATCGACCGGCTCCGATTTCGAATGCTTGCGGTGGCTGCGATCGCGTCGGAATGGATCGCGGAGAACCGAGGCCCGCTGCTGGTCGCTGTCGAGACCGCGATCGTCGATGGGGCGGACGAGATTTCCGACCATGAACGCGGCGTCTTCCGGCTCTCCGAGATCGACGGGCTCCTCGGCACCGACGGCACCGCAGGATTCTCAGACAGGTCCGCGAGGGCTTCTCAAGGCGCGTCCAGGAGGAGCTAGAGCGGCGATGCAAGACGGCGCTGGGACACCCCGTTCGCGAGGGGCCGAGCGCTGCTGCGATGAATCCTTTGGCGCAGCCGGATGAGGCGTCGCCGCTTGGCGGCGAGGTCTTCGGCATGAAGGCGACTGGGCCCACCGAGCGCCGCTTCGGATACGCCCAGAGACCGGGTCTCCACTAGGACTCTCCCGGGCCCGTCACTCCTCGACCCCATCCCGATTCCACCAGCACGGATCGCGCCAGGCGCCGACCCGACAGGAGAACCATGCCATGCGACGGCATTCCAACACCCCACCACCCCGACGGCCCGGCCAAGGGGAATCCTTTAGGGCCATCTTTGGAGGGTCGAGCCAAGCCGGAACCGACCCTGAAGCGACGCTGCCGCGCCCCACCATCCCGCCCCGCTATCTGGCCGGGTCGGACACCCTTCAGGACGTCCTCGGGCACACACCCAGCTGCATTGCGCTCAGCCGCCATGGGGCGATCTCGTCGTGCGACTGCAGGATTCGACCGATCGAGGACGCCGCCGTCGTGATCAGCATGGTCATCCAGTATGTCCGCCTCGGCGGCTACGGCAAGCGCTCCCTGCCACCCGTCCTGACGGAACTCCTGTCCCGGCAGTTGGAGGGGGGAGACCCCGCCTGCAGGGTGGTCGCGGCGTGGCTTGTCGACCTCGGCGTGCTCGAAGCTCGAATCCTGCGCGGAGGGGCTGCCCGATGAGCCGCAAGCGCATGACCCTGCAGGTGCGGGCCAAGGCCACCAAGACGGTCGGAAGGTTCCTCGCCTACTGCTCGATCATGAGTGCCTGTCGTGATGATCGACGCCTGAGCCGCGGGACGGCCCTGGCACTCGTTCTGATCCTTCCGGACGGCGCCGACGACGAGGATTTCAAGGAGGCAGCGCAGGTCGCGCTTCTACGACCTGGCAAGCGCCTTTGGACCTCAAGGGATGACACCGCAAGGGTGGTGAAGGCATCCGACCTGTGGGGTGGTGAGGCTAGGAAGCTCAAGCCGCTCGACAGCGCGATCCTGAGGGAGGACCGGCTGATCATCTTGGCAAGGACTCCCAGCGAAGTTCCGGCCGGGGTTCGGGCGGCCGTCGACGATGTCCTCATGCTCCAGCAGCCAACCGTCCGACATGTCGCGGCAGCCGTCCGGCTCTGCATCGGAAAACCGATCGAAGCAGAGGCCGCCGAGGAGATCGCGAACATGCCGCTGTCACTCGTCGCCTCGATGCTGCGCCGCGGACGCCCGATCGCCGTATCCCTCGATGCGATGAGAAAGGCGCTGGCAGTCGCCCAAGTCCGGAAGCCGCCGCGGCTGGACCTGGCAAACCTTCACGGCCTCGGCGAGGCCGGCGCCTGGGGACAGGAACTGGCGACCGATCTCAGGGACTGGCGGGAAGGTCGGATCAGCTGGTCCGACGTGGATCGGGGCGTGCTCGTCAGCGGACCGCCGGGGACGGGCAAGACCACGTTCGCCCGGGCACTCGCTTCCACATGCGAGGCTCACCTAGTGCTCGGCTCGCTGGCCCAGTGGCAGTCGCACGGACACCTCGGCGATCTTCTGAAGGCGATGCGGGCGGCCTTCACCGAGGCCCGCGAGAAAGCGCCGTCGATCCTGTTCATCGACGAGATCGACGCAGTCGGCGACCGCGACAAGTTCAGCGGGGACAATGCACACTATTGCTCCGAGGTCGTCGCCGGTCTGCTCGAATGCATCGACGGTGCCGAGCGCAATGACGGCGTCGTCATCGTCGGCGCGTGCAACCAGCCAGATCGGATCGACGCCGCGCTGCTGCGGCCCGGCCGCCTCGACCGGCATGTGCGCATGCCGCTTCCGGACGAGCCGGCGCGGGTGGGCATCCTTCGATGGCACCTCGGCGAGACACTGGAGGGAGCAGACCTGTCCGAAGTCGCACTACGAACGGCTGGATGGAGCGGTGCAGGCCTCGAGCAGCTCGTGCGTGATGCGCGCCGCAAGGCACGGCGTGAACGGCGGGCGATGGTCCTGGAAGACCTGATCGCTCCTCTACCTGCCCTCCAGACGGTTCCGGCCGCGCTTCTGCGCCGTGCGGCCATCGATGAAGCCGGCCATGCCGTAGTGGCGGTCGTGCTCGGGCGACCGATGGATCATGTCGAACTGCGTGTCGGCCCAACGGCATCCAACGCGTCCGGTTTCCTCTCCCTCGGCCGCGTCCAATACCGGGAGCCCCCGTTCCAGGAACGGACCGTGCAGAACCTGCTCGACCAGATCTGCGTCTTTCTTGGCGGCACCGCCGCCGAGGAGGTTCTACTTGAGGGCCGATCGGCCAGCGCAGGCGGAGCAGTTGGCAGCGACCTTCACCACGCCACCCTTGCCGCGCTGCGGATCGAGGCGTCCTACGGGCTGGGCCAGGGGCTGGCATACCTGTCGGCCGACCAGGACGATGAACTGCTCGCCAGCCTTCAGATGTCATTCTTCCTGCGGGATCGGGTGGAGGCACTGCTTGCAGAGCAGATGCAGCGGACCCGCACCCTCATGAAGGGGCACGCATCAACGGTGCATTCGGTGGCTGCCGCGTTGTTGGCCGGGAACAGGCTTGTGAGCATGGATATCCTAGGGCTCGTCGAAGGCACTCCGCCACCGGAGCTACATGCCGAGGCCGCTGGCCCCGACACACTTCCTGTCATCGGCCGTCAAGTTGGCCCTGATCGGTCAGTCCGATCTCATTCTGCAACCTCAAAATCCACGTCGTCGGGAACCGTAACCTCCGGCTCGACGCTCGATTTGAAAGGGCCGATGAAAGGCCTTGCGAAAGGGTGACGACGAGCTGGCTATTACCGGCGGTTGCATGGCTCCAGTGGCAACCGCGTCCAGGAGAGGCGGTCGGCAGGCCCGGGTGCACGAGAAAACGGTCGGCTAGGCGCCTCCGGACGCGCGTCCGTCAGGGTGCTGGCGTCCCTCGCCACCCGTACGCGAATCCTTGGTCGTGGGAGGGGCCTGACGGCCAGGCAGCAGGGCGAAGATCTCGACAGCTGAATCCTTATGGCCAGCTCAGCATCAGGAGGGAGTCCTTTTTGGCACACGATCGAATCCTTCACGGGTCGGTATCGACAACCTCAATGGGGACATCAGAATGAATCCCTGGTTGTAGGATTCATATACCGTTTCCGACAATGGTGATGCCGTCTGGCTCAACGATCAGCGCGAATCCTAAAGCGATATCAAATACCTGACTCATGGGTATGACGCTTGCCGCGGGTCTGGATCTGTGGCGTTATGGCGGCGACGTCGATCGCAGTCAGGCAGGACGATACAACTGAAACGTGCATCCACATTACCGACTGCGGACGGCAGGAGAACGGAGAGAAGGGGCCCTGTCGGGGTGTCCGTAACGTGCGGGAAGACGGCTAACCGCCACCCGCTTCAGCAGAGGAGATGTGAATGCGTATACCTTTGGGAAGTGACGGCGTGCCGCTGCGATCAGCTAAGACGCCGAATCGGTCGGTCTCGCGGCTGATCGCTAAGCAGAAGAAGATTGTGGAGACGGTTCAGGACCATCCATCGGCAGGAAGGCGGGAGATCGACCACCGTACTCGCGTGCTTCTCTACGCCCGGTCCGCAAGCGAGAGTCAAGAATCACCCGGCGCAAGGGTGGAAGTGCAATTCCGCCTACTACGTAAGCACGCGCAACACCGGGGATATACCATTATCGGGGAAGTGGCCGATGTTGCCCAATCCGGCAACTCGCGAACGCGGCTAGGGCTCACGTCCATGCTGAAACGTTTGCGCCAGCGCCCGCGATCATTCGACGTGCTATTGACGCATGATCCTTCCCGCCTTGCCCGCAGTATCGTCCTGTCGCTTGAAATCGCGCGGCGGCTGACCGCGGCCGGCGTCCGAATCGACCATCTGGAAGCGCAGGCCGTGGACGTGTCAGTCCTTATGGATGATCTGCATCTTCAGCCGATCGGATTCCGCCCACGCTGGCGCGCCAGCCTCCTGCCAAATGGCGGAGAAGCGTCATGACGGAAATCAAGCCGATCTCTGCGGATGCCTACCCACAACTGGAGCAGCTAGGCGGCAGTGCGACTGACAGGTCCGGCTTGGTCGAAGCGCTGCGTGCCATCATGGACAACTTTGTGGATCGAGCCTTCGGTGTCGACTCCGTCGAACTGGCAGAGCCAACCCGCACCGCCGAGCTCCAAACTACGGGACCAATTCGTCCTCGCCGAAGGGTCCTTGCGCGGCCGACCCGTCGATCTCGGCGCCAAGCTATTCCTAACGTAGCCGCCAAACGATCCGCGAAAAGGAGGATGGGCTCATGTCGAACGTAGGCAGGATATCGGAGACGTACTGTCGGGTGTCTCGCACGCGGCAGATCAGGGACCGCCTCGGAACACAGGAAGCCCGCACCAGGGAGTACGCGCGGCGTCGCGGCCACTCGCCACTCAGCACCATCTATGCCGACGACAATACGGCGAAGCGGCACGTCGATCCTGATGCGTTGCGATCACCGATGCAGCCGCCAAACCAGCCGCGAACGGGAGGATAAGTACATGTCGAAGCTAAACATCATCGTAGTGGGCTACGGTCGGGTTTCCGGCAAGAAGCAGGTCAAGGAAGGAGATGGCCTCGGTTCGCAGGAAGCCCGCATCAAGGAATACGCACGGCTCCGCGGCTACCCCCCGCTGACGGCAATATTTACAGACGACAAGACCGGTGGAACTGACGTGCGGCCGGGGTTCGCGGCACTAATCAAATTCCTGGTAGCCAACCGAGCCTCGCAGTGCATCGTGGTGATCGACGACATCACTAGGCTCGCGCGCGGCGTCACCGTCCACCACAAACTTCGTGCCGCAATTGCCGCGACTGGCGCACGACTAGAGTCGCCATCCTTTGAGTTCGGCGACAGCTCCGATGATCAGCTAGTGGAGAACCTCCTTGCCAGTGTATCTCAGCATCAACGTCAAAAGAACGGTGAGCAGGTCCGCAACCGGATGCGGGGCAGGCTTCTCAATGGCTACTGGTGCTTCTCCAAGAAACCACCCGCGTATGATTACGCGAGGGTTTCAAGCCAGAACCTCCTTGTTCGCCGCGAGCCGATCGCATCCATCGTTCAGGAGGCGCTGGAAGGCTATGCGAGCGGACGTTTTCAGACGCAGGCAGAGGTTCAGCGGTTCCTCGAGAACAGCTCCGGATTTCCGAAGCAGCGCGACGGAACCGTGAAGTTTGACCGCGTTACGGAAATGCTGACGTGCGTGTTGCATGCGGGGATGATCGAGTACCAGAAGTGGGATGTGTCCATTAGGCCGGGGCAGCACGAGGGGCTCGTCACCTACGAGACGTTCCTGCGCATTCAGCGACGGCTAAGCGAAAACGCCAAGACACCGGCTCGCCCCGACCTACACGAGCATCTCCCCCTCCGGCAGGCCGTGCAATGCGCCCACTGTGGGCGGCTGCTCGGTGGTGCCTATTCCGTCGGCCGCAGCGCGGAGTATCCCTACTACTTCTGCCTAGACAGGAAGTGCCCTCGGTATCGGAAATCCATTCAGCGGGACAAGATGCACGAGGCATTCGAAGCGCTCCTTCGGAACCTGACCCCGACAGACGATACCCTCGATCTCGCCACAGCCTTGTTTCGAGAGACCTGGGAAAAGCGCTCAAGCGGGGGTAAGCGAACGGATCACGCTGCTTCGCAAGGAGGCGGCGGCGATGGACAAGTCGATAGGACTCCTTGTGGATCGCATTGCTAATGCATCCAACCCGCAGCTGATATCTGCTTACGAAGCACGACTGATCGACGTCCAGAGAGACAGGGCCGCGCTGGTCGAGAAGATTGAGCTTTCGGCAAAACCGTTACCCGATTTCGACGCTACCTTACGAACCGCCTTAGCTTTTCTGGCAAGCCCTTGGAAATTATGGGAAAGTGGGAAGCTCGAGGATCGTAGAGCAGTGCGAAAGCTGGTCTTCACCGAGCATCTCCAATATGCCCCAGAATCGGGCTTTCGAACCGCCGAAACCACCTTTCATTCAAGCTCTTAGCTGCGGTTGGATCGCCAAACAGCGAAGTGGTGCACCCGACAGGATTCGAACCTGTGACCTCTGCCTTCGGAGGGCAGCACTCTATC
>VFQN01006026.1_pt1 | contig 14269 bp, 12 predicted proteins | sample 3512371 | NCBI WGS metagenome assembly VFQN01 (sample SAMN10412370, study PRJNA504923) | tailings metagenome | isolation source: Replicate 2 from Balatoc abandoned mine | place: Philippines: Itogon, Benguet | collected 2017-08-28
GAAGGAGAACAACAGGGCCTGGCAAGCTATGGTTTCGCGCGCGGAATGACCGCCGATGCCGATCTGAACGGGGACGGCTATATCACGCAGCGCGAACTGTTCGCCTATGGCGACCAGAACGTGTTTCACATGTCGGCCGGCCGGCAGAACCCGCAATTTTATCCTGCGATCGAGGCAAGCAGCCCGGGTCTCGTACTGCTTCATTCCGCCAAGCAAGATGTGGCCAGCGATCTTACGGCGCATTGGTTGCCATTACCGAAGGCGGCCAAGGACGACGACGGCACGCGCTAGGCGCTCAGGCCGAGGCGTTCGCGCTTGGGCCGTAACGCTGTTCCAGCGCGATCGCGCCCCAGACCATGCCGATCAGGATGTAGAAGTGACGCCAGTGGTCGGTATCGATCACTGAGCCCAGCGCGACGTGGCCTATCAGCGTCACCCAGGCACAGAGCAGGAAAGGCTGCCACGGCCGCTCGCGAAACAGGATGCGGAAGCCGGCCGCGATCGTCCAGACGATCATGGTCAGCCAGGAGGCGAAGCCGAGCCAGCCGTAGTCCATCAGCGCCTTCAGCCAGATGTTGTGCGTGTCTTCGCCATAGAGCTGGCCGAAGACGAGCGGGCCGATGCCAAAGGGATGTTCGGTCGCCAGCTGGAAGCCGATCACGTAGCGGGCGAAGCGGCCGAGACGCGCGCCGTCATATTCCTGCACCAGCTGGGCGCGGGTGGTGAAGAGCTCGGCGACAGACGGGATCTGCAGCGCCACCAGGATCGCCACCACGAGAAGCGCGAAGGCAGCGACCGTCATCATCGCCAGCCGTAGCCGGAACATGCCGCTCTGGCTTCTCAGGAACAGTGTGCCCGTCACCAGGATCGCGCTGACGCCGAACAGGCCCCACGCACCGCGCGAAAAGGACAGGAAAATCGCCATGATGATGACGAGCAGCGGCGGCACGCAGCGCAGCCATTCCGACGGCCCGCCTGTCAGGATGCGGTAAAGCAGCCAGATGCCCGGCAGCGCCAGGAATGGTCCAAACACGTTCGGGTCCTGGAACACGCCGGCCGCTCGCTCGTATTTGGTGAACATCTCGAAGCCGGGCAGTGCATGGAAATAGCCGAGAATGCCCGCCAGGCCGGTGATGACGGCGGACGCCACCCAGGCGCGAAACATCAGTGCATAGAGATCTGGCCGCGATTCGATGACGGCCGCGAAGAACACCGCCGTGAACGCGAGGAACAGCGACACGGCGATGTAGAGCGGCGTGTCCTTCAGGTCCGCCATCTGCGTCATGGAGATCATGCCGCCGATGTTGAAGGCGATCAAAAGTACAAGGAGCGGCGTAATCGCTTTCGAGATGCGCAGGCCGAACAGCGCCCAGACTGCAATGAGCCCGGCCATGTAGAGTTCGTAGGGGGCGGGTTCGCGGATGACAAAGCCGGCGAGAAACACGCCGAGCGAGACCGCGCAGGAGACGATGATCGCGATCGCCTTGTCGTTGACCGCCGCGCGCGGAAGCTGGCCGGCAACCGCGTTCATCAGTAGGCGTTTTCCGTGTTGAGCAGCCGGACCGGCGTCAGGAACAGGATCTTGAGATCAAACCAGAGCGACCAGTTCTCGATGTAGTAGAGGTCGTATTCGGTGCGCATCTTGATCTTCTCGTCGGTGTCCATCTCACCGCGCCAGCCATTGATCTGCGCCCAGCCGGTGACGCCGGGCTTGACGCGGTGGCGGGCAAAATAGCCGTCGACCACCTCATTGTAGAGAAGGTTGTGCGTCTGAGCAGCGACCGCGTGCGGCCGCGGACCGACCAGCGAAAGCGAGCCGAACAGCGCGTTGAAGAACTGCGGCAGCTCGTCGATCGAGGTCTTACGGATGATCCGGCCGACGCGCGTGACGCGCGGGTCGCCCTTGGTGACCGCCTGCTTCGCGCTCGGGTCGGACCGGTCGGCATACATCGAGCGGAACTTGTAGACCTCGATCACCTCGTTGTTGAAGCCGTGGCGCTTCTGCTTGAAGAGCACCGGCCCTTTGGAATCGAGCTTGATGGCGACGGCGGTCGCCAGCATGACCGGCGATAGGACGATGATGCCCAGCAGGCTGAACACGATATCGAAGGCGCGCTTGGCGACGGAGTCCCAGTCGTTGATCGGCCTGTCGAATATGTCGAGCATCGGCACGGCGCCGATGTAGGAGTAGGAGCGCGGCCGGAAGCGAAGCTGGTTCGAATGCGCCGACAGCCGGATGTCGACCGGCAGCACCCACAGCTTCTTGAGCAGGGATAGTACCCGTGTCTCGGCAGTGATCGGAAGCGAGACGATCAGCATATCGATGCGCGCGATGCGCGCGAACTCGATCAGTTCGGCGACATTGCCGAGCTTCGGATAGCCGGCCACGACGGGGGGCGACCGCGAATCGTCGCGGTCGTCGAAGATGCCGCAGATGCGGATGTCGTTGTAGGGCTGCGCCTCGATCGAGCGGATGAGTGCCTCGGCATTCTTGCCGCCGCCGACGATCACGGCGCGCCGCTCCATGCGCCCGTTGCGGGCCCAGCGGCGGATCTGCGTCGCCATCACGAAACGCAAACCGAACATCAGCACCAGGCCGGTGGCGTACCATGTGCCGAACCAAAGGCGCGAAAAGTCCGAGGACACTTTGAACAGGAAGCCGGCGATGGCGAGGATCGCGAATGTACCCGACCAGACGAGCAGGATCTTGCCGGCATTTGAAAGCGGGCTGCGCAGCGACGTAATCTGATAGCAGTCGGTGAGCTCGAGCAGGATCACCGTCAGGAGCGAGGCGGCGATGGCGATCGTCGGATAGTGCCAGACCAGATGCGTGTTGTAGCCGATCAGCCAGCCATGCAGCACCAACCCGCTGAGCACCAGCAACGCAAACTCGACGATACGCAGCATGCCGGAGACCATCACCGGCGACATCGTATCGCGCCGGTACTGGCCGGCGACCTGCTCGGCGAGCGGGTTCAGCGCCTTCGACGGCGAGGCCGCGCCTTCGCCCTGATGGCTGCGCACCGCGCTCAGCGAGAAACGGTTTGTCGGATCGATCTCGTTCATGACGCCATGCCGCGGAAAACAATGCTGATATATACCACTTCTCTGCTAAGAAAGGCTTATGTCGTGCATTCGTGTTTGAGCGGCGCGGCACGTGAGCCGCGGGATAAGCCCTTGTCCGGCGTCAGCTTTCCAGCACGCGGAAATATTCGCGCTCTATGGCGCGGGCCATGACGTCGACGCCGAACTTGCCCTTGAGCGCGCCTGTGGTCGGCATCAGGGCCTGCCAGGCAGCAGGATCGGCGACGAACTTCTCCATGCGCGCGGCGATCTCGCCTGCGTCCGGGCGGGCGAGGGCAGGGGAACCGGCCGGAAAGATCTCGGGAACGCCGCCGACCGAGGTCGCGATCATCGGCAACCCAGCGGCCAGCGCCTCCAGCACGATGTAGGGCATTGCTTCAGCGCGCGACGGCACGACGATGGCGCGAGCGAGCGCAAAGGCCTGGCGCGCCGGCATCGGCGGACGGAATGACACGCGGGTGCCTAGGCCGAGCCGCGCCACCTGCTCCCGGTAGGCCGGCAGGTCATCGCCGTCTCCCACCATCACCGCGGTGAGTTCACGCCCCGTCGACTTTTCCGCCTGAGCGAGCGCATCGATGAAGATGTCCGGACCTTTAAGGTCGCGCATCATGCCGATGTAGAGGAAATCGGCCGCGCCGGCCGCCGGCGTCACCGGAATGAACTCGGCCTCGCCGAGCCCGTTGTAGACGAGGCTCGACGGCGCGCGGGGCGGGCCGATCTTCTCGCGGAAGACGCGCTCCTCGTAGCCGGAGACGAAGAACAGATGATCGGTGAAGCGGTCCATCACGCGCTCGGCGGCGAAGATCAGTTTCCCCGTCATCGTATTGGCGTCGTAGTGGAGGCTGCCGCCATGCGGCGAATAGAGGCGGGCTACGCGAGACCTGGATACCCGCAGAAGCGAGCCGAACAGACGGGAATAGACGCCCCCCTTGGCGCCGTGCCCGTGCAGGACGTCTGGCTGCAATTGCTTGATGAGACGATAGGTTCTGTAGGCGGCGGTCACGTCGCCCGGTCCGACATGGCGCTGCATCGGCGTGCGGTGCGCGCCCAGTGCCAGCGTCTCCGCTATCTGCCCGAACAGTCGGTCCTCATAGTCGCCGCCGGTCGAGGAATCGCAGATGATACCGACGAGATGGCCCTCCGCCGACTGCGCCTGCGCAAGATCGCGCACGTGGCGGAAAATACCGCCGACGGGCGATCGGAAGCAGTGCACGATGCGCAGATTTCTTCCTACCTCGACCACGGCCGCCGTCAGAACAGGCGTTCGCGGACGTAGATCGTGTCGCCCGGAAGCAGCGGGTCCGATGTATGCACGCGACCGGTCATGACCTTGCCATTGACGGTGCGGGTGATGTCGACAGTCGATTGGTTGCCGCGCGGCGAGAAGCCGCCGGCCACCGCGATCGCCTTCTGCACCGTCATGCCGGGCACGTAGGAATACTGGCCGGAAGCCCCGACCTCGCCCATGACGAAGATCGGACGATAGCGGTCGATCTCAACCGACACGTCGGGATCGCGCAGGTAGCCGTTGCGCAGCTTTGCTGCGATCAAGCCCTCGAGCTGCGCCGCAGACTGGCCGCGCGCGGGGACTGCGCCGACAAGCGGAAAAGCGATATAGCCGGCCTGGTCGACGCTGTAGGTGTTGGTGAGGCCTTCCTGTTCGAAGACCGTGACGCGGATCCTGTCCCCCGAGTCGAGCACATACGGCGCCTGGAGCGACTTGCTGAACGCGGCGGGTGCGGGCCTGTAGCTGCTGCAGCCGGCGGCGAGCGCCACGGCGAGCAAGGCAAGAAGAGGCGGAGCGGGGCGTTTCATCTGCGGACACGAACCCTTTGCATGGACGGGCCGGCGAACCAGCGCGATACCGGGACGTTATCCTCCCGTTAGGGTTAATGGCCGGTAAAGGCAGGTATTGCCGCGGCGGCCCCGCTTCGTTCCCGCCGCACGATTTCTTAACCCCACGGAAACTATAGACGTTTACTTTTCGCTATGTTTGGTTCGGAGTGACGCCATGTCGGGCAGTGCAGTCAGGGGCAGCGATGTCGATGTCGACCTCGGCACCCTCTTTGCCAGCATAGTCAGGGACTGGAAGCTGATCCTGGCGATGACGATCGCAGTCACCGGCCTGGCCTTTCTCATCGCCTGGCTGTCCACGCCGCACTACCGAGCTGAGACGCGTATCCTGATCGAGACGACGGAATCCGTCTTCACGCGCCCGACGCCTGCCGGCGAGAGCGACAGGCCCATCCTCGACGAGGAGGGCGTCACCAGCCAGGTCGAGGTCATCACGTCCTCGGATCTGCTGAAGCAGGTTGCTGCCAAACTGGAGCTCGGCAAGCTGAAGGAGTTCGACGAGCAGGCGAACATGGGCCTGGTCGGCCGCCTGATGGTGCTGGTCGGCCTCAAGAGTGATCCGGGCGGCATCGCCGCGGAAGACCGCGTCCTGAAGACCATGCGTGAAAAGCTGCGCGTCTACCGCGTCGAGCGCTCGCGCGTCATCGTGGTGGATTTCTCCTCCGAGGACCCGAAGCTCGCCGCTGCCGTACCCAATGCGATCGCCGATGCCTATCTCGCCATGCAGCAAGAGGCGAAGCTTAAGTCGAACGCATCGGCGACGGACTGGCTCGAACCCGAGATCGCGGACCTGCGCGAGAGGGTGAGGGAGGCCGAAACCAAGGTCGCAGAGTTCCGCTCCCAGTCCGACCTGCTGATCGGACAGAACAATTCGGCGCTTGCCACGCAGCAACTGTCGGAGATGTCGACCGAACTCTCTCGAATTCGCGCCGCGCGCGCCACCGCCGAAGCGAATGCCCAAAGCCTGCGCGACGCGATCAGCGGCGGCGGTTCGCTGGATGCAATGCCGGACGTGATCTCTTCACCTTTGATCCAGCGGCTGCGCGAGCGCCAGGTGCAGCTCAACACCGACATCGCTGATCTTTCGACGACGCTGCTCGGCAATCATCCGCGCATCAAGTCGTTGCGCTCGCAGCTTGCCGATCTCGACGGCCAGATAAAGAACGAGGCTCGCAACATCCTGCGCGGGCTGGAGACCGAGGCCGAGACCGCCAAGCTGCGTGAAACGAAGCTCGTCGCTAACCTGAACAACGTGAAGGCCGAGTCCGCCCGAGTCGGCGACAAGGAGGTCGAGCTGCGCGCGCTTGAACGCGAGGCGGCCGCCCAGCGGGAACTGCTCGAATCCTATCTCACGCGCTACCGCGAGGCCGCGTCGCGCGGCGATCGTTCCTACCTGCCAGCGGATGCGCGCATCTTCTCGCGCGCGACCGTGCCATTCGACCCTTATTTCCCGAAGATCGTGCCGATCGTCGGTGCGGCGTTCGTGGGCTCATTGCTTGTGATGGCCATCATCACCCTGCTGCGGGAGCTCTTTTCCGGTCGCGCCATGCGTCCAGCCGCTGGAGGCAGGATAGAGCCGGTCGAGCATGTGTCCATGCCTGCAGCCACCGCGATCGAGCCCGAGGCGCCCGTGCTGCCCGAACCGGCCGTCCAGCCCGCGTCACCGCCGCCGGAGCCTCCGCCTGTGATTCACGCGCCTGTCGTGGCAGAGAAGCCGGCTCCGCCGCGGGTGCGCATAGCGCCGAACGACAATCGCCTCAGCGTGTCAGCTGCGGCCGAGCGGCTGATCTCCAGTGGGGCCGTGCGTGCGATCTTTGTCTCGCCGGAGGGTGACGAAGGGGCCGCCAGCGCCGTGCTGGTGGCGCGAGAAGTGTCGGATTCCGGGCTGCGCGTTGCGCTGGTAGACCTCACTTCGTCGGGAGCGGCGTCTTTGCCAACGCTGGAAACGACGGCTGTGCCGGGCATCACGAACCTTCTCACCGCCGAATCGCAGTTCTCGCATGTCATCCACGCGGACATCTATTCCGACTGTCACGTCATCCCGGTCGGGACGGCCAATCCGGCGCGCGCTATGCGCGCGGCCGAGCGGCTGCCCATCATCCTCAATTCGCTGGGCTCGGCCTACGACCTCGTGGTTGTCGAATGCGGCCCCGCCGACGCCGCCGGCATCCGCAGGCTGGTGGGCGAAGGGACGCAGGTTTTCGTCAGCGCGCTGGAGCTGGGCGACAGCGCGGTGGACGCGACGGCTGCCGACCTCAGGTCCGGCGGCTATGGCGATATAGAGCTCGTGAAGCCCGAAGCGTTCGAGAACCCGACGCCCACCGTGCCGAACCGCTCTGCGGCCTGATCGATCTCAATCGTCCTCGGCGGGCTGCGTCGCCGTCTGCCGGCGCAGCCGCTTCACCAGCGCCCAGGCCACGCGATTCTGCTTGATGGCGCGCTTGATCGTCGTGACGCTGGACAGGCCCGCGGCAAGAATCCGACCCTTGGCGGACACGGGAACGACGACATCGAGGTGGCGCGTTTCGATGTTGCACCAGAGCCTTTTGTAAGGCTCGTCCCCGACCGAGAAGTCGTAAATGTCGAAGCCCTGTTCGCAGGCTTCGCGGATGTTTTGGTAGAACAGGAATTCCCCCGGACTGACGAAGGCCAGTTCGTCCTCGGCAATCCCTCCGAATTCGCAGACAAGGCGATCGCCCGACCGGCTCGACCCGGTTATAGCCCGTAACGTCCCGCCGACCTCAAGCCCGTGCAACACGAAGGGCGGCGGCGAAATCGACAGCGCGTCTATAAACAGCTTGCGAAAGAAGGCCTGCACGCCGGGTGGCGCGAAAACGTCGGCGATCCCCATCTTGCGGAAGCGTTTGGCCTTCATCTCGAAGAAGCGTTCCAGCAGCATGTCGATCTCTTCGGGCGTGCGTGCCTCGATGCGGCGGAAACCACCCGCCGCTTCGAACTTGCGCGTCTGGGAGCGATGCTTCTTGCGTTTGCGCTTGCCGCTCGCGCGATCGAGCAGCGCCTCGAACCCGCCATCAAGACAGACGGCGAGCGCGACATTGGGGCTTTCGCTGCCGGGAAGCGCGGCAAGCGGAGACGTCACGCCGCCGAGCTCCTTCAGCGTCCGCTCAAGATAAACGAGGTCGACGTCAGGACGAATTGCTTTCACCGCAGCGGCCAGATGCGTATGGGTCAGAGCACCCGAGCCCTCGCGGAAGGCGGGGAAATTACCTGCGGCGTGGCTTCCGCCCATGAAGCGGGCGATCCGGAACGGGCCTTTCCGCACCACTTCAAGCGGCAGTGTCACGACCGGGCCGGTGTCGGGACCGGCCGAGACGATGAACGTATCCTCGCCCGAAACCTCCCTCCACGCCGTGACCCAACTGGCTGTCTGGGCCGGGGCTACGACTCGCCCTTCAACCAGTGCAGAATAGTCAGCGGGCGCGACAGTCATGTTCATCGTTGGGCTGTCCATGGCTCCGTTTCTGGCGCGTCCGGCTAAATTCGTTTGCATGCGCGAGAATTGCGTGGACGCGTCAACCATACTTCAATCCTTCCCCGGTACGGTGCCTCGTCGCGTCTTCCGGCGCGATGAAACTACGCGGAAAAGGTGAATCAATGATCGACAGGGGGGAGTTGCTGCGAAAGCTCGCCCTCAACATGGCGAGATTCAGCGGTCTCGGTGCGTTGGCCGCGCGGTTCACTGCGGGTTCCGGCGCGATCCTGATGTTGCACCGTGTCACGCGCGATCCCGCTTTGCCGTCGGGCATCAACCGACATCTGGCGATTACACCGGAATTCCTCGACGCAGTACTATGCGAAATGAAGACGCTCGGCTTCCGCTTCGTGTCGATGGACGAAGTGCCCGACCTTCTGTCCGCGCCGCCCGGCCCGGAACGCTTCCTCGCCATCACCGCCGACGACGGCTACCGCGATAATGTGACCTGCGCTCTGCCCGTGCTCGAAAGGCACGCCGCGCCAATGACGATCTATGTCGCGCCGGCCTTGATCGAAGGAACGGTCGACCTCTGGTGGGACGTGCTGGAGGAGATCGTCTACCGCAGCGCCCGGCTCTATATCGCCACCGCCAGGGGGCGTGTGGTCGTGGATGCGTCGACGCCTGCCGAAAAGGTCCGTGCCAATGTCGCGATCCACGATTACCTGACGACGGAGCTGCCGGAAGAGGAGCAGCGGCGCGTCATCCGTGCGCTCGCGGCGGCGACGGGAGTGGATCATGCACGGCCTTCGCGCGAGACGCTGATGACCTGGGACGAGGTGCGGCACGCCTCCCGGCATCCCTTGCTGACCATCGGCGCCCACACGCTCCATCATTTCAATCTCAAGCGCCTGTCGGAAGAGCAGGTACGCCGCGAGATGCGCGACGGCGTGAAGTATCTCGAGATCGAGCTAGGGCAGACGCCGCGCCACCTCGCCTATCCCTATGGCTACGAGACCGCAGTCGGAGCGCGCGAGGCACGGATTGCAGCCGAACTCGGCTTCGCGACCGCCGTCACCACTCGGCACGGCGTGCTCTATCCCGCCCATGCCGGTCATCTCCACGCTTTGCCGCGCATTTCCCTCAACGGTCGCTACCAGCAGGTTGGCCATATCAAGACCATGGTCAATGGCGTGACGACCCCGCTTGCCAATCGGGGCAGGACGTTCGTGACGGTGTGAGGTTCAGGCCTTCGGCTGCTTCACCATCCACTTGATGATGCCCATCGCCGGCAGGATCCACAACAGCCCCGTCAGCAGGAAATAGGTCAGGTGCACCAACGGCCCGGACTCGCCGAGCCGGGCGACGGCGACCGTCGTGGCGATCCAGGCATAGAGAATGACGAGCACGATCAGCAGCACGGTTCCGATCAGCTTGCGGACGCGGACGGGCATGGAATTTCCTTTCGTGCTCCCTATAGTCTCGGCAGCCGGCCGTCGTAAAGCGCGAGCGCGCGACCGCTTGTCACGCGACAGAGCCGGCCAAAGAGGGTATCGGCTGCGGGATGGGCGCCGTCGGGACGACAGGAATGGCAACGTCTGCTGCGATCGATACATATGCCGCGCGCCGCCGTGAGGCGGGCTCGCGCCGCGCCGTGCGGATATGGCTCTATGTCGTACTCGTCGTGCTGTTCGCGCTGTTCATCGTGGGCGGCGCAACGCGCCTGACCGATTCCGGCCTGTCCATCACCGAATGGAAGCCGATCCATGGCGTCATCCCGCCGCTCAGCGAGGCGGAATGGCAGGAAGAATTCGATCTCTACCGGCAGATTCCGCAATACCAGCAGATCAACCAGGGCATGAGCCTCGACGAGTTCAAGTCCATCTTCTGGTGGGAGTGGGCGCACCGGCTCATCGCGCGCCTTGTCGGCGTAGTGATGGCTTTGCCGCTCGCTTTCTTCTGGCTCACCGGGCGGCTGGAAAGCCAACTGAAGCCGCGGCTGCTCGGCCTTTTCGCGCTGGGCGGCTTCCAAGGCTTCATCGGCTGGTGGATGGTGGCCTCGGGCCTCAGCGAGCGCGTCAGCGTCTCGCAGTACCGGCTGGCGGTGCACCTCACGCTTGCCTGCATCATCTTCGCCGCCGTGATGTGGGTCGCGCGGGGCCTCGCACCGCATTCCGAGGGACCGGCGTCAGTCGGCACGCGCCGCCTCGCCGGTGCGATGGCGCTGCTCGTCCTCTTCCAGATCTATCTCGGCGCGCTGGTCGCCGGTCTCGATGCCGGCATGGCCTACAACACCTGGCCGCTGATGGACGGAAGCGTTGTGCCGGGCGACCTGTTCGTTCAGCAGCCCTGGTGGATCAACTTATTCGAGAACCCGAAAACCGTGCAGTTCGTGCACAGGCTTGGCGCCTATCTCGTGCTGGCGGTTGCGGTTGTCCATGCGGTCGCGACGTGGCGAGCCGATCCCGGTACGACACATGCACGCCGCGCGGTTCTGCTGCTTCTAATGATCGTGGCGCAGGCTGCGCTCGGCATTACGGCGCTGCTGCTCACAGTGCCCTTTGGCTGGGCGCTGCTTCACCACGCCTTCGCGATCATGGTGCTCGGCTTCGCGATGGCCCACTGGCGCGGAACGGTGGGAGAATACCCGCGTCCCGTGCCGCGTGGCAGCTAGGTACCCAGCATCAGGTCCATGTTCTGCACTGCCGCGCCCGACGCACCCTTGCCGAGATTGTCGAGCGAGGCGACGAGGTTCGCCTGGCCCTTGCCTTCGGTGCCGAGGACGAAGAGTTTCATGCGGTCGGTGCCGGCGAGCTCGGTCGGGTCGAGGCGCGCAAGCTTCGCGCTCTCCTCCAGCGGGACAACTTCGACGATAGACTGGCCTGCATAGTGCGACGCCAGCGCGTCATGCAGGCTCGCCAGGGTCGGCGAACCGTTCAATTCGTCGAGGAACAGCGGCACCTGCACCAGCATGCCCTGCGCGAAGCGGCCGACGCTGGGCGAGAAGAGCGGACGACGGTCGACCAGCCCGTGCAGCTTCATCTCCGCGACGTGCTTGTGCTGCAGCGGCAAGCCGTAGAGGAAATGCGGTGCGGCGATGTGATCGGGGTTCGACGGGTCCTCCATCTGTGCGATCATCTGCTTACCGCCGCCGGTGTAGCCGGACACTGCGTTGACCGAGACCGGATAGTCCGCCGGCAGGATTCCAGCTGCGACCAGCGGGCGGATCAGTCCGATCGCACCGGTGGGATAGCAGCCCGGATTGGCGACGAGCCGCGCGGACGCGATCCGCTCGGCCTGCGCCTTGTCCATTTCCGCGAAGCCGTAGGCCCAGTCTGGATGGACCCGGTGTGCAGTCGACGTGTCGATGATGCGGGTCGAGTTCTGCCCTTCGAGGATAGCGACGGATTCCTTCGCGGCGTCGTCCGGCAGGCAGAGGATCGCGATGTCGGCGCTCTTGAGGAAATCCTCCCGCGCGGCGCGGTTGCGACGTTCGGCTTCCGGGATTGACAGCACGTCGAGATCGTGGCGCGCGGCCAGGCGCTGCCTGATCTGCAGGCCGGTTGTGCCGTGTTCGCCGTCGATGAAGATTTTCGGTTTCATGCCCGTGGTCCGGAAAGTGAGGTCGTTCAGATGGTTATGCCAACTACCGGAATCAATCCGGCAGGCCGTTGAATCGATGCCTTAGCCGCGCGCCTTTCGCGCCGAAAGCAGACCGAGATAATACATCGCGATGTTGGAGGCCGCGATCGAGGTGATGTCGGCATGGTCGTAGGCAGGCGCAACCTCGACGACGTCGGCACCGACCATGTCGAGCCGGTCGAGCAGTCGCAGCACCGACAGCATCTTGGCCGAGGATGGGCCGCCCGAAACCGGTGTGCCGGTGCCCGGCGCGAAGGCCGGGTCGAGGCAGTCGATGTCGAAGGTGACGTAGGTCTTGCGGCCAGCCGTCCGTTCGAGGATCGCGGAGGCGATGTCAGCGGCGCGCATCTCCTCGACCTCATAGCCGTAGAGGATTTTTATCCCGCAATCGGTCGGCGCATGGGTGCGGATGCCGATCTGGATCGAGGTTTCCGGATCGATGACGCCCTCGCGCACAGCACGCAGGACGAAGGAACCGTGGTCGATGCGCCTGCCGTCGTCATCCCAGGTGTCCTGGTGGGCATCGAACTGCACGAGCGAAAGCGGGCCGTATTTCGCCGCATGCGCTTTGAGGATCGGCCAGGTGATAAAATGGTCGCCGCCGAGCGAGAGCAGGAACGCGCCGTTGCGGATCAGTTTCGCCGCCTCGCGCTCGATGATCCCGGGCGTCTTCTGGTGGTTGCCCGAATCGAGCAGGCAGTCGCCGTAGTCGACCACAGCGAGCCGGTCGATGAACTCGTCGTTGAACGGATACTGCGCGTCGTTGTCCATGATCGCCGAGGCACGCCGGATGCCTTGTGGTCCGAAGCGCGCACCCGGGCGGTTCGTCACTGCGGCGTCGAAGGGGATGCCCCAGACGATCGCGTCGGCGCCCTTCACGTTTTTCGAATATTTGCGCCGCATGAAGGACAGCGCGCCGGCATAGGTCGGCTCATAAGACGCGCCGGCAAAGCCGCGCGCGACGAAGGCATTGTCGATCGAATTCGCGGCCATGAGCGTCCTTCCTCTGTCGCGGCGGAACCTATCCCGCGTCCAGGACGGTATCGCAACAGGAAAAAGCGTCATCTTCGCTTCATGCGCTTGTCACCCGGCGCCGGTACGAGCCGCTCCAAATAGCGGCGGAGCGATTCGAACGCATGCGAGCGATAATCGGCAGCATCCTCCTGTCATTCCTGTTCGGATGCGGGCACGCCCTTGCGGAGGCCGGACGCGTCGGCGAAATCCGGGAGCGCCTGACCAGCGCCAACAAGTGGCGCGACCATGTGATGGTCGTGGCGCACCGCGCCGGCGGGTTGCAGGCGCGAAAGTCGCGCTTTCCGGAGAATTCTCGCGCAGCGCTCGCCGACGCGATCACCACCGGCGCTGAGATGGTCGAGATCGACGTGCAGAAATCCTCGGACGGGACTTATGTCGTGATGCACGACACATGGCTCGACCGCACCACAGATTGCCGTGGCCAGGTCGCGAGACGCACGCTGGCCGAACTGCGAACCTGTCGGCTGGTTGTCGAGGGGAGCGGCATCCCCACGGACGAGGCCGTCCCGACCCTCGCCGAATATCTCGAGGCCGCGCGAGGCCGCATCTTGGTGAACATCGACAACAAGCTCGCGCCCGGCGAACTCGTCGGCATGACGCAACTCGCCGAACGGCTCGGTCTCGCCGACCATGTCGTGGTGAAGCTCAACCTCTGGAACGAGGAGCGCATCGCCGAAGCGCACCGGCTGATCGGCTTGATGCCGCGCGGCGTGACATTCATGCCGATCGTGGCGGACGACGCCGTGCGCGATCCGGCGCTGTTGGAGCGCGTGGCGAGCGCGGTGTCAGCTGATGCGGTGGAACTGATCGCCTGGCACGGCGAGGGTCAGCCGATGACACCCGACGGTGGACCGCTCTTCGGCACCAGGGCACGTGCCGTGGCTGCGCGGGGCGGCTGGCATCTCTGGGTCAACACCTATGCCATCGTCAACAAGAGCGCCGGCATGCTTGCCGGCGGCCGTGGCGATCAGCTTGCCGTTGAGGCCGATCTGCCTGACGAGGCCTTCGGGTTCTGGGTCGACCGCGGCGCGACCATCATCCAGACCGACGAGCCTAGCGCAGCGATCCGCTGGCTCGACGCCAATGACTACCGGCGGCCCTATGCCTCCGGCGCGCAACAGGCCGCCGCAAGGTAGCGCTCCGCCGCTCGTCACTGCAGTTGGCCCCTTGCATGTTTTCGGGAGCCTGAATCCGGTTAATTTGGGCTGATCCCCGGAGGTT
>VFQN01006027.1_pt1 | contig 14267 bp, 11 predicted proteins | sample 3512371 | NCBI WGS metagenome assembly VFQN01 (sample SAMN10412370, study PRJNA504923) | tailings metagenome | isolation source: Replicate 2 from Balatoc abandoned mine | place: Philippines: Itogon, Benguet | collected 2017-08-28
TCTTTTCCTTCGAAATGGCCAATCGGTTTGGTGTAAAAGGTGGATTGTGCAACTCCTTTGACTTCTTTTTGGTACTCAGTTGCGATAAAAGATGAGAGCTTTTCATCCATATCTAACTCCCTGCGTGCAGGGCATCCGCGGCATGCGAGGCAAACCTGAACACGACCACGTGCCGAGGATTCAAACTCGTAGAAGGTATCTGGCTTTCCGCATGCGCAGAGGACATATTCTTGGATGTAATGAGCAAGAAGTCTCTGTAAAGTTGCTGTCGTGACAGTGGCATTAATCGTTGCAATGGCCTGTGAATGGTCTTGTTTCTTTGTTTTATTGTTTTCGGCATAAGCTACTGCTGATCCTAATTTGTAGCCAAAATATTTGAGGATTTCCAGCGGTGAGCGCTGGAGAGACATCGCTACCGCAGGCAGGTTAACAATTACAGTGCGCCCTGATCCTCTACCCTCGATCTTAGTTTCGAGGGGAGGCATGCGGTAGCGGTACGTCCCCAGAGGATCAACAATCACAGCGATGCCAGCGATAGGGATGAACATCGACATTATTGTAGGAGCCGGTTGAGAAGGTTGTAGAGGAGAAACCGCCAATAATCTGGGACTGTTGCTTGGGAGACTGTAGCTCTGACTTGGGGGAGAAAACTGATGAGGAGAAACTCGAGGAGCAAGACTGTTGCGTTAATCGTTCCATAAAGAGCGCGAATGAGAACCGTTGACTTTCCATGACTGAAATTTTAGGACTAAAACTTGTTTTTAGAGAGAGTTGTGAAGTATTGAGGAGCTAATAAAGAGCTTAAAAGAGTGTTAGGTGGTTGTTTGTTGTTGTGTTGTTTATTGCTTTGTTTTGTTGTTGCAATTAAATTGTGAGTGAAGGGAGGTGAAGGAATTGGGATTATTCTGCGGTGATGACGAAGTGAGTAAGTGAATTTTCCTGTCATTCTCTTCCCTCCATCTCACTCACTCACTCTGTGTACTTCACACTCCCTTCCGCTGCCTTTGCAGTTTCACACTTCACTTCATAAGGTGTGCGAAACGGTTTCTTGAAGTTTTGCAAATATCGATAAATGTGAAAGTCGATATATTTAGACGGTTTCGTTTGTTCGTGTGTTTTTCGAGTGTTTAGTTTTTGTTAAATCCTGTCTTTAGAGGAATAATGCCTGCACCTTTGAACAAAGTTGTCTCTGGAAATGAAGACGATAATGATGACGTTGATATCATGGAATTCTTAGAGCGTAAAGGGATCGCTTTAAATCCTTTTAAACGTGAATTCGTTGAACTTCAAAAGTCAGCAGATTATCTTGTCGCTTCAAATGTTGGTAGAGAGCGTGAAATGGATATGAAATCTGCTGAATTACGTGTATTAAGAGAGCAATTAGCTTTCACAAAGCGTAATATTGAAGAGTTAATCTCTCAACAAGAGGTTTTAAAAGATACCATCGACACTGCTAACCAACGTAAAGATCATTTAGTAGAGCGTGAAACTGATACCAAAAAGGAAATTTCTCTCTATACCACTTATTCAGCAGAATTAAAGGAAGCTTTAGCAGTTGGAGCTGATTGGTCACCAGATCAGATCGAAGCACGTCTCGCACTAGAGAAGGAAAGAGAGTTCATGACATCCAAATTAGAGAATAAAAACAACCAACTCCAAGCGAACCGTGCAGAGATTGAACATGCTTATGAACAATTAACTCAATTAGAGAAGAATATTTCAACATTAGATGAACAGATTGAAGAATTAAATAAAAAGAAAAGTGACTTAAAGAAAGAATCAACACGTCTAGCATCCTCGAAAGAAGCGATTGAGAAAGAGATTTTCCATATGAGAACCAACTATATTGATAAAGAAAAAGATTTAAATGAACAAATGAAAATTTATCGATTAGAAGAGAAAGAGATTAAATCATTAGATCAATCAATACAAAAGACAAAACATCAGATGGAGCAATACATTGAAACCTATGAGAAGTTATATCATAAATTTAATGAAATTACTCATGATTTAGAGAAACAAAATCAAACAAATATTAAATTACAAGAAGAGATTACTGAGAAACAATTCCAAATGAATGAAGTTGAAAGTGAAATTAAAAAATGTAAAAAACTTATTCAACAACAGAATGAATTAAAAGGTATTGCAAATAATAAATTAATTGAAATTGATGAAATAAAACAAAATAATGAGAAAAAAATTGATAATTTAAATAATAATATATTAAAATACCGTGAAACTGAACATCCATTACTTCATCGTGAGATTGAATTATTAGAAAAACAATTATCAAAATATAAACAAGAATTAGAAATACTTCGAAAGAAACATACTGGTTCTGAACGAACGACAAAGGCGATTAATGATTTAATTATATTAAATAAAAATGGTAAATTAAACTTAACCATTGAGATTAAGATATTAGAAGAAGATATCCAGCATTATCATACTTCGATTAGACAGTTAATGTCAGAGAAGGAGAAATATGAACACAACACAGAGATTGCAAATCAACAATATTACACGTCCTTAGAGGAATTAAAACTACAAGAGATGCAAATACATGAATTAAATAAGAAGATTATCTCTGATCAAATGAAATTAAAACAAAAACAATCATTATATGAGTCAGTACGATCGGATCGTAATCTATTCTCGAAGCAATTGATTGATTCACAGGATGAGATCTCCTCATTAAAGAAGAAATTTAAAAGTATGAATCATTTAATTGATCAAATGAAAGAAGATATCTCTTCAAAGGATCATTCTATTGTGAAAGAACATTTCTTACATCATTCTGTTGATAAAGAAAGAGAATTATTAAAGAATGAATTAACCAAAATTAAGAAACAAGTACAAGCAAGTGAAGGTATTATTGAAAATCAACGTGTTGAGATTATGAAATTACAAAGAATTATTGAAGAAGCTGAACAAGAACGACAAAGACAACGTAATGAATTATCATCTGTTTTATCAGAAAGAAATTTATTAACTAGTCAATTAGTGAAAAGAAATGAAGAATTAAATATTATGTATGAAAAGATTAAAACACAACGTGGTGATTTAAAGATGGGTGAATTATCTTATTATAAATATCAAAATGAGATTAAACATTGGCAAACTTTCATTCGAACATTAGTAGAGAAGAATAACACGACGATTGAATCCTTGTCAGAGTATGATATACTCACAAAGCAAGTGATTCAGTTAGAGAAAGAGATCTTGAAAGAAAAGACTCGTTCAAGGGCATTAATGGATGAATTAGAGATACCAATGAATGTTCATCGTTGGAGAATCTTAGAATCTTCTGATCCTAAGAGATATGATAAGATCTTACAAATTCATACCTTACAAAAGCAGTTAGTAGAGATGTCTGATAAAATGATTCAGAATGATCTATTAATCCAAGAGAAGGAGAAAGTTTATGTCGAATTAAAGAATGTGATCGCACGTCATCCTGGACCAGAGATAGAAGAACAAATATTATTATATCAACAAACATTAAAAGATAAACAAAAACAATTATTAGCAATGAATAATGAATTAGATATGTATATTGAACAAACAAAACGTTTTAAAGAAGAAATTAGTTATTATGATCTACAAATTAATAAAATTAATAAAACATGGGTGAAGACTATGCAAAAGAAGAATAATACAAACAATAATAATAATAACACTATTAATAATACTCGGATGAATGATAATAATGCTCTTAATACTAATAACTATGATGTTGGTTTGGGTGTTGGAGGTAATGGTGGTGATTTCTCAGTCTCTGCGAAGGAACTTGTTTAATAGTGAAGGATAGCATTGTGAGGTGGTCATACGGGCCTGTTTTGTTTGTTTGTTTCCTTTGAATGTAATTTAATAATTTAGAATTCTTTTCATCAGAATTAGTATTCGACTGTGAAACATGTGACTGCAGTCGAGAAAAGGAAAAGGGAAAGAGGAAAAGGGAGAAAAATATCAGAAAGGATTCAATAGAAACTTATTTAATTTTAAACTATTGATTTCATTTCTTTTAACAAATATATGGAGATCTGACGTTATTTAATGTATATGTAAATAAACAAAAACAAAAACTACTTGACTAATTAGTTAATTGGAAGTATGCTCTTATTCGGTTCTTGCTTGACTTTCTTTAAAATCTCGATGGTAAATAAGGGAATAAAAATGAAATTAATTTGAATTGAATTGAATTGAATTGAATTGAATTGAATGCTAAATTGAAAGTTAATAATAATAATACGACTACGTAATTCATCTTTTTTGAAACATTTATTTTGTGAAATTGAAATAGTTCTACTTCAGTATAAAAATGCATTGAACGAAATAGAATTGTTCTTTTTATTGTAATCAACGACTGTAGATTGTACGTGCGTGTAAACATTGCATCGAAATGACATACGATTATGATATGTATTGTATTGAATGGCAGGAAGGGTGTTTCATCAACCTCCTGGCAGACGAAGACGACCATACGAATGTGAGATGAGAATATCAAAAGAAAAATCAATGTATCAATCAATTTAAAGGAACAATTTTTGAAAGAAAAAGCAAAGAACCCAAAGTAATCTGAAGGGAAAGAGGATCTGAAGCAAATCAATGCACCTGTTCTCATACTAAAAAGGGTAAGAGAAAGGATAACCTCATCTTCGTCGCTAACCGAACTACAACTATGATCAACTATCACTTATCGCTGTTACTATTGCATGTGATGAAAAAGAGAAAGAAGAATATATAATAAATCAAACAATGGAACGAGGAAAATGTCCTTCCATTGTATGTATTGGATCAATGTCTTCATTAGTGTATTTAATTTTAATCAGTTATTTTACTCCGCTCTTCGATCACTTCAACTCCCTGATAAAATTCAATAAAATGTAAAATAGTAACTAATCTCCTCTCCGCCTTTCCTCCTTATCTTCATCTTCCTCCTAGTAGTGTGGTTTGGGGGTTGGTTATTACATCAAACAAAAAAAGGGACTTGAGGTGTCTTGTGAATGAACGAGATAAATAAAACAAGCAAAAGGTATAAAACAAATAAGAAAGAAAAAAAAACAAATAAAACAATCAACACAAATGAGAAGACAGGATAGCCTCTCTATGATGACGACCATCCAAAATCCCGCTCATTTCACATCCAATTAACACTTCCATTCACACTAACGATTTGATTTTTGATAAAGGCCTTGATCTAATGTACCATAAATTCATATATCCAAGCAACAACTCATTATTCTTTCGAATTATCCATCCCAAGAAAAACAAACAACACATTTTCTAAACCAAAAATGACAACAGGAAAAAAACTAAAAAGCTTTAAAAAGGACAAATGAACCTCCTCCAATATTTCTTATTAACACTATTTGCAAAGACCGTTTTTTTTCTCAAAAATATAGACGAAAGAGTTCTGATAATTATCGGTACAAGGGAGCTTGTAAAGGAGGAATACTTAGTGAGGGAATGGCTTGAGCTGCTATTGTTTCTGGTAAAACTTCAGTTTGTTGGATTTGTGAAATCATATCTTGGAAAGAGGAACTTTCTAAAGCTTGTAAAGGAATTTGATATGCAAAAAAGAAATTTAATATTGCTCGATTTAAATTTTGACGATTTGTCATGAGGTGATAATCTGTCAGGGAGAATACTTCCGGAGACTTGGACGTGTCAGGAGCAGTGAAGCTCATCGGTCTACGTAAACTGACACTGCTTTGTGTAGTGGTAGGAGGAATGTAGAAGCTAGAGGCCGGTGAGAAGCTTGGTTCACTCGCGGTACCGTCATTCGATCGCATTCTCTTAGTCATTGGAGAGTCATCACCTTCGTCACTGCTGCCAGACGAGGCAGAAAATGAAGTAATTGTAGCATCAACGTCATCATCTTCTTTATCATGTTCCCAACTAAGAATATCTTCGAGCATGCTGTGAAACTCGCTGTCAACATGTCCATCGTTATTAATGAGGGAGGGAGCATTGTTAGTCGATTTATGTAAAGGAGATGGAGCCGTGGAAGGGACAAGGAAGGAGTTGGTCTTTTCTAATCCTGCATTTGCTTTGTCGGTTACACATGTTTTCAAGAGGTTGCGCTTGAGGGGTTCATATGGCTTCTTGCATGGGACAACATTTCGATTCTTACAGTTTCCAATGAGGAGGTCCTTTCCGAGGATATGCTGAAGCTTTCGACGCTTTCCAGAGCAGCTAAACTCATGCCCACAGGTTACACAACGATATCTCGCTTGGCCTTTGTTAGTTTTGGGTGTCAATTGAACGAAATGAGAATGATAGTCGTCCGGGTCTTCAGAGATCTTCACTGTCGATATTTCCAGAGATGGCATTGGCGTCGTCATGTTGTCAATCAATAATACCAGATGAGATTCTCGAAGTAATGATGTATAACGCCCACTCCAACTGAACTATCTTCGACCTAGTATCTATGATCTTATATGGAAATGCGATGAGAAGGTAGGTACTGGGTATAGTTCCGTTGAGGAAGAAGCTTGAATATCTAACGGAACTCTCCGGGAATCTCTTCCGGGAAATTTCGAGTTTTCCAGGTTTCCATCAAAAAGTCTAATTTTCAGAGACTTTCAAATATCGATATTTTTATTGAAGGAGGAAACGATGAATGTTATTGCAATTATCTCTATTCTTTTTCTGTGGATTGTACCAATGTTTACATTGAAAGCTCGTAGATTAGGAAATTTTCGAGTTTTTTCTCAAGTTTCTTCTACATCAGTTAGAGGAAATCTTCAAAAATCAAACTTCCTTTACCCTAAACCTGCAACTGCAATTTATCGGGTTACGTCACTCTTTTCAACTGAACAAGCTGTGCCAGTACCAGTCCAGCCACCTTCTACAACAGATACAATAAGTGCAACAACTGCAGCTCCTGTTGCTGGTTCAGTGAAGAGTCCTGAGCTGGAAGTGTTAGAGATCAGAGTAGGAAAGATTGTTGAAATAGGGAAACATCCTGAAGCAGATAGTTTATTTGTTGAAAAAGTCGATGTCGGAGAACCAACTGGCCCAAGGACAATTGTAAGTGGATTAGTGAACTTCTGTACTGCGGAGAGTTTGTTGAATAGAAAAGTAATAGTTTTGTGCAACCTGAAGCCAAGACCTTTGAAGGGCATTACATCTCATGGAATGCTTCTCTGTGCCAGTAATGCAGATAAAACCAAAGTAGAACCCTTAACACCAGCTGATAGTACGAATATTGGCGAGCTCATACAGTTCTCCGGTCATACTATCTCTCCTGCTGAACCAGGAAACAAAGCGACAAAAGCATTCGGAAAGATCGCTGATGACTTCTTCGTAAATGATGATATGCAGGCAACTTTTAGAAATATTCCTTTCCAAACAAGTGCTGGTCCAATACAGACCAACCTCAAGGGAAAGATTTCCTAAAGGAAGTGAAGTTTTGTTCTCTTCAATGTAAATAATTTACTCACTACCATTGCTTGAGCACACAGATACTGCACATCAAGAAATCACAACGAGGGGGGAAAAGGATCAAATTAATCATTACAAACGAAAAAAACAACCTAAAATTCGACGACTTTTTGTCTTCACAGATTCATTTGAGTGGCTACAGAATCAGTGACGTCAATGAATAACCACAATTACTTCCTACTACGATTACTTCTTCCTCTAAAGGAGTTCGTTCTAGGGAGATTGCTATTCGTGCCTGCATTAAAGAGTGATGGACCTGACGAAGGAGCGGCATTACCGCCGAATGCGAAGGGTTGAGAAGCACCTACACCGCCCATATTTCCCATCCCTCCTCCAGCATTAAACACAGTGGGCGCAGTATTATTATTTCCTCCAAATAATCCGCCGGCTGTATTATTTGACTGTGCAGTGTTGTTAGCGAATGGGTTGCTTGAATTTGGTGAGCCAAAAGCTGGACCCGCACCAACACCTAAACCACCTCCTAATCCTCCTCCAACACCAGCTGCAGGAGCTCCAAAGGGGTTAGAGCCTATCCCTGATGTTGTAGCAGTGTTTGCAGCACCGAAGGGATTGCCACCTCCTCCCATCGTATTTCCACCTCCACCTCCAAAAGCGAAGGGTTGACTAGCGGGCGCAGGATTGTTGTTATTAGCACCACCGAAAGGATTACTCGCACCACCTCCGAATCCACCACTGCCGAGACCTCCAAAGGGAGTGCTGAGAGCGGAACCTGTCATATTGTTATTGTTATTGTTATTACCTCCAAACATTCCTCCTCCTCCTCCTAATCCGCCTCCCATGGTATTATTGTTGGAGAAAGGATTAGCCGCCACAGCATTGTTTGAATTATTTCCAAAAGGATTGGTTGCAGTGGTTGGATTGTTTGTTGTTCCGCCAAACGCATTTCCAAAGCCTCCAAAGGTAGAGGTAGTGGGTGCAGCAGTTGATGTGTTTGTGGCAAAGGGATTGGCAGCTGGAGCGGTCTTTGCACCAGTTGGTGACACATTAGCAGCGAAGGGATTGTTACCTGCTGCAGCTAAATTGTTATTACTTCCTCCAAACATCCCTCCAGTAGCTCCACCAAGCCCTCCTCCTCCAAAGGGATTGGAAGTTGCGTTACTGCTCATACCAAGCCCTGCACCCATAGTTCCTGCTGTATTACCTCCGAGGAAACCACCAGCACCAGCATTAGAAGCGAATGGATTCGCAGCAGCTGTCGTGCTAGGAGGGGCGGCGCCAGGGAATGCAGAACCACTGCCCATACCTCCTCCACCAAAGACAAAGGGTTGGGCTTGAGGGTTGTTATTCGCAGCGGGGAAGTTCGTGGTCGTATTATTCGCTCCAAACGGGTTTGCTGTAGTTGGTATCGTAGTTGTTAGATTGGTGCTAGTAGTTGGAGCTCCAAATAGAGGAGTTGAGGTAGTGTTTGTTGGAGCAGCACCAAAGACAAAGGGAGCTGGAGCAGAGGCAGCAGTAGTGGGAGGATTTGTCGTCGGATTTGCACCAGCTCCGAAAGTGAATGGAGCAGAGGTAGCGGTGGTAGGATTTGTACTTGGATTTGCACCTGCACCGAAGGTAAATGGAGCAGTGGCGGTGGCGTTAGTAGTTGGATTTGTCGTCGGATTCGAGCCTGCTCCAAAAGTAAAGGGAGCAGTCGCTGTATTCGTTGCAGGAGGGATGGTTGACAGAGGATTAGCGTTGAATGGTGTTGGTGTTGAAGCACCTCCCGCACCGAAAGTGAAAGGAGCAGTAGTAGTTGGGTTTGAAGGAACTGTAGTGGGGTTAGCAGGGGTCGAAGCTCCTGCATTGAAAGTAAAAGGAGCGGCGGCAGGGTTAGAGGGATTGCTTGGGTTTGTTGCTACTGCTCCTCCTGCACCGAAAGTAAAAGGTGCTGCAGTGGTGGAGGGAGCGACGGCAGCAGCGGTATTAGTCGTGTTGTTAGCTGCGGCACTTCCTGCTCCACTTCCTCCGAAAACGAAAGGAGCGGAGGAGGCTGTGGTGGGAGCTGGGGCAGTAGAAGGATTGGCTGGTGCTGCACCAAAGACAAATGTTGAGGAAGGGTTTGCTGCACTGGCAGCAGGATTTTCTGCTGATGTCAGATTACTCGCACCTTTTGCTCCAAAGGCAATACCAAAGGGAATCGTCACTGCTGACGTCGCATCTTTCGTAGGAATGATAGGAGGTTTCTTGCCTTGTAGTGGGCTACTCGATGACGAAGGTGACGGCGCAGGGAGGGTTGCCGCTGAACCACCACTCGCGTTACTAAAAGGAGCAATCGAGGAGGTGCTGTCCTTATCGCTGTTAGTTGTCACAGCTGAAGTTGGATTTGAAGCAGGGAGGGCACCAAAAGTGAAACCTGGAGTGGTGGTCGAAAGAACTGTTTCCTTTGCAGTCGATGACGATGGAGCCGCAGCTGTAGGAGGGGCGAAGGTGAAAGTATTTGGGGTATCATTAGCCTTGCCATCTGCCAAGATACTGGAGAGAAGGGCGGGAGGGGTTGGCGCAGTGGATGTGGGGATGATAGAGACTCCTGAGGGTAACTTCTTCTCTCCTACAGACTTAAGAACATCAGTCAAAGATTTATCACCAGCAGTTGTTGTCGAAGGTGCGACGAAGCTAAAGGCTGCTTGAGTGGAAGTGGTCGAAGAAGAAGCAGCTGTAAAGTTGTCTAAAGAATCAAATAAAAAGTTACATGACCACTCAGGGAGGTGAAAGAGACGGATATTTTACTTACGTGTAGAGACAGGGAAGGAAGGAGCAATATTTTCTTTATGATTACTAGACGTAGCAGTCTCATTCGTAATCTTTCTCTTCTTTAATGAGATACTATCTAAAATCGAGTTTTTAAAATCTCGTTTTTCTTCCTCTGACCATTGTAATTCATTCTATTCATAGTAACATCGTAAGGGAAGGCGGATGACAATGAGTTAGTAATAGATTTACCTGCTTTCTCTTTAAGATAGGACGAGGATTTCTCTTGATTGCAGAGTTTGTAGTCGTGTTACCAATCATTAAATTGGTTTGGAGGAGGTGTTGATTGAGGACGTTCAAATCATTTGCTGATTTAATACGAACAGGTGTGAGAACTTGACGTCGTCTCTTTCTCAATCTCTCTGCTACTTCATCATCTTCCTGTTGATAAGGATTTGAGGATGGGTAAATACCACTGCCGTCGTCTTTTTGACTTTCTTCTTCAAGTAAGATGGAGAAATCGAGGTGACGTTTTGCTCTCTGACCATTATTATTATTGTTGTAGCCAGGCACATCGACATTGATATCAGCATCTTCCTCCTCCATCATAGCATCGGTAGCAGTTGGATGAGAAGGGAATATGATTTCATCTAGCTTCTCCACGTCATTTGATATGTCTAGTTCTTCTGCTAAAGGTTGTTGTGCGGCATCAGCGGTTTTCCTGACGACTAACTGTGTAGAAGGTGCTTCAACTTTATTTTTATGAGTAATAGGAGAAGGTTGACGGAAAGAATCTCTTTGAAGTGAAGGGAGGGTGGACTGCTGCGGCATGCGGGCACTGGGGAAGTTTCTATTGTCTTGATGCATCTACAGTATAAACAGCGATAAGATTAAAACCATCACAAAATGGTTCAATAAACACTTACTGCTGCAGAAGGTGGATCTTCTGTTTGTTGATGGAGTGAAGAGGAAAAAGAAGAGGAGTTTCTTTGGTGTTGTGGTAAGGAATGACCAAGTCCTTGTTGCGATGAAGTCGATTTTTGTTGTTTGTATGCTTCATGAAGCTCTTGAATGGATATTTCTTCAATTCTTTTTGGTTTCTTGATCGATTGTTGAACTACAGTGGAGTAGATGGTGTGTAACGTGAAGCTATTCATCATTCCGACAACCCACCAACGACATCGAAGATCGATATACAGCAAGTAAACTAAAACCAAAACCAAAAATATTCTGATCTGTGATCTTAATCGATTCCAAAAGAGTTGGACATGATGAAATAAAGACGTCAAATGTAGTAGTAGGAAGGTAAGACCATGACTGGCAATAAAATGTGCATTGAACAGTTCACTGAGATGAGAGGAAAAGAGGAGTACATTCACTCCTACTAACAAACATAAAACAAAAAACCCTTGCAACAATAAAGACTGAGCGGTGTTCGACATGACAATCGATGTGTTCTGTGTGGTGGAAAGATTGGAAGGAATGAACGTTAAAAAAACTCTTTCAAAATAGCAGCTGCAGCGCATTAAATAAGAAATCTCTTACGCGTATGCATAATAGGCATATATATGCATATGCCTTCTCACAAAATAAGATGGAAACGAAAGGAGCAACTGATGAAAAGGTTGGAATGCTTGACTTGCAGGAGGGTGAGAAAGAAGCAAATGGTCCCAATCGAGTCTTATCTACTCAGAATCAGAATAATACGAATAGAATACGGCGATCAGTGAGATTACTTGGAAGTATTGCAAGATTCTCCTCCATCTCGGGTGGCGGTTCGAGTAAACGAAACATACGAAATATTCGAGAAAAAGTCAATAGTAGTAAAATAGTCCCAGAAATCTTCTCCTATTCACAAAAGATCAGTGAAACCTTTCTCGAAGAATGGTTAGACTTCCCTTTACAATCACATTTCCTCTTATTCAATAATATTATACTCCCAATGAGATGGTTATTATGGACGAGTAAAAATCTACTTGGTTTAGATCCTGCTGATAACACATTAAGAGATCGTTTAGCAAGTTCTATTAACGTCTTAGGGACTGCTGCAGGTCTCTTCCTCGTCATCGCGGTCGCTGCTTTACTGCAACCACCAGGCTCACAGCTGTCAGACCCTCCTCCTCAATGGGCAGTGGATCTTTATGGAATTTTCATGCTAATCTCAGGGGCATCCTATATCGGATACATTGCCTTCAGTCTGACGGTGCTTCACCCTATTTTACAATCTCTTCGTGATGACGTGTTATTCGATGCTTATGAACGATATATGAGACGATGGGGAGGTTATGATCTCTATCTATTCAATTTAGGACTACATGCAATGATTTGTGGTTTGATTCTAGCATGTTATATCCTTTATTCTCTCTGGGCGTTGATCGTCATCCTCGTGCTTGCCGCTAGTCTCTATGGGTAAGATATACTAATAACCTCCTTCTATATATGATCCGATATCTTTCTAGGATGACCATATTCTTCTCAAGGGAGTGTTTTCTCTCATTAGATCCGATCTCTGCGATGCATTTAGGACTCACGAATAATGCATCAGATCAACTACAAGCAGAGAAACTATCAACCTATCTCTTACATCACATACCTAATACCATCCTTCGTCAGGATGATGATAATGAGACGGAAAAAGAACAATTACAAACAACAGTGAAGACATTTAGTGATGTAACGGAAGTTAAGAAATCAACAAAATCTCAAGAAAGATTCGAAGAATTAAATAAATCTCCTCTCATCGCTGCTTCTCATAAGAAATTTAATAACAAGAAGAAGATCAATGTTTCAGAGGCGAAGACCGAAGTCAGTGATCCCATACAAGTTCTTGTACCCGAGGCTGGTCTACCGAGAGATCTGTATGACATCTTCTCTAAGCAAGAATACCTCCCAGGTCTCTTATCCAGTAAAGAATGTGAGTTCATCTATGATAAACTCTGTGATGAAGGAATAACAACGACAGAACAATTGATATCCTATCTGAATGATATGAAACAATGTCTTCCTACCTGTCAATGTGTTTTATTCAATCAATATCTTTCAACATACACACCAGTAATAAGACAACAACAGAAGAAGAAGGCGTTGAAGACGAGACCATTCCAAGACCGGGCAAGCAATGAAGTCAAAGATAGCGGTGGAGAAGATGATGACACAGATAATATTGCAGCCTCTCTGGTGAGTAATAGTGAGGTTGGTAGTGGGGGAGAGTGGATTGGTGTTGATTATTCTGGACTTCATAATGATTTTTGTTGTAATCGATTGTCTTCTTGTTGGTTGAAAGCATTAGAAGGGATATTATTATCGCATGAAGGAGGTTCGAAGGTTTCCATTCATTCTATTAATATTATTCTTAACTTCTTTAAACCCTTTCTACGTTAATTCAGCTTAATAGAGAAGAAGGATGTGTGTAACTATAGAATTTATAGTGTTTGTGATTTCTTTCAGATTTGAAAAGAAAGATTCATATTGGAGAATCTCTTTTGAAGATTTTTTCTCTTCTATGATGTGGATTATTCGTTTGGATTCATTTGTTGATCAGAGAGTTTGTGTCTGTATATGTATATATGTATATATATTCTTTGTCTTTTTGTTTTTTTTTCCTTTCGTGGAGAACTAGCTCTTCCCTGCACTTGATTAAATGTACCCAAACAAATTCGCACTTTCTTTTTCTTTACGCTGCATATCCTTTATCGAGAGAAACTTCCATTATATCGCGATGCTTGAATATAAATGAATTGAGATAAATGAGATTGACGTTAGTCGATCTTCCGGAAGTAATCTACCAATTCATACAAACCTTCCTCACCAATGATGATTATCATTACTTTTTAAATACTTCGAAACAATTCTTTGCTGAATTCAAGAAAAGAACGATTATCTTTCGATTAACAGAGAAAGTTTGTGTTCAATGTAGTGAGGATCTTGTATTTACAACAATTTTATTAAATAAAGTAGAAAATGGTTGGGATCAAATACAATTTCCAAGAAATTACAAATATTTACATCCTATTAAAACATACAACTTAAACTCCGTCAATCAGAATCTTCGGCTCGTTGAAGAGGTTCCTTCACTTCCTGCGACAATAACAGAGTTAAGGCTTGGCCCCCTCCTCAACTTGAGAGAT
>VFQN01006028.1_pt1 | contig 14267 bp, 9 predicted proteins | sample 3512371 | NCBI WGS metagenome assembly VFQN01 (sample SAMN10412370, study PRJNA504923) | tailings metagenome | isolation source: Replicate 2 from Balatoc abandoned mine | place: Philippines: Itogon, Benguet | collected 2017-08-28
TCTCTCTCTCTCTCTTCCTTGCTATTGCATAGGATGTCCACGTCACTCCCAGTCCCAATAGTGTTTCTAGGTCTACGTCACTCCCGCGATCTCTCTCTGCGTCATTGTTTCTTCGTCTGTATCTAATCCCCTCTCTCTTCTCGTGACATTGAGAGTGTTCTGACGTGTTCTTATCATCGAATCATAGTAACTATAGGTGACGTCACTTCCTCAGCCTTGATGCACTGACACTGAGGTAGAGTTCGACCGCGTCGCAGCGAAGGAAGACTTCGGCTTGAGACTCGCCGATGACGCGGCGTTCATTCTCTCCTTGAGGGAGACAGGCGGGAGGATGGGCGGCAGGTTGCTGACGCGGTATTTGTCGTTCTTCAGTCGATCGATCTCCTCCCTCGCCAACTGACGGAAGTACGTGGACTTCGCCGTCTTCTGCACCTCCTCTACCTTGGGGGTGTAGGTGTGTTCGTTGTGCAGTGCGAACTGCGCGAATCGTTTTCTGATCTGACGATCGACGTCATCGTTGCCCGAGTAGACGATGTCCTCCAGACTTGAGATCGCCCCTCCTACAGCCCCTGGGGTCGTCGGTCGCGTCGACGTCAGCAAGGATTTATCTTTCTTCGAGTTCTTCTGCAGTTCAACGAAGTCGTCATGTTTCTTTCGCTGCGCGTCGAAGAAGAGCATCGCCTCTCTCGCTCGCACTAACTCCTTCCTCTTCTTCGCGAGGAAAGACTCTGACCGCAGCTCCTTCAGATGAGACTGCAGCTCGCTCTTCACTCGCGCCAGCTTATCATTCACGGAGAGGTCGATGGTGCCCGCGGTGAAGTACGTCAGCTGGAACAGTTTCTTCAGCTCGTCGTACTTCTCGAGATCATTCTTCGACGAGTCCTTCGTGAACTCGATGATCTTGTGACGCTTATGTTTCGTCGCGAAGTCCACGAACTCTTCCTGTGGATTGATGTTCTGATGTAGCTCCTGCTCTTGCTCTGTCGGTTCAGTCGTCATCGCTGCGAGGAAGTCGTTGAAGCTGATCACACCGTCCTTGTTCGAGTCCATCGCTGTGAAGAAGTTTAACAAGCCTTTGTTGCCTCGTAGCCGGTCTGGACTTGTACTATGACTGTTCTCTCTCGGTGTGCGGCCAGGAGAGGCAGATCGAGATCGCACCGGTGCAGGGGAGGGAGGGGAGGGCGGTCTGCCTCCTCCTCCTCTCACAGCGGATTGGAAGGGCACGTGACTCGCAGCCACGGCAGAGACCGCCGCTGTTCGACTCTCTGTGATGGTTTTCATAGTTCCTCGAGGGGCTTCAGGAGAGAAAGACGAGGACGCGAGCGAGATGCTCATACTCATCGAGTTGCTCACAGACGACTGCGATCCTTCCATCCCTTCCATCGGGGGAAAGAGAAAGGAGGACGAGCTGTGATTAACATATCTTAACGCTGCTTTCATAGCTTTGATAGAGATCGTCCCGGTGCCGTCAGGATCCAAACTGTCGAAGATTTCCTTGAGTTTCTTCGCTCGCGACGGCAAAACCTGTCCCGAGACAGAGTCCTTGCCAGTCGCCTTCTTTCGACGCTGAATCCATCGAATGGTCTCTGGACTCAATGAAGAGACATGTGTAGACACAAGAGGATTGTCTTCAACACTTGTATCGGAGTTAGTGGTATTTCTTCTAAGAGAAGTTCCTCGAGATGACGGACGACTGCTCCCATTGTCATTCGTTCCTCCAGACGGCTGCAGCCGAGAGCGATGTTTCTTAGGACTCATCTTCATTCTTCCTAGCGGTGTTTAGAGATATATTCTCGTAGTATCAAGTTATATCTTATGATGTTTGGTGTCTCTCACTGTTCTTCGTTCATGAAACGCCTGTCTCTCGTTAGTAGAGATATGTGCACTCTTCAAGCCCCGAATACTGTTACTGTATGATGATGTCGATCTTATGATGATTTTACCTAAGATCATAAAGGAAAATATTATCGACGCTGTTCAAGCAGCTATCATCTAATCTAAAACTATGACCAAATATCCAAGAGCAATCTCCTCCTTGTCCTCAGCTCGTTCCAGTACTGATTGATGTCTTGCAGCTGCGGGTGTTGCGGATATGCCTCCACTAACATCTGTTTTAAAGTCTGCTGAACATCTTTCGCCATTTGATTTCCGTCACCACATATGTAAATGAAGGCATTCTCCTCGACGATCAACTTACTGAGTTCTGCGCTTCTCTGAGCGAGGTGGTGCTGCACGTACTCCTTGCGCGCCTCGCCCGACGCAGGGTTTGGGCGAGAGAACGCGACGGATAGCGAGGTAAGCACCTTGTGACGACTGAAATAGGACAATCTCTCTTGAAAGAGGAAGTCGTGTTCGTTGCGACAACCGTAGAACAAGTAGATCGGGCCTGGCGTCACTGAGTGAATGTAGCGATTGACTTGATTTCCCTCGCAAGGAAGATCATTCTCGCCTTCCAGCTCAAAGCCTCCTCGCCAGACACCTGAGGAGATAAGCTCTCCTCCGCGATTTTTCTGCCTTTCTTTCGCGATCTCCATGCGATGCTCGAGGAAGGAGATGAAAGGAGCCACACCAGTTCCTGGACCGATGAGGATCAGAGGGTGATGAACACTGCCTGGGAGGTGGAATGAGAGCGTTGGCTTGCGGAAAATTCTCAAACAGATGGATTCCTTGGACTGTTTCGAGTAAATGCAGTGGGCGGGGAAGAGGTAAGGAGCGAGGAGGTATTCAAGGTAGCCTGTGCAGACTCCCCCGCGACGAATCACTCCAACAGCACTGCTCTCCCCATTTTCTTCAGTCTTGAATAAATTGCGAACAACAGAGAAGGCAATAGAGACGGAGTTTGGCGTGTTTCTGGGTGATGAGGTGATGGAGTAGTAGCGAGGCGGCATCGGGATGAGGATGTTCACGAGCTGCTTCAGCGTTGGACGACAGGAAGGAAAGAGATGAATGATGTCAGCGATACCTAGTCCCTGTCCTTCGACGAAGGCAGACCACAAGGCTCGAGAGACTTTATCCTTTCCAGCGAGGAGAGCGAGGAGCTTTCTCTCTTTCTCATCTTCACAGAACTGACTCAGAGTGGCGACCATCGTCTTCTTAGGAGTACCCATCAGATCGTATCGAAACGACAATAATTCTTCTACAGTCATGACCTCCTCCTTCGCGCTTCTCTCATCTACTACCTTGACAAAGGAGTGCAGGGAGGAGATGTCAGGTTGTGCTGGTTGCAGGCGGTGGAAGACAGTGTGAATGGCGTAGGGAAGGTTCGGACAACAGATCCCGATCGAATCCCCTGGACAATAGCGCATGCCTGATCCTTCGATGGAGATCTGACAGCCAATGACGCGCTTCGTCTGGCCCCAATCCTGCCAGTTAGCGCCCATGCCCTCGCTGATCGTCTGCTGAGAAAGCGCAGGTGACGTCAGCCAAGAAGCATCAACGACTCTCGCTAAAAAGGGGTTTTCAAGGGAGCCGTTATTGCTGTCATCCTTCAGGTCTAAGGCGCTCTCTGAGCTGGGCAGTCGCGAACCTCGCACCGACGTTGATGGTGACGATTGATGCGACAAGTTCGTAGAGGGAGGAACAGGCAATGAGGACAGACTCAGACGAGCCAAAGCTGTTTCTGCTTCCATCGGAGGGAGCACGATGACGTCGATTGCCTCTGACGGAGCCTTCGGGGGAACTGATGGCAGTGATGTCAGAGCAGCATCCACATTAGCAGAGAGCTGTTTCTTCTCGATGATCTGAGGTAGAGTCAAAATACCTTCCGGAACGCGGCTTCTAAAGTCAAGGAGTTCGTCATCGCACACTTCTTTCGCTCCAGAGGCTGTCTCTGTTATCGAGCGACAGTCATCAGCTCTGACGTTGCTTTCCTCTGAAGCACATTCCTTGCTATCCTCACCACAGTCGAGTCCTGTGGGCTTGGTGGAGAGAGAAGCAATGAGGGCCTTCATATCGTGGAAGACGATCTTCTTCCAGCCCTCCACTGTCTCTTCGAGGTTCGTGGCTTCGTCAGCGCAGTGCAAGGGAATCTTCCTCACGCCACCCAGCTCAGACAGCCTCTTATCGACAGCCTTGCCAATATAACAAAACTTATCGTAATTTGTGTCTCCGAGTCCTAAGACACCGTAGGGAATGTCTTGAAACATGTCCTTAGCCTGACAGCCACACACGTCAGAGGGAAAGAAGCACAGGATATTCTACTTACAGCACTGCGGAGCTTGATTGATCTCCACCAAGCATCAGAGTTTTCTGGGGAATCACCATTACCAGTGGTGGAGCAAATGACCAGCAGAAACAAACATTTCTCTGTCAGCTTCACTCCTTTGATCGCATTGAGAGCGCAACACTCAACGCTCGCGAAGGATGATAGTGTTTCTGCAACTTCTTTGGCAATACTCTCAGCATTTCCAGTTTGGCTCCCATAGACAACATACAACTTTCTGAGATACGAGCAAACAAAGCGATGAGATTATTGCTTTAGGACTGAAGAAAGCAGAGGAGACTTACTTCGTCATTGCCCAATACGAGAGGGGATAGTAGGGTATAGAAGGAAGAGTTGAAACAGAGCGTGTTTCCTATAGAATAGGGGAGGTGGAGGTTGTTATTGTTGTTGTTATTGTTGTTGGAAGGATCTCGCTCTCTCTTTCTCTCGAAACAACCACGACCAAAAACACTTTAAAAAGCGCTTTTCAAATGGATTGAAAGATTGAAACGATTGAAACGACTGTGGACGACTCAATACGACGAAACACACGGAACAGTGTACACTATACTAGTCTATTTTAAATCTCTCGAGAACTTAACCGTACATTATACCATCAAACATGATTTATGTTTTCGGTATTTGAAGTCAAAATGGAAATATTGTTGGTTTCTCTCAACACTTAAAAAATCGACTCTGAGATTCTGAGACGACTCTTAGACGACTCTTAAACGACTCTTAAACGACTCTTAAACGACTCTTAAACGACTCTTAAACGACTCTATAATCTTTTGCTGTCGCGAAGAGAAGAAGATGGACTTTGATCTCGCTACAAGCTCTATCAGCGAGACAAATTCTACAAATCAAGTAACTGAGAATGGGGAAGGTGCAAGCAGCAACAACAGTGGGAGCCGAAAGGGAAGCCCCACGCCTCTTCAGTCGAGACCTCCTAAATCCTTCCACTTCACAAGAAGATTGTCATCGAATTTCCCTCTAGTTAAATCTGCGGAATCTCAGCTCCCCTTCTCTGATCCAACATCCATCACGAAGTTTGATGAATTAATCGATCAATTCCCCAAGCCTCCGACGAATGTCGAGCCTGTGAAAGCTGTGCCTCAGAAGGCTTCCAACACCTCCTCTTCTTCGAATGGATCTTCTTGGACGAGCTTAAAGGGGTTAGCGGAGAGGTTTAATTTGTTTTCTAAGTCTGTGTAAGTGTTATAAGTGTTGTAGTTTGTAAGTGTGTGTTTTGTAAGTATCAGTCATCTAAACCAATAATACTCCTATATCCTATACTATACTATTATTATTACTACTACTATGAGACTACTATTACGACTATATACGATCACCTACACTCCTCATAGGGACTGTATCGTACCATAATGCGATCAGGTCTATAGAAAGTATTCCTATTCATCGTGACTTCTCAGTGCATGCAGTGGATACATAGAGTCAACGCTGTGGTTCTGTGGTTCGATCTCCTACGTCAAAGGATTCGAACAGAATCAAAAAGAAATAAGTTACTCGTATGTATAGATCGAGAGGGAATAATCACTGCAACTATCATATCGTATCACTACTCGCAGTGCAGAGGTTGCACTGCGCCGTGTCTAACACTCACTAATGCTACTGCTGCTTCCTCGCTCAGAAACCGTCAAATCTCGTCGTCTTGCCGAAGTCTATCTCACTGGAAGGATTGTCAGCGAAAGGATCACTATTGTTATTACTGCTTGTGTTGTTGTTTCCTGTGTCGGCGAAAGGATCGTCTGACGAGGTGTTATGTCCCTTATCGAATGAGCCGAAATCAGCGAAGTCAGCGAAGTCGTCACCAGAATCGTCATAATCGGAGTTATTGTGGGAGTTTCCTTTAGATCCGTTTTGGTGTTCAGACCAGCCAAAGACGTTGTCAGCATCGGGGTCCTGTGACAAGAGAAGTCCATCACTCGTTGCTAAGGAGAAAGAGGGAAGTGACGAACCTGATGCATTTCTTGATGCTTACTCATGTTGGGGAAGTGAGCGAAGTTATCTAAGTGACCGTGATGGTGGCTCTCAGGAGTGTCGTCGTCATCTCCGAACACATCCAAGTCAACGCCTAGTTTGAGAGGATCGTCCTGAGAGGCCGCGACGAAGTCCACAGGAGGCATCTCATACGACCCCATCGTCTGATGGTCTAACACTTCCCTCAGTCGTGTCTGAGAGAACTCATCCCATTCTCGCAATAGATTTTGCTCGTTGATCTTCGTTCTGACGAGGATTGCCTTCTCCCGCTGATCTAACTCTGTCCTATCGCCAAGAGAGCTGAGAGATCTAACGTCACTCATCAGAGAGGGGAAAGAAGGGAACACGTCACTTCACCTGCTCAACATTCGCGAGGGATGATTATTATTTCCACCATTATTATTATTATCTCCATTGTTCTTCTGCTCGACATCCTCCCAGTGGTTGTCGCTGGAGGATGACGCGTTGTTTCCCTGTGGCGCTAGTCCTGGCATTCTCTCCTCCGGCTTCGTGCCTTCAACGCCTTCATCGTCACTGCAGTCTAGTAAGAGGAAAGCAGCCTACAAAGCGTGTGAAGGAAGGAAAGAGTGGGTTGATGACGACATCTTACATGTGCGATGAGAATGACGTTGCCCATAATAGAGCTATGACGTTGTGTGAATATGAAAGGATCTTCTTCCCTCTTCATATCGTTATTTTGATTCACTGGACTCTGATGATAGTTCTCGCTGTTGATTCGACTCATCACAACTCTCAACAGATCGCATTCACTGCAGACGTACGCCTGAGTCTCGCCTCTAGTCGATGGTCCTTCGAGCACAGTGACGAAGATCCGCTGCACCGAGAGATGCATGATAGAGTTATATTCGAACGCTAAAAAGACTTCTAGACAAGCCTCGAACAATCCGTTGTCGCAGAAGCTCTTGTCGAGGGACGGATTGCCGACTCTCGTGAGGGACTCGATGAGCTTGATCACCTGCAATCCATGATGGCCCAGTCGAGGCGTGAAGAGCTTTGTGGGGAATTTAATTCGAGTTTTTTCTAAATTTTCTAATATCTTGACTAACACAGTTGTGAGGCGAGGAACATGAGGGGCGATCTCCTCGCAGATCTGACTGAGCTGTTCGTTCACCACGATGAACATCTCTTGCTCTGTGCGAGAGATGTCAGACTCAGTGGGGTTATGGAGAGGAAAGCCAGACTCATAAAGACGTGAGATCAATGACTCCAACACAGACGTCGCTGCCAAGGAGATGTTGGCAGAGAGGGAGAACTGCTCTAGGAGGGAGGGATCGCTGTCGTGCGAGTCCTCGGCTGTCGCTGCCTGCAGCAGAGCCTTTATACTTTCAGGCTGACAGAGGTATTTAACTAACAAGGTTTCTGGTGGAGATAACTGCAGGACTGTGATGAGCATGTCAGAAATATGGAGTGGGATGTCAGGTTGGTCGGCGTGGAGCATCTTGCTCAGCAGAAGTTCGCAGGTCTCGTTAAGGAAGGACCAGTTACAATGATCCAACTCGTGATGAGATCCTCCTCCATTATTATCATCCATCAACATATTACCGTCATTTGGATTATCAGTGTCGGGCGCAGCGAAGGGCAAGTGAGGGAGCATGAGGCGCTGGATGATCTGCATGATGGAATAGTTTTGTACATGATTCAAGAACGATTTCAGCAACGTGATGCCACAAGAATTGAAATAATACATCATATGGGAGGTGAGTTTGCGGAAGAGCATCTCTAAGATCTTCTCGAAGTAGCCGGCCAGGTAGCAGTCGAGGTTCTCGCGTTGATCGAGGAAAGTGAAGAGTTTGCTCAACAATCGTCCTTGATTTGACTCCACGAGATTATGTAATAGTTCTGGAACCTCACAGCAGATGACTTCACAGCTCATATAGGGATATCTAAGGCGAGGTGAGGGTTAAGAGAGATGAGGAGAGGAAAGTGCTTGACACTTACTTAAACTTCCGCATATCAGTGTCATTGGATTGGGCAGGAACGATGACATACTCCAGGAGTTTGTCGATAGATTTCTCGGAGCAGAGACTGTGTGCAGCAATTAAAATGAGGAAGATTCATCACAGTGAGAAACTTACAACTCAATCAACCGATCATTCTTCGCTTTTACTTCCTGAATTAATTCGTCTTCATTCAATAAATCTTCTAAAGTATAGTTTCCTCGATCTAACAGATCATTGATTGGACTAGCGAAGGATATTCCACTCAGCGCCCAGATGTCTCCTTGTCCTAATGACGCGAACAGTGACATTGTTCAAGTTTTTCAGTTCTTCCGGATAAAATGCACTCAACAAGGAGAAGGCAATGCAGCAGAGATCAGGCTGACTTGACGATGGATCGAGGTCGTGGGGAAGGGCTTCGTAACGATCGCCGATCAATGAACTGTTTGAATCGATCGACTCACTCACCCAATACCCAATCAACCAAAACTCTCTCCGCCGAAAACCCGAAAAACCAAAAACCCTCTTTCGTGCACTCGTGCGCTAGACAGAAAAAGATCCAAAAACTTTATTAGTCGAGGACGGAAGCCTTACCAATAACCCTCCCGATAACCAATTCTTTCAATCTTTTTGAAAGAATGCAGTATTCAACTATACTATGAAAGTTTATGTTTATTCTGTGTCAGATACAGGTACGTACGAGTTCGATTGAAGGCGAATGATGACAAGAATGGCAATGAAATTTATTGATCAAAAGCAATATTGAAGCAATATGAAGGCTTATGTTTATTCTGTGTCAGATACAGGGACGTCCGATTGACGGCGCATGATGACAAGAATGGCAATGAAATTTATTGATCAAAAGCAATATTGAAGCAATTCACTTCTTCCTATTTGAGGTTTACAACGAACAGAAGGTTTATCTATGCCCAGAGCATCGATAAAATGTAAAGTAATAAAGTTACAATCAATGAAAAACAATGAATGAGTAGGGCAGGGTGTGACGTACAATAATAAGAAGTGCGTCCAGTTGTCAGATCGCATAGAAGAGATAGACGAGGCGATCCTCTTCTACTCTCATCTCTCATAGCTCAGAGCTAACCTATTGCTGTTTGAAGGTTCTTCATTTGAGCTCAGACTCGGCGAAGTGCTTCAATTCCTCCAAGATTGAGGTTTAACCTTGTTGCGATCTCAAACGATTGTTTGAACCATCATGTCATCTCTAATACTCTCTTTGCTGTTAATACTCGCCTTATTATGCCACCACACTGCTGCTCGATCCCCCAAGTCTTTTCTGTCCAAATCTTCAATGCCATCAATTCAAAGGCGAGGTGGTGCTGTCCAATCAAAGACATCAGTAGTTGAGCAGTCCTCCAACCCTGAGCCCCCTCCACTGGCATTGACGTCAGCACATTGGATGACAGCCACTGAGTGTCTGGATAGTCTGTCAGTATCCGAGGCTAGTGGCCTATCCTCAGAAGAGGCTTCAAGGAGGCTGCGCTATTATGGAGAGAACGTGCTGTCTGAGGCCAGGGCGAAGTCTCTGCTGCAGTTGTTCGTAGAGCAGTTCCAAGACAGATTGGTGCAGATTCTACTCTCTGTTGCGACTTTCTCTGCCCTAATCGCAGCAGTGGAAAAGGACTACCATGCAGCGATTGAGACGAGTGTCATTCTCGCCATCCTCGTTCTCAATGCGATCGTCGGCATCGTGCAAACGAAGTCAGCAGAGAACTCTTTAGAGGCTCTCAAAAAGCTACAACCCACCACTTGCTCTGTGCTGAGGGATGGACAGTGGTTAAGTAGCTTTCCAACAGCTCTGCTTGTGCCGGGTGACGTCATCTATCTTCGCGTTGGCGATAAGGTTCCCGCTGACGCACGAATCATATATCTGAAGACCAACACCTTCTCGGTTGACGAAGGCAGTCTCACGGGAGAAAGTGTCAGTGTAATGAAGTCAGTGGAGGCGCTACAGCCTGAGCCAGACGCAGGTCGGTTGGGAGGGTTGGATGGCAGCAGCTACTCCGTCCCCATCACTGCGAAGAGCAACACAGTCTTCGCGGGCACTCTGGTGACAGCAGGTGTCAGCTGTGCTGTCGTGGTTGGTACTGGAGCGAACACTGAGATAGGTCTGATTAACTCTGGCGTGCAAGAGGCGAAGAGCGAGGAGATGAAGACTCCTCTCGCAGAGAAGCTCGATGAGTTTGGAAATGCGATAGCGAAGGCGATCTCCGTCATCTGTCTCATTGTTTGGCTCTCTGCCGTGCCGAAGTTTGGTCATAAGATGTTTTCTTCTCGAATCCAAGGCGCCATTCACTACGCTAAGGTAGCGGTGGCTCTGGGAGTGGCGGCTATTCCCGAGGGATTACCTGCCGTCATCACACTGTGTCTATCTCTCGGAGCTAAGAGAATGGCTCGCCGTAACGTCATCGTTCGCAAGCTATCCTCTATCGAGACCTTGGGCTGCACTACCGTCATCTGCACTGACAAGACAGGCACGCTGACGACGAATCAGATGGCCGTCACCTCTCTCTTCACATTCGCCTCCTCCAGTCTCCTCGCACAGAGAACTTCGAAAGTGAAGGTTCTGAGGAAGGATTCAGTCGAGTTGTTGGAGAGAGGTGTGGAGGGAGTGTCGTATGAGCCTGTGGGAGCGATCGAGAGTTTTAATGACAACACGATGAGGTCGCCGACTCTGCAGATCGTCGCTGTGATCTCTGCTCTCTGTAACGAGGCGAAGTTAGAGTTCCGAGACGGTGTTTTTGGACACGTGGGCGAGCCGACTGAGGCGGCATTGAAAGTGTTGGCGGAGAAACTCGGTCTCCCCTCCCCGCAGAGAACGTCACAGGCGACCGATGGTGACGTCAGTCGCTGTAGCGACTACTGGGCGAGCAAGTTCGTGTGTCTATCGATTCTAGAGTTTAGTCGTGATCGCAAGTCAATGAGTGTCTTGGTTCGACCTCTGACGTCAGCTGGCTCTGTTCCCTCGTCACCTGAAAGCTCTGGGAAGATTCATAACATGTTGCTGGTGAAGGGAGCAGCTGAGCTCCTGTTAGAGCGCTGCAGTCGCATCATGCTAGAAGATGGAAGTATCTTACCCATCACAGCAGACCTCCGCCACGCACTCGAACTAGAAGTGAGAGCGATGGCCAAGAGACCGCTGCGCTGTCTCGCACTCGCCTACAAATATGGCGACGCTCTCGGCGAACTCAATCGCCTGAGAGACAGCGAATCCGCTGCTGAGTGCAAGCTTCTGAAGAATCCCGCTGCTTACGCTGACCTGGAGTCTGATCTGACGTTGGTCGGGATCTGTGGTATCAAGGATCCTGCGAGACCCGAGGCAGGTGACGCGATTCACAAGTGCCGTGAGGCGGGGATCCGAGTGATGATGATCACTGGGGATTCGAAGGAAACGGCTGTCTCCATTGCGAAGGAGGTGAATATCTTCACTCAAGATGATGATGTCAGTCGCAATGCCTTTACCTCTAAGGAGTTCTTTTCCCTGCCAGCGGACGAGCAGCTCAACCTGCTCAGACAGGGCAATAAGGTGTTTTGTCGCACAGAGCCGAGAGACAAGCAGCGTCTCATCACGATGTTAGAGCGCCTCGGCGAGATCCCTGCGATGACTGGCGACGGAGTTAATGACGCACCAGCGCTGCAACAAGCGGCGATTGGAATAGCGATGGGCCGAACTGGCACAGAGGTCGCAAAGAGTGCCGCCAGCATGATTCTGACGGATGATAACTTCTGTTCGATTGTCGGTGCGGTGGAGGAAGGGAGAAACATCTTCAACAACATGCAGGCGTTCATCTGCTTCCTCGTCTCCTGCAACATCGGGGAGATCGTCAGCATCTTCTTAGCGAGTGTGTTGGGACTGCCGGAACCTCTCACTCCTCTACATTTGCTCTGGGTCAATCTGGTCACTGATGGTAGTCCTGCCTCAGCGCTGGGCTTTAATCCGCCTGACCCTGCCATCATGAGCCGCAGACCTCGCGCGAAGGACAAGCCACTGCTATCGCCAGGCCTTTTCGCGCGCTATTTGATCACTGGAACATATGTGGGATTTGCGACGATTGGAGCATTGGTTTGGTGGTTCTTAGATCAAGGAGTGACCTTCAAACAGCTCTGTCGCTGGGATCAGTGTCTCGAGTGGGGAGATGACTTCGCGCACAGTTTAGAGGCTCCACGCTGGCCTGACAAACCATGCAACATCTTCCAAGCAGCAGCATTGCAACAACCCCAAACTCTTTCTCTGACCGTGTTAGTAATGATAGAGCTGTTCAAAGCTCTCTCCGCAGTCTCTCTGGAGCACTCGATCGTCACCACACCGCCGTGGAAGAACCCATGGCTTCTGCTTGGTGTCTCAGTTCCTTTGGTCTTACACTTATCAATAATGTACATTCCACTCTTTTCGCGCATATTTAGCTTGCATCCTCTGAGTGGGAAGGAGTGGCAGGTAAGTCATTGAGATTGTTTCGCTCCTCCGTCATCTGACGATAATCATTGAACAGGTGGTGCTCGCCTTCTCCCTTCCTATCTTTCTCTTAGAGGAAGTCATAAAGTTCTTTATTCGAAGGCAGCGAAGATTGAAAGCGACATCAACATCAACATCAACGTCATCGTCGTCCTCATTGTCTGTAGCGCCTTGAATTTGAAAAGAGATCCTAGGTGCAGTGTAAAATAAATATATGTTGTTTGAGTGCAGCGCATTATTAATAAATCAGCTATCAGCTCTACAGCTATTACTACACGATAAAAGATCGACTAATAACACACCATAACGATGAGACTCACTGCTGACTTCCACTTCACTCATCTTTTCTTTGTGATTCTTTCTCTTCTCTGTGCTTTGAAGACGATTGAATCCTTCGTCCTCTCTAATCAAGGACCTGCGCACGCAGATTTCCCTCACTCCCGACATGGAAAGATCTCCAATCAAACCACAGCAGGCTATGAGAACCACTGCTTTAAGGTGACGGAGTATTTTGTGAATAATAATGTTCAGTTTCAGATGTGTATCGCTCATAACGCGGACTATCTGAACAACGGAAACTCCATCACCAACCTCATCATGGTGAGAGGGTTCATGCCGACTTGTCGGGTTCTGCATCTGTTGTATTGGATGTTACTTACCTCAGCTGCCAATGGCCCGTCTCATGCCTTCTTCGGAAGAGACTCGTTCTTCGTGGATGTGGGTGCTAACATCGGCTCTTGCTCTCTTCACTTCGCAGCGCTGGGCGTCGGAGTGATCGCTGTTGAGCCTCTGAAAGACCATGTGTCTATTATCATGGGCAGTTTGTTGTATAATCCAGCGTTCAATGTGGAGTTGTATCACGGTCTCGTGTCCACGTCTACTAAGACTATCTCAGCGAGGGTTGTGTCGCAGGAGCACAACTGGGGCAACACCACTGTCGAGGAGGTGGCAGGCGGAGCGTCCTCCACGTCTGATACAGTGACGTTGAGTCAGTATTCGCTAGATCACCTTCTCAATCGCAAGAAGGTCGCTGTGTTGAAGATCGACTGTGAAGGCTGCGAGTATGAGGCGCTGTTAGGGTAAGACGTCAGACAGAGTCGATGAAACAATCGCCTTTTAATCTTCTCTATCTTACTCTATAGGGCAAAGAAATCCTTGTCTAAAGTGCCTGTGATCAAGTTAGAGCTGATCAATCCTACATGTGAGTTCTCCTAGTGTCACTCTCGTCACACGTCATGCTAATCCCTCCTTCGACTCTCAGTGAAGAACGGTAACAGCACCGTCCCAGCGAAGGAAGTGCTCGAGCTCTTGACGCAATACAACTACGAACTGTACTTCGACCACTGGAACGAGAACCCCTACTACAACGGTCGCATGAAGCACATCATGACGAACATCGACCAGCTGTTCGGATCTCGCAGGTTTAAGTTCACCTCCAACCAAAACCTGCTAGACGAGGCGGCGAGACTCATCCTGAGCAACCCGATCAACGTCCAGACCTTCGACTTCGACAAGTTCGTCGAAAAGGCCAACGACATCATCGCCATCAGAAGAGACATTAGCTCTAGGATGAAGGAATATTGGAGAATAGGCAAGTAGTAGCGAGGACTAAGCAAAGCCCTAGCATGTCATAAGA
>VFQN01006029.1_pt1 | contig 14267 bp, 6 predicted proteins | sample 3512371 | NCBI WGS metagenome assembly VFQN01 (sample SAMN10412370, study PRJNA504923) | tailings metagenome | isolation source: Replicate 2 from Balatoc abandoned mine | place: Philippines: Itogon, Benguet | collected 2017-08-28
ACAATTTAGATAAAATCACAGATGAGCAACAAGAACTTTTCAAAGATTTCTAATTCATAGATAAATTTCATCCATTGTATTTTTGTACATATTTAGTGTAGTTTGTGAAATGTTCTTCTTGTAAAATTAACCGACCGTAATTTTACATTTCTTATGATTTTCCAAAGAAGGCCTTGTACCGCGCTTTCGACAAATTTGTCCAATTCTCACTCAACCTCTCACATTTCATTGCAAGCAAGACAAAGCAAGTAGCCCAATTCATGCAAAGATCGTCAAAATGAATGAATTGGAACAGAGATATGTCTCCCTCCAACGGGAATATCAAGTCTTGAACTCAGAAAGAAATGGATTGAAAGGTAATCAGAGCCTTGACCTTCGTGTTGTCAGACCTAATGATCACCTTTCAAATTTATTCCAGATCAAATTTCCACCCTCACAAGTCAGTTGCATTCGAATCAAGATCGAGTAGGAAGTGTCGAAAAACAGCTCAGTTTAAATGAATTCGAAGTGAAACAGGTACTGTGATTTAGTAGTTTCATCGTTCTCCTCATCTTTGTGCAACAGAAAAATGCAAAAATTGAAGAATTGACAGAGACCAACGAACAGTTACAATCTGTTTTATCTCGCAGATCTGATGAATGTGAACGGTAAGTTGCTTGATTTGTTGAATGATCGAATTAACTCAATAGCGCTGCTCCAAATAGACTTCGTGAGCAGTTGAAACTCCAATCAAATGAGCTTTTAGAGCAACAAAAAGTAACAAAAGATTTACAAATTAAATTTACTGAATTGCAAAGTGAAATCATTCCCAAGCAATTTGAAATTTCGAAGCTGAGTCAGGAGAAGGAATACTTGCAAAAGGAACTTGACTTTCATCGTCAACAGCTTTTAACAAAAGAAACCGAAGATAGACGCAATCGCCAAGACAGTTTTGAAAAGATTTCCAAGCTCGAGAATGAAATTCATTCAATGAAACATTCTTTAGAAGATGCGAAAAACAAGATTTCTATTCTTACGGTAAGTAACTTCCTTTGGCTCTTTCCTTGCTTACACACTTTAATGTAGGCAGAAAATTCTTCTCAAGAAGAAAAGATTCACCATTACATTCAAAAATTGAAAGAATCTGAGAATGAGACTTTACAACAACAATCTTCCTACGATCAAGAGAACACAAACTTAAAGAAATTAATGAATCTCTACAAGAATCATTTTGAGGAAGCAACATTAAAAATTGAACAATTAGAGAAAATGAATGATATCCAGCGCGAAAATTTCCGTCAATTTTCGGTCAAGAAGGAAGAGGAATCCCAAGGAAAGGTTCAAGAAGTGTACCGTCAAACTGAAAAGGAGAGAACTGAGCTCCTTCAAAGAATTTCGGATTTGGAAAAGCAATTAACTGAAGCCAGTGCTGAAAGAACTTTTGCTGGTAAACCTTATGAGATTATTGGTGGCAATGCTTCAGCAGCTGCGACTTCCTTTGATAATCTTTCAATTACAGAAGTTTATCATCAATTGATGCAAACTCAGCGAGAACTTATACAGGAGCAAACAAAGCGCCAGGAGACTGAGGTATATTTAAATCAGATTCTAAGAGATATTGAATCAAAAGCGCCGTTAATTGCCAAACAAAAGCGCGATTACCAGCGCATAGTCCAATCACACACCCAATTAACAGAAACTCTGGATGGTTACGTCGACGAAAATTCAAAACTCAAGGTCACTTTGCATGAGCTTGAAAATCGTTTTAATCAAGTGAATAAAGATCTTACCGTTGTGACAATGACAAATCATGACCTTATTCAGCAGGTCCAGAACCTTTTGAAGCAACAAACGTCGGTACTTGGCTCTAGTGGGCCACGGCTTCCTTTCGCTTCCCCTTCCGCTGGTGAGTTTGGAAGTGGTGAAGTACGTGGTCAAGTAGCAATGATTGAGGATGAGAATCCAACTGATGCACACGATGTTATCTCAACTCACCTTGTAAGCTTCAACAACATCGAGGAACTTCAAGAGAAAAATGTGCAATTGCTTCAAACAATTCGTCGCCTCACAACTGAGCGGGAACAGCAAGAAGCTCTTTTGTCTCAACTTCAAGGACAACAGAGAGGTGGTAATGCTAATGTTGAGCAGTTTAACGATCTCGAAGGACAAGTTCAGGCTCTGCGAGCAGATCAAGAGAAGTCTGAAGAAATGATGAAAGTTCTTATTCAGCAACGAGACATGTATCGCTCGATGGTAACCTCAGGTGACTATTCTGCTTCTACGTCTTCTGTTCTCAGTCCTGCTCGAGCTTCGATTTCTGCCACCCCCTCCATGGCGTTGGTCTCGCAACATCAATCCCCAAGTAAAATTGCAGATGATCAGGAAGTTGAAATTGTTCAATTGCGTAGTCGATACAACACCTTACAACAAGAGAACGAAAAACTTAGGGATAGGATGAGTCGTTATGAAGAATCAGATGCTAGTCTTAATCAAGAACTGTCAAAAACTAAGGAAGAATTTATTCAAACAAAGATTCAACTATCAAGCCAGCAAACGGAGTTCAGATTCTTAACAGAACGTTGCCAAAGATTCGAAAACCAATTAAAACTTGTGCAAAAAGAAAATATTGAATCATTGCAGCGTCGATCAGAGCTTGAGGAGAATATTTTATCCCTTCAAAAGGAATTACACCAAAAGGATAATTCAATTCATGAATATTTCACGGAGATTCGACAACTACGCGATCAATACCGTCAGAAAGAAATTGATTACGAAGTGAGTAAGGCTTCAGAACAGCGTCTCGCCTCTCAAATTAATGATTTGAAAGAAGAGTTGAAACGTCATTCGCAACTGACGGAGCATCTGCATCGAATTGAAATCTCTTTATCATCTCGAGCTGAAGAAGAAAAGCAATTCCTTCTCCAGGAAAAAGAGGCCTTAAAGACAGCATATGATTCCTATCGACGATCCTCTGAGGAAAAGCTTGTCGCCCTTGAGCAGTCGTTGAGAATCCAAGAAAGAGAAGTGAAGACTTTGTCGAATAAATTAGAAGCTAAGGAACAGGAATGTATTTCCCTTCAACGGTCTTTCTTAAATGAGCAATCCTTACACTCTATCGCAGCTGAAAGAATTCAAGCGCTGGAGCGTCAGATTATGATTCAACAAGAGAAGTTTACCCAATCAACGGGAACCACCATCGTTGAATCAGTCCTGGAAAAAGAGTTGCAGGAAAAGGAAATCCAATTATCTAAAGTAACGAATGAATTAGAATCACAGCGATCTTTAGTAAAAATGTCTGAGCAATCAGTTGAGCAATTCAAGAGAATTGCGCAAGCAAATGAAACTTTAGTCAAAGAATTAAAAGAAAAGCAAGAAGAAGAGGGTAAGCAATTTCAATTGCAGTATCAAACTATTGTTCAGCAATATGAGTTACTGAAGCAAGAGACTGCAACTTCACAGTCTTCCTCGAACCAACTACTTCAAGACTTAGAGAATTCCCGACAAGAATTACAGCAGAAGTCTCAGCAATATTCAGAGCATCTCCAACAATTGGTGGCGACGATCCAACAGCTCACGCAAGAAAAGCTCCTGTTGCAGCAAAACTACGAAGTTGTCAAGTCTGATGCAGATAAATTACAGCAAGCTTCGTTGGCTTCCTTTGAGAACTATGAAAGGGAACTACAACTTCATGCGGAGTCTGAAAAGAAGCTTCGAGAAGAGCGAGGTCAGCATGCGAAAACGAAAGAGAAACTTCTTACTGCTGAAGAAAAGTTAGGAGTTCTCTCTGCTGACTTGATTAAGCACCAGCAAAAGGCAAATGATGACCTTTCCGCATCCAAGGCTGAAATTGTGCATTTGAACGAACTTTTGTCAAATCTTCAGCAGTCAAACGATCTATTGCATCAACAGGTTCAATCATACGGACAGCAGGTCGAGAAATTCCAAAATGAAAGATATTCCTCCCTTACAATTTCTAATTCCGAGAGTGCGATGGTTTCCGATGTTGTTCCGGCAGAAGAAGTTGTGGAGTTAAGGAAAAATTTATCTGAGATGAGAGAGTTGTTAAGATATCTGAAGAGAGACAAAGAAATGTTGTTGACTCGCCTCAACGTAGTAGAGTCTGAAAATCATCGTTTTTCCAACCAAATTCAGTCCTATGCGAAAACGATTGATGAACTTCGACAAGAGCTCAAACAAGAAATTGAGAAGAAAACGTTATCTGGATCGATTATCGGTTCTTCGTCCTCCGTCACATTCCGCACTGAAGAGGAGTTCCAAATCCTAATGACAGAGATTCAACAATTGAATATTCTTCGTGAAAGCAATCTTCACTTGAGAAAGGAAAACGAAGAAATTCAAAGAAAACTGAAACAATTGGGTCATGACTTCGAAGAAGAACAAAAGAAACTCGCCCCATTGCAAGAAAAGATTCGCAACTTAAGCAATGATAAAGAGGCGTTAGAATTAGCCAACGATCAATTAACAAATGACATTGCGTACTGGAAGAATCGTTTGCATGCCCTGGTTTCCCGCTACAATGATATTGATCCGCACGAGCATCAGCAACTCAAATCGCAGTTAGAGGAAAGCAAAGCTACTGTTCTCTCCTTACAACAAAAGGTTCAGGAATTAGAAAACTCTCGAAATGAAGCCCTGAGTAGCAAAGAGAAAGAAATTGCCTCCGCTAAGTCAGCAGCTGAGGGTGCCGAGAAGAATGCGAACATGTTAAGAGAAAAATTGCGTCAATTCAAAGAGAAAAACACCTCTTTGGATGGACAAATCAAAGAATTGAATAAGCAAAATGCTGCAAAAGATGCAGCTCATGTCAGTCTGGAACAACAGAATAAAGAAGCACAGAATAAAATAACTGAGTTGATTTCAGAAATCGCTGAACTGAAATCGAGCCTTCAAGCTTCACTCGAAAGCAGTAAAGCTGTATCCACTGCCGCAAGCGCCAATGCTCCGACGGCGACCGCAGATGCATCTGCCAAGACTGCTGCCGGTAGAGGCGCGCCCGGACGTGTAGGGGCGCCAGGACGCGGACAAAAGCGACCACCTCCTCCTTCAACTGCTCCTCCTGTCTCTGTCCCCCCCACTGCTGACGTTGTAGAGCCTGTTGCCTCTGCCACAGTTGTGCCTGCTGATATTAAACCCCCTCCTCCAAGCTCAGCTCCTCCTGTTAATGTCGCTCCTTCAACTACAACTAATGAATCGGCTGTTGATGCTCCAGTGACAGCTGTCACTGCACCCGCTCCCAGCACTGTCAATCCGACTATCAAACCAGGCGGGATGAATGCCATGAGACAACTTCTTCTAAAGCGGAAAAATATGGCATCCGAAGAGAAGAAGACTGCAGAGCCAGATGCTGTTCCTGTCAACTCAACTGAGCCTCCAAGTGAAGACCAACCGAGAATCAAGAGAACTCGAGTTGAAGGGAAACCTACGTCAATAACTACCCCGTCTATAGAAGAAGGCGCGGTTGTATTGGATGAGAAAGCAAATGTTGTGGACGAAGGAGAACCCTCCAAAGATGAGATGCAAGTTGAATCAAAGTTGGAGAACGTGAAACAAGTTGATGAAGCTCCTCCTTCCGCAGTTGTCAATGAAAAGGCTGTTGAACCCGCGACCACCACCGGTCTTAATCCTGCTGCAGCACCTTTTGCCCCATTTTCTAATCCTTTTGCTCGAACGCCAAGCGCCTCTAGTGTTCCATCTTCATCGACCTGGAATAATAATCCCTTCGGAGTTACTGCCAATAGTGGTAATGCCCCCACATCTTCGATTTTCGGCAATACTGCTTCTGCTTCGACTTCTATATTCTCCGGGTTAACACAACCATTGACCACTATCCCAGAAAGTGCAACGGATGCCGAAGTACCTCCGATCAGCGAGGAAGGCGAAGCTGATGAAGAGTTGGTAGAGTCTCAGGGTGACGCTGTGGTGACTGAAGAAGAAAATAATGAAGAATCACAACCTGCACCACCTATCCTTAAAACAACTTCGAAATCCATCTTCGGAGAAGCTCCGATCGGAGGGGGATTTGGAAGCTTTGCAACGCAGCCTTCCACTTCTACATCAATCTTTGGACAAGCCAAACCAACTGCTGGCTTTGGTCTTTTTGGTAGTGGTTCTAACCCAAACCCCGCTCCCGCGAGTGGTGGATTAGTAGGACTCTTTGGGTCGAAGCCTGCTACTACCTCTGTCGCACCCATCGGTTCGCTATTTGGAGCTAAACCTGCTGGTGGTGCTTCAATTTGGGGTTTGAAGACAGAGAACACTACTCCAACTGCCTCTACTTCCGCGGTTGGTGGTTTCTTCGGATCTCAAGCTACTTCGAATTCCAATGTGGCACCAACTAACAGCAATCCTTTCTCTTCCTTCGGTTCTTCGAATCCTCAAACTCACCAAGACCCGACGAATGTTAATCAAGAGGAAGAAAATGCTGGTGACTCGTCTTTGAAAGAAGAGGCGGAGGCAAACTTTGAGACTCTGGGTGAGGATTCAGTGGAGATGGAAGGAGGGGAGATTGAAAATCCTGATAACAAGAATGTTACTCCGAATCATCCCACTGCCGCAGTAGTCAATAATAACCCTTTTTCGGCGTTGAAGGTAAGAAAGATCTCAAACTAATTGTAATACCCCTCTGATATAGGTCCTGTTGTGACACCAAATCCTCCTGTTTGCTGCTTAGAATATTCCCGAGTCAAAAAAAATTGAGCAAAGAGCCTTACGATTCGGCAACATCTTAACTACTACACCTAAACCAACCTCAGCCAACCCACCTGCCACCGCTCCTCAAACAAGAGGTGCTGTGAGACGATTGAAAATTACAAACAATACAAAGGTAACTCATGTGAAGAGATGTTTTTAGTATTTTCTCTTAATCCATGTTTTACAGGGAAAAGCTGCGACAACCCCAACTACTCCTGGCGCGGATGAGATTCAGACGAACACTGAAAAGGAAGAGCAAAGTTAAAAGCATTTGTTTTCGCCTTGATCTTTTTGTGTTTTTTCCCCGCTGCTTATTGACAACAATTATCTTCATTCTTTCTTACTACTCTCATAACATTATAATTTAAAAACAAATGATTTTCCTCTGCTGTCGCTATTTAGAATTACAAATGGAATAAATTCCCTGGTATCATTGGTTAGTTAGTTCGAAGGCGGTTGATACAATGTGATTTAAAATCTTTCAACGTTCAGAGTTTTCCAGAGGTCGAGCTTGACCTATTTGATATTTCTTCTGTTGTTGATGTTGTTGGAATTGATTGCGAATTTCTTGAAAGGAATGCTTTTCTTCTTCTACTAGATCCAACAGTTCCGATATGCGATTTTTCAAGGGATTGACGAATCTTGAAGGTTCCCCAACAGTTGTGGTTTGAGCAGGAGTTACTTCATTATGAGTTATGTTGGCTTTAGTCGGGATTTTAGTGGTTGCAATAGATGACGGAGGTTTCACCCAAGGTTTGGGAATAACTTTTTGATCCTCATTGACATCTTCGTCATCATTACGATTGATTCTGCTACTAAGTGAAGTTAGTAATGCTGATTGATCAATCATGTTTTGTGATATTTGCGTGCGATGTTGGAGAAAACTGCTTCTCCTAACGTTATCACCATAATTCTCGTCATTAGAATTTGTGTATTCGAGTACTCCTTCCACTTTATTGCTGACTCGGTTGAGTTCAGTCACTTGTAGCGAGGATGATGACGTCGAAGAAGATGGTCGTGGTGAGAATGATACCTGATGAACGATTTCATTTGCTTTCCTTCCTTCCTCAATCTGATTTGTAGATGAGGAGAGGTAGAGCCCATGCAGTACATGTTGGAGCTCTTGACTGTCAGTAAAGGAAATCCAATCCGTTGAATGGTGAGCCGACGAGGAAGTGACATGAGGAACTCCTTCCACTTTTACTTTCGATGATGAAGAAGTTGAGTTGCCATTATTACTTAGAAGTCGTTGTTGAAGTTGTTGCTTTTCGTATTGTTGAAGTTGATGTTGAAGAAATTTATTTTGTTTTTTCAGTTGTTTTATCGTATCTTCGAAAGATTCTTTTTCCTCCTGTAAACTAAGATTCTTGGAGACTAAAACCTCGATTTTCTGATTTCTCAAGTTCTCTAATTGTTGAAACATTTTCTTTTCATTTTGAAAGTGATTTAAGATACGATTTCTCTCTTTCCTCATGAGATTAAACTTTTGCTGCAACGATGTAATCAAATTCATGTAAATTAGCACTTCTTTGTAGTGATTGTTCGTTGGGGGATGAAGTTGAATAGGAAGATTAGTCGAGGTATTGGTATTTCCTTCCGTATTGTCAGACTTTGACTCCGCTTCGTTTTCATTTGATGAAGGAGATCGATGAGATGGTCCCTTGACATTAGTGGTCTTTATTGGCGATAAGGTCTTCAACTGTTGTAACTGCTCGTTCTTCTCTTTTTGAATCGCTACTTCACTGAGCTGAACTGTACAATCGTTGCAAAACCACTCTCCTTCAGGTAAAGTAAATTGTCCTCCCTCTCCAACAACCCCAACACAACGTATGTGAAATTTATTACCACAATTTCCGTCACAACTAAAGAGGAAGCCCAAGTCCTCATTAGTCAAATGCTTCAGATTTTCCGTTTCGTCGGCATTTAAACCACAAATTGCGCATCTTTCCACCACCGCTTCCTCCTCTACTTCCTCTTCCTCTTCCTCATCCTCTTCTTCACTTTCATTCAAAGCTCCTTGATCTTGATCTGGATCTTCTTTTTTCTGGAAAGAGTTGAATCCAAGACCTCCATCGTCATTTACGACCCTTCTACACATATGGCACAAGGAAGTTGAATAATTTGTCGAAAATTCATGGCTAAACTCCGCGTTATTATTCGAGATAGAGCTGGAGGAGGTGGTAGTATGGGATGAAGAGACTTGATCATTCCTCAAGTCACTGATTATTTGATTCAACGATAAGATTTGATCCTTAAGTTGACTTATTGTATCCTCTAGTTCCTTTGTTTGATGAGTTGCATCTGCGGAGATCTGGTTCGCCAGACCAGTTGTGGATGCAAGAGAGTTGATCTGAGGAGTTATCTTGATTAACCTCGCTCGTTCTCCGAATTTTAAGGTGCTAATTGTTTCTGGTAAATGATCTTTATTTCTTGATACTGTAAGGATGATAATAGTTTTGGAATTACCTCCCAATGAGTTCTGTAGAAGACGAGTGAGCTTTGAGTCACGGTAAGGGATATGTGCACTCTCTCCTCCCAAGGTACTGTTGGCAGTGATTGCACTCTGTTGCTCATAGCGCACTGCTAGCGTGCCAATAACTTTACTCAGAGCTGATAGCGATTTATTTATGAATTTGGCTTCTTGGAATCGCTGGCCAGATGCTTCGGTCTTTCTTGCCATCTCACTACCAGCAAGATCGATGATTGAAAGCTTGCTATGAAGCTTCCTCAGTGATTTAGTAGTGGAAGTTAAAGAGAGGGTTGCTGCTTGTGAAGTTGGATATTGATATTGGATGAGATCGATGAGACAGCACAGATGAGAGCGCGAGGAATATTCGTTCATTCGATGACTTCCGACCATTCTCTTCTTCAGAGCCACATTTAAGTACTTCTGAAACTCTTCGAATGATTGAATAGTTATCTCTTGTAAATTCTCTACGAAGATGGTACCATCGGAAGACTGTCTAATGGCAAGTGCGTGGGAATCTTCGCTGAGACAAGAGGAACTTGGTGCAGGCTGTTTGTGAGGTTGATAATGGACTGACAGTAAATCGTGCAATTTTTCATGGTAAATTTCAATAAATGATAACTTTACAATGGTTTGCTGCGTAAGAAGCTTCTGTGCCTCTGATGACGTGTCAATGGAGGAGGACGAGATTCTATTGAAGATATATTCTACAGCTCTTGGAAGCAACCCTCTTTCCTCTTTGTCCCCTCCTATCACCGTGTAAGTCTTTCCAGATCCTGTTTGACCGTATGTAAAGAGCGTGCAATGAATCCCTTTGAATAAATCTTGCAACATCGGTTCCAGAGATTGTTCGAAAATTTCATGTTGGCTGGAATTCTCGAAAACTTGATCTATAGAAAAATTAGTCTTATTATTGACACTGATTATTGGGGAGGATTTGTCTGGAGGTTCCTTTGTTTGATTGAGTTGGGAATAATCATTCGCAGCGACAACTTTTATGAAATCCTCCTCAGAATCCTCCAATGGATTCTCTGACCGATTCGATTCGTTTTTTCGGTCTTTAGACCTTAATCTACAGCATACTTGAATGTGATAACTCATCGCCAACTTAATGAAGAATAGTTCCACATAAGCAGCTGGAAAGATAATCAAAGTTTGAAACGTTTTCCCCCTAGTTTTTTAAACAATTTCTTAATTAAAATGAGGGTTTTGATTTTCTCTAGTTTTCAATAACTCGAACTAGTCGTTACTGTCCGGTTTATCGAGCGCACTCTCATCAATTTCATTGATTTCATCAACGTTTATTTTGTCAAATCACTCCTCGTTCAGAACTCAGCAAAGATATTATGAGTTTAGAGGATAGCTTTAATGCAGTAGCATTCAGCCACATTGATGAGATTGTAAAGACCCCATCCAAGACTCCCTCGAAGTCGAAAGATGGCGAGTTCAATATCTCCACCATCCCTTCAACAACGAAGAAACTGAATTATATGAACTCTTCTTTCCATGAAAACCAATCTTTCGCGAGCAAAGTAAATTCTATGGCCTCTGTGACATCTCAATTGAGTCGAAGTACAAGTGTCGCTTCTTCTTCGGTAAACTTGGGTAACTGTACCAGTGTGGAATTACTCCAGGGCAAAATCGATCACTTGGAAAAAGAGCGATTGGAATTGAGTCTTCAGTTGCACAATCGCTCAGAGAAAGAGAGAGCAAATAAGATTAAATTAGAGCAATTAGAAAACTCAATCAAGTCACACGAAGAAAACAAAAAGAAGCTCATCATCGAGGTTACAAAGATCACTAGCGAAAATCAACTGTTAAGATCCGAAAAGAATGATTTACAGAGCGAAATTACGAGGCTCATGAAAGAAATTCAATCGGTTAATCATTTTGAGACGAAAGACCTGTGGCAGAAGATGACGAATCTTTCTTCTGAGCTTAAGAGAATTGAGAAAGAATTGATTAGTAACAATCAAGAGAAAAATAATCTCCAAAAAGAAAATGCGAAATTATTGTTAGAAAGCCAGATTAATCAAGAGCAATCGAATCTATTGACACTTGAGATCACTGAATTACGTCAGCAGCACCAAGTATTACAACAGGAGTTTGAGAGCGTACAAGCTCTTTCGGAAGAACAAAAGAGAAAATGTGATACCATGCAAGAAAATATCCAAAATCTTTCAGCTGAAAATCAGAATCTATTGCAGCAGATGACATCACTCACAGAACAAAACGTGACTCTACTCGAAGACAACCAACGACTATCGTCAGAGCTTAGCGAGAAATCCCAGCAATTATTGGAGACATGTGAAGCTTTGACTATAGCTACAACCCCGAAAGAAGAGGAGAAGATTGTTGAAGCAGAGGAAGTGATGTCTGAAGAGATCGTTCAGAAGCTGCAATGTCAAGATGATGAGATTTCGCTCTTGCGACAACAGATCATTGAATTAAAAGATAAACTCTTTGAAAATGAAAGAAAACGTAAGCAATTACATAACAAGTTGCAGGAATATAAGGGTAATATCCGGGTTCTTATTCGCTGTCGACCTTTCCTTGCCAGTGACATGGAGGAAGAACAGGAACAAGCCCTTATGATCTTCCATGAAGATAAAAGCACTCTCACTGTTCTCCACAACAATGGCAATGGTCGAGTTCCTAATCATCAGTACTCTTTTGATCATGTATTTCAGGAGAGTTCTACTCAGGAAGATGTGTATAAGGAAGTCACAGATCTCGTCCAATCAGTTCTCGATGGTTATCGAGTTTGTATTTTCTCCTACGGACAAACCGGCTCCGGAAAGGTATGTTCCATTGTATTTATGATTGATTTGAATAAGTTGATTGTATTCCTTCATTAGACCCATACTATGACCGGAGAACGAGTTGGGCAGAACAGAGGTATCATACCTCGAGCCTTCGAAGAACTGTTGGATCAATCTAAGCAGCTCAAAGGAATGGGTTGGGATGTCAATATCTCGTTGTCTATTGTGGAACTTTACAATGAAGAGTTCAGGGATCTTCTCCTCCCTGCCCCTTCTCACAAGAGCAACCAAACTAAGCCGGAGAGCAACAAAGAAAAGATAAAGATTTCCTACCAAAACAATCGCACTATGATAAGTGGTTTGACGAATCACACTATCGCTCTAGATGATCACGCGGGCGCCTTGGAGCAGTTCCATCGCCTTCTGGACATATCCAGTCAAGCAAGAACGACAGCAAGCACAAACATGAATGAATTTTCTTCCCGCTCTCACCTCATCGTTCTCATTGATTTTATTGGCAAGCATACAGTTTCTCTCAACAGTACGACCAACGATGCTCCTCCAAACCGTCGCTCTTCCTCGGTACTTCCTCAAACTCAAGCTCAAAGTGTTATTATTGGAGGCTTGAAATTATGTGATTTAGCAGGATCGGAACGATTAGATCGCACCAATACCTTGCATGATCAGACAAGACTCAAGGAGACTGTAAACATCAACAAGTCTCTTTCTTGTTTGTCTGATGTCTTTAACGCAATCAACAACAAACAATCACATATTCCTTTTAGAAACTCGAAATTGACGATGCTATTACAGGTAAGATTTTTGAGAGAAATAGTCTGATTTCTATACTTATAAACTGAATTAGGATTGCTTATCTGGTGATGGAAAGTCATTGATGTTTGTTAACATTTCTCCAACAATGGCTTCTCTCAATGAAACAATTTGTTCCTTGAGATTTGCCAATCAGGTAAGCCAAGCAATTGATAGCCGACCATCTAAGACTAATTCTTTCGTACCAGGTGAGTCAAGTGGAGCTAGGAAAGGCTCAAAAGAATATTTTCACTACAGCAGCACTGATTCCTCAATCAACGAACAGTGGAACAGAGATCCCTCAACCTCCAACCAAATCTGTGAACACTTCAAGTCATAGTCAGCAAGAGAAAGAACGACATGCTGTGGCAACTGTAACCACCTTTACCTCCTCTTCTGCAAATTCCTCGAACATCACAACAAGCAAGCCGTTTAGTAAGCAATCAGCTGTGGTGCCTGAAACAGCTGAGGAGGTACGCAATGACAATATCGGCCGTATAAAGAGCGTAAGCAATCGCTCTGTAAGGTTTGAACAAACCCGTAACTTCGATCAATATCAAGATACTGAAAATATTCCTCAAAACATCCTGCTTGATCATCAGCAACATCACGTGGAGGTCGCAAAGGATGTAAACAAAGTCACAAATGTTCTCACCTCAAATTCGACCTTTATCAGTAATGGAAGTCCTGTGAAACCCTCATCTGCCTTATCTACTGCTAATTTTTCCTTTTTAAGCAATGGAAAGCCAGTCAATACCTCCAACCCTTCTATCGGCACTATGAATGAAAAGCTGCAACATTATTTGCAACTAAAACAACGTAATCTTGGAACGTCTCAACGCCGAAGTTCGGTTCTACAAACTAATACAAGCCTACTCAATCCAGCAAGAAGTAGTCTATTACCCAGCAGCAGTGGCTCAGGTTTAGATACTTCTGTGAGTTTCATTGGAAAGAGAGATGTCTCTCAAATTGTTCACGAAAGATCCTCATTCACAGCAGATGGTGCCATTATTAAGAAAACAAGAGTGGACTCGAATAACAGTTACGCAGTAAATCTTACGAGTCTAAATGCTAATACCAACAGCAAGCGATACAACTGGCGTTAATCCAGGAATATCGATCTTTCTCTAGTTTGTAACTTAGCTTTTTGTCATTTTCTGTCTTTTCCCCCCTCCCCACATCTCCGCTGCCACATTTCATCTGTTTCAATTCTAATTGTAAAGTAAAATACTTAATTCTATGTAAGCTCCCCTCGACATTCAAGGCTTACGAAAAGACATCTATGCTTTCCAAATATTTGAGAAATATCCAGGAAATGTGAAACTGAGGTATTTTTGAAGAATGTATTTGGCGTATGTATAGCATAGGAGATTCAGCAAGACCTGGATTATCGAGAGTTCAAAACTTTCGATAGTAGGGATAGAAACGAAGAGAGAAGAGAGATGTACCCGTAGACGCGCGATAACAATTCAATTACGATTGATTGGGTGACAAACGTGTCACTCAAATATGGAATGAAGATTGTCCTCGTTGCAGTA
>VFQN01006030.1_pt1 | contig 14262 bp, 11 predicted proteins | sample 3512371 | NCBI WGS metagenome assembly VFQN01 (sample SAMN10412370, study PRJNA504923) | tailings metagenome | isolation source: Replicate 2 from Balatoc abandoned mine | place: Philippines: Itogon, Benguet | collected 2017-08-28
AGGCCTGGCTTCCACACGGACGCTACCGCAACCAGTGGTACCAGACCGGCCATGCCGGCGGCGCCTTCGCCGCGATCGGCGTCCATGGTCAATGGCTCTATGTCGATCCGTCCGCCGGAACGGTGATCGCAAAGCTCTCCTCGCAGCCCGAGCCGGCCGACGAGGCCAGCGATCGGCTGTGTCTCGCCTTGTTCGAAGCGATCTCCCGGTTGGTTTGATCGGCGGGCTTCGTCATTGCGGCGGCGATGCCGTCGCGCGTAATCGCGCGCGACGGATCTCCGGACGGGCGCGCTGTCATCCGGGACGGCAGCCTCGCGCTCCCCGGAATATGCCCTCCGCTATCCGGCCTGGCGCAACGTCTCGCGCTTCGGCAGCTTCCAGTTCGGCCGCGGGAAGTGACAGGTATAGCCGTTGGGATAACGCTCCAGATAATCCTGATGCTCGGGCTCGGCCTCCCAGAAATCGCCGACCGGCGTCACCTCGGTAACCACCTTGCCCGGCCACAGGCCCGATGCATCCACGTCCGCGATCGTATCCTCGGCGACGCGCTTCTGCTCGTCATTCGCGTAGAAGATCGCCGAGCGATAGCTCGCGCCGACATCGTTGCCCTGACGGTTGCGTGTCGACGGATCATGGATCTGGAAAAAGAACTCCAGCAGGTTGCGATAGCTGATCTTCGCCGGGTCGAAGACGATCTCGATCGCTTCGGCATGGCTGCCGTGATTGCGATAGGTAGCGTTGGGTACGTCGCCGCCGGAATAGCCGACGCGCGTGGAAAGGACGCCTGGATAACGGCGGATCAGATCCTGCATTCCCCAGAAGCATCCGCCGGCAAGGACGGCACGTTCTGTCGTCATGGTCTGCACTCCTCGGTTCTCGGGTTTGCAGCAGATATAGGCATCGCCGCGGGTTATTATCAGGTCCGCAACCCGTCCGCGGCAAGAGGCGGCCGCGTGGCGCCGCCGAAAGACCGTGGCGCCGGCACGATCGGTCGCCTCATTGCGTCACAACGTCGTTGACGAAACACTGTTGGTCAGTGAGATTGCCGCCACCGATACCAGGCATACGCAACAGGAGGCCAGTCTGCACAGCGTCGAGTTCCCCGCCGGCGGGGGGGAGATGGGGGCTCTCATTCGTTCACATGACTGGTCGAGCACGCCCCTCGGGCCGATCTCCGAATGGCCGCAATGCCTGAAGTCCGCGGTCGACATCATGCTTCCCGCGCAGGCTCAGATCGTGATGTTCTGGGGCCAGGAGTTCGCCGCCCTCTACAATGATGCCTATGCCCCATCGATCGGGGACAAGCATCCCCGAGCCCTCGGGCGACCGGCAAGCGAGAACTGGAGCGAACTGTGGGATGATCTGGAGCCGCTTCTCCAGCGCGTGCTGAGCACCGGTGAAACCGTGTTCGCGAAGGACCGGCCGTTCTATATAGAGCGACGCGGCTACCCCGAGGACGTCTATTTCGACATCTCCTATTCGGCGGTCCGCGACGACACCGGCACCGTCAGGGGAGTCTTCTGCATCGTCAGCGAGACCACCGAGCGGGTTGTGGCGCAGCAAGCCCTGGCGAGATCCCAGGAGCGCCTGTCATACGCTTTGGGCGCGGCGGGCATGGTCGGCACCTTCGACTGGCATATCCCTTCAGACAAATTCTACTCGGATGCCAGATTCGCCGAGATGTTCTCCGTCGATCCGGCGGAGGCGGAGAACGGTGTGCCGATCGCCGCTTTCATGGCCGCAATTCATCCGGATGATCGCCCACGAATCGTCGAGGCGCTCGACCATGCGATTTCGAGCGGCACGAAATACGCCCAGGAATGTCGGCTGCTCCGCGCGGATGGTACTGTTCGGTGGATCGAGGCGCGCGGCGAATGCCTGTACGAACAGGGAAAGCCTGCGCGGTTCCCCGGAGCCGTCGTCGACATCACCGAGCGAAAACGTGCCGAGGAGGTCGAGCGCCGGCTGGCCGCGATCATCGCCTCTTCCGAGGACGCCATTCTCAGCACCGACCTCGATATGAAGATAACGAGCTGGAACTGGGGTGCCGAGCGGCTCTATGGCTACACGGCAGAAGAGGTGATCGGCCAATCCGTCATTCTTCTGGTTCCGGAGGATCGTCCCGCCGAGGAGGCGGCGATCATCGAGCGGATCAGCCGGGGCGAACGCGTCGAGCCTCACGATACCAAGCGTAAGCGAAAGGACGGCGGGCTGATCGATGTCTCGCTCACCGTCTCTCCGGTTCACGACGAATACGGCAGGATCGTCGGCGCATCGAAGATCGCCCGCGACATCACCGTTCGCAAGGAGGCGGAACGACTGCAGCGGGTCGTCATGGGCGAACTGAAGCATCGGATCAAGAACGTGCTCGCGACCGTCCAAGCCATCGCAAGGCAGACATTCGGCAGCACCGAGGATCCCAGGGCGGCCGGCGCATCATTCGACGCGCGACTGCTCTCGCTCGCGCGCGCTCATGATCTGCTGACCCTCGAGAGCTGGGACGGCGCCGAACTCTGCAGTGTGGTCTCGGAAGCGATCGCGCCCTACGAACGCGATCGTTTCAAGATCGGCGGGGAGAAACTGCGCCTGCCTCCGAGATTCGTGCTGGCCTTGTCGCTGGCATTGCACGAACTGGCGACGAATGCGGCGAAGTACGGAGCGCTGTCCGTGCCGAGCGGACACATCGAGATCGGCTGGACGGTCATGCAGGCCGATCCATCGACGCTCGTATTTTATTGGCAGGAGCACGATGGTCCGGTTGTCGAGACGCCAACACGCAAGGGCTTCGGGTCGAGGCTCATCGAAGGGGTGCTCTCCATGGAGGTGAACGGTGAGGTGAAAGTCTCCTACTTGCCCGGCGGTCTCCTTTGCCGGCTCACCGCGCCGCTCGACTTGGATTGGGAGGCCGCCGGGAAGCCGAGCGGGTGAGCACCGGTGGCGACCCTGCCGTCGATCGCTTTTCCCAAAGTAAGGAATTACCGCCGATGCGAAATTGGATGGTGAGTTCGCTCAGCGACGCCGACCTGCGCGAGCTCGCCGAATGGCGGCATGAGACACACCGCCATCCCGAACTGTCCGGCGAGGAGGCCGGGACGGCGCGGCGCGTTATCGATATGCTCGCTCCGACCTCGCCTGACCAGGTGCTCGCCGGGCTCGGCGGTCATGGCGTCGCTGCCGTCTACGACAGCGGCATGGCGGGTCCCACTCTCATGGTCCGCTCCGAACTCGACGCGCTGCCGATCGAGGAACTCGGCGCTGTGGCGCACCGTTCGCTCGTGCCGGGAAAATCGCATCTTTGCGGCCATGACGGTCACACCACGATCCTGCTCGGCCTGGCGCGCCTCCTGGGACGCACGCGCCCCACCCGCGGCCGGGTCGTCCTGATGTTCCAGCCCGCGGAAGAGGACGGTTCGGGAGCGGCTGCCGTGATCGCGGACGAGCGCTACGACGATATCCTGCCCGACTACGCCTTCGCGCTGCATAACATGCCGGGCCTTCCGCTCGGCGAGGCCTTCCTGTCCGCAGGCCCGGCGAACTGCGCCTCGCGGGGCATACGCATCCAGCTCCATGGAAGCACCGCGCATGCGGCCCATCCGGAGGCGGGTCGGTCGCCGATGCGGGCGGTTGCGAGATTGATGCCCGAGCTCGAAGCCGCCGGCGGCGGTGGGGCGCTCGGCCCGGGCTACAGCCTTGTCACGGTCACGCATGCCTCGATGGGAGCACCGGTCTATGGCGTGGCGCCTGGCCATGCCGAAATCCGCGCGACGTTGAGGACCATCTCCGACGACGAGATGGACGACCTCTGCTCGCGCGTCGAGCAGCTCGTTCGAATCGTCGCTTCGGACAATGGGCTCGGTCATGAGGTCGAATACGCCGATATCTTCCTTGCCTGCACGAACGATGCGCAGGCGGTCGAATATCTGCGCGCTGGACTGGAAAGAGCCGGCGTGCCGCACCGACCGACGCCCGAGCCGCAACGTGGTTCGGAAGATTTCGGGCGCTTCGGCGATCGTGCCCGGTCCGCGATGTTGCTGCTCGGCGCCGGCGTGGATGCACCAGAGGTCCATACGCCGACCTACGACTTTCCCGACGCGCTGATCGCGCCCGGTGTCAGGCTTTTCGCCGAAACGCTGGCGGTCGCCATGGATCGGGCCGGCTGATACGCTGCGGCGGGCGTATTCCTCTGCATAGCTTAGGCTGTTCGACGGATAGGCTCATCAATTGAGCTGACACGGTCGCGCAGGCTCGCGGCATCCACCGAGTAACGGTTGGATGGGCCGGGCCCGTGGTGCGAAAGTCGGGCACGACGACAGCCGAGAGACGAGCGTCGGCCAGTGCTGCGTCGATCCGTTTTCCGCAGACAAATCAGATAGAAATCCCCGCCTGTCTCTGAATTCCGCTCACGGCCGAAGCTCGAGCGCGGACCTGACCGGAAGGGAGCCGTAGCGGGGACGCGGCAGCGTCGGGCATCGCCCGCGACACAAATACCGACTTTTTGAAGAGGATCTCCCGGTGATCCAACTGCCCCGAAACAGACATGATCTGGCCACAGGCTGACGCGCGGTCCTTGCCGACACGACCCGGGACGCTCGGTGCGATCACCGATCCCCATCGCGACAGTGGCGACATTGCCCCGCATGCACATGGTCGGCTGAGCTCTGCCGAGGCAGGAGAGCGTTGGACGTCCAACGGAAGCTCCGGTCTCGAGTGGCTTGAGGAACATCGTTGGCGGCATCCTTCGAGAAATCGCGTCGGGGCGCGGGAGGCCGGACTTCCAAGGTCGGAAGTCCGGCCTCGGCCGCGGGGCTGGATTTGGTTGCCGCCGAGCCGGGCGATCATGGTCTTCCTGATGGCCTTGCCGTCGGCGGCCAGTTTCATCCTCGAATTCGCGCGGTGATGGCCGCGGCTCGGTTTCACGGTGTTGAACTGGATCCGCACGAACATTTCCGCACTACGGACCCGCCCGGTCCGTCCGCAGCCGAACTCTCCGAATGGCTTCAGAAAAACGGCCTGTGGTCGAGGGCCGTGCGCTTGCGGTGGCGAGACCTGATCCACCTTCGCGAGACAGGGCCGGTGGTTCTGCTCCTGACGGATGGTGGGGCAGGTCTCATGACCGCGGCCGATCCGGCGCAGAACCTGATCCTCGTCAAGGATCCGGATCTGGCCGCGAGCGAACAGGGCAGTGCGGTTGACCAGTTGCGCCTGGAGCAGATCTGGTCGGGAGAGGCCTTGCTGCTGCGCAACAAGCGCAGTCGGTCGGCCACGGATGCGCCGTTCACGATCGGCTGGCTGGTTTCGCTTGTCCTTCAAGAGCGGCGGCTGCTTCGCGACGTCGGGGTCGCCTCCCTGACGTTGAGCTTCCTGACGATCTTCCCGCCCCTGCTGGTCATGACTGTCGTCGACAGGGTGCTGACGCACCACAGTTACTCCACGCTCGTCCTACTGGCGGCGCTCCTTGGCATCGCGACAGTCCTGGAGACCTTCCTCGGCCATGCGCGTCGCCTGATCGTGCTCGTCGTCGGCACGCGACTCGACACCAGGCTGAACCTCTACGTCTTCAATCGCCTGCTGCGATTGCCGCTCGATTACTTCGAACGGCACCCGGCCGGCGAAACCATGCACAAGATCGCCCAGGTCTACAAAGTCCGGGAGTTCCTTACCGGGAAACTCCTGGCCACTTTCCTGGACCTGATGACCTTGCTCGTGCTCCTGCCCTTCCTGTTCTTCCTCAACGCGTTTCTCGCCGGAATGGTGCTGGCCTGCACCGGCCTGATCATGCTGATCATCGTTGTTTCCCTGCGACCGCTTCGCATCAGCTTCGCTGATGTCATTCTTGCCGAGACCGAAAAAGCCTCGGTGCTCGGCGAAACCATTTTCGGTGTCAAGACGATCAAGTCGCTGGCCCTGGAACCGCAGCGAAACGTCCTGTGGGATGAGCGGGTCGCCGATGTCGGCATGTCGCGTCTCGCTTTCGGCAAGATCGCAAATCGGGTCCAGACGATCATCACTCCGATCGAGCGCTTCATGTCGATCGGGCTCGTGCTGGTGGGCGCATATCTGGCGCTCGACGATACGGGTTTTGCCGTCGGTGCCCTGTTTGCGTTCGCCATGCTCAGCATGCGGGTCGCCCAGCCGCTCGTCGCCTTGGCGCGGCTGGTGGAGGAATATGAAAGCGTAGCGCTCGCCATTGTAGAGGCGGCTTCGGTCCTGAATCGTCCGGCCGAGGCCGAGGCGGCGTCCGGCGGCTTGCGGCCGCGGATCGCGGGCGCGATCCGCTTCGATGATGTGAGCTTCACTTACGGCGGCACCAGGCTCGCGGCCCTGGACCATGTGACCTTCTCGGTTCCTTCAGGCACGATGCTGGGCATTGTCGGCCGCAGCGGGTCGGGAAAGTCGACCCTGACGCGGCTGCTGCAGGGCATCAACCGGGACTACAGCGGGTCCCTGAAGATCGACGGAAACGACGTCCGGGAAATCAACCTGCGTCACCTTCGCCAGAGCTTCGGCGTGGTCCTGCAGGAGAACTTCCTGTTCCGAGGCTCCATCCGCGACAACATCGTCGCAGGCCGCCCCGGGCTGGTCCCGATCGATGTGGTGAATGCGGCGCGCCTGGCAGGCGCCGAGGAATTCATCGAACGCATGCCGAACGGCTACGAGACCATGATCGAGGAAGGTTCTCCGAACCTGTCCGGCGGCCAGCGGCAGCGGCTGGCGATCGCTCGTGCCTTGATCACCAATCCGCGCATTCTCATCCTCGACGAAGCCACCAATGCGCTCGATCCCGAAAGCGAGGCGCTGTTGAACGCCAATCTGCTGCGCATCGCCAGCGGCCGTACGATGGTGATCGTCTCGCACCGTCTGTCGTCACTGGTCGACTGCAGCCAGATATTGGTGCTCGACAAGGGCCAACTGGTGGACATCGCGTCCCACGACGTCCTGCTCGACCGCTGCGCCATCTATCGCCAGCTGTGGTCCCAGCAGAGCCGTCGTAACCAGGACAATGAGGAGCAAGCCAATGTCGCTCCGGCATTCGCCAGAAGCCGGTAGGCTCGCGATCCGCCGGGACGCTGCGGCTGGCCGGGCGCTGCTCGAGTTTCAATCTCCGTCCGCCGAGGTGATCGCCGCTTCCGTGCCATGGGCTGCGCGAGGCTCCGTCTGGGCAATATCGTCCATGTTCGCCGTTGCGGTGGTGGTTATGGGATTGGTTCCGATCGACAAGGTGGTGACGGCGCATGGAAGGGTCGTATCCCGCGCGCCAACGCTCGTGATGCAACCGCTGGAGACGTCCATTGTGCGGTCGATCACCGTCAGCGAGGGCGATCGAGTTCACGCCGGCGAGACCCTTGCCGAGCTGGACCCGACCTTCACCGCAGCTGACGTCGGCGGGTTGACGTCGCAGGTCGCGACGCTGGAAGCCGAAGTCGCGCGTCTCCAGGCCGAGGCTGAGGACCGTCTCTTCACCTATGCCGGGAGCGATCCCAATTTCGTGCTCCAGGCGTCGATTGCGGCTCAGCGATCTTCCGAGCGGAAGCTCAGGCACGAAATATACCGGCAGCGCATCGATGGGCTGAACGAAGTCATCGCGCGCAGTCGCGACGACGTGCAGATCTTTCAGGCCCGGCAGGACGTCGCCGACAAGGTCCTCAGTATCCGCAAGGAACTGGAGCGCCAGCAGGTGGGCAGCCTCCTGAACTCGCTGGCGGCCACAGACAATCGTCTCGAAGTGTCGAGCGGCCTCTCCAATGCTCTACAGACCGGGGAAAGCGCGAGGCACGATCTCGGTGCGGCTCTGGCGGAGCGCGATGCCTATGAGCAGAATTGGCGCGCCGAGGTCTCGCAGAAGCTCTCGGAGCAGCGGCAGCAGCTGGTCGAAGCCAGGCAGCAGTTGAACAAGGCACAACGGCGCGACCAACTGGTGGAGATTCGTGCCGACCGCGATGCAACAGTCCTCACCGTCGCCAAGGTCTCGGTCGGCTCGGTGCTGCAGTCGGGCGACCAGTTCATCACGCTGGTTCCTGCCGATGCGCCTCTCGAAGTCGAGGTGAACATAGCAGGCCACGACGACGGTTTTGTTCGCAACGGCGCCCCCGTGGCAATCAAATTCGATACTTTTCCGGCTTCCGAATATGGATTGGCCCGAGGGCGGGTTCGTACGGTCAGCGCCGACAGCTTCACCGGGGCTGAAGACGTCAGGACCCGCGCCGGGCCGATGCCGCCGGCCGCGGGTAACGCCGAGCCCTTCTATCGTGCCCGCATAACGCTCGACGATGTGAGGCTGCATGATGTGCCGCCTCATTTTCGCATCGCGCCGGGCATGCCTGCGACCGCTGATATCAAGGTCGGTAAGCGTACGGTGCTGGCTTATCTGCTCGGCCGGATAGTGCCCGTGACGTCGGAGGGAATGCGCGAGCCATGATCGGGCGTCGCAAGACGGCTTCAGGCCCCAGGTCGGGAATGCCCAGCCGGGTGCGGATGCTGGATCGCGTCGTCGGCGCGGTCTGGCCGTCATGGGCGCTGCGGCGTGCGGCGAGGCTCACGGCCCGGGGGCAGGCGAACAGGGCGTTCGTGCTTCTCGCAGGGGCCGCCCGTGCGGGCATCATGGAGGCCGAGTACCAGGTCGGCCGGAGTTACCTGAACGGCTCCGGTGTTCCGGTCAGCCGGGTCGATGGCTTCAATTGGATCGAACGCGCCGCAACGCAAGGCCATGTCGAGGCCGAATGGATGCTTGCGGCGCTCTATATCGAGGGCGTCGCGCCTTCGCGCAAGCAAGGAGGCTCGCTCGAGTTCTCTCCAGCCGACGCGGCCGCGACGCCAGACTTTGTGGCGGCCGAGCCGTGGGCGCGCCGTGCGGCGGAGCATGGTTCCGCCGACGGCCAGGCGCTGCTCGGCTACATCCTCACCGAAGGCCCGGAGGCGGTGCGCGATCCGGAGGAGGCGAGACGGTGGTACCAACGCTCCGCCGAAGCCGGTTGTTCGCAAGGTGCATTCGGCTACGGCCTGTCGCTTGCGCAGTCGGACGAAAGCGCTGGCAAGGCACTCCAGATCGCCGAGCATGTCCGTATCGCAGCCCGCGCCGGCCTGCCGCCGGCGGTCCATTTGCTCGGTGTGCTCACGGAACATGGTATCGGGGTGGAACGGGACCTGGCCGCAGCGGTCCAGCTCTACCGGCAGGCTGCTCTCCTGGGCAATCGCTCTTCCCAGGCCAATTGGGGACGCGCCCTGATGCTCGGAGCCGGGGTCGAAGCCGATCGCGTGGAAGGCGAATCCTGGCTTCGTCGGGCCGCGCTGGCCGGCGATCCGGATGCGGCCGCGATGGTGGGCGACATCTACACCGAAGCCGGTGCCCTTCCTCCGAACTTCGCGGAGGCGGCGATCTGGTATCGCCGCGCTGCCGAGGCAGGCCATGTCGCCGCGGCCCGGACGCTCGGTACACTCTATCTCAGCGGGACCGGCCTGGGGCATGACCCGAAGGAGGCGACAGGCTGGCTTCGCATTGCAGCCGAAGGCGGTGACCGGCAGGCGAGGCTGGACCTTGCCAAGCTGCTTCTCGGCGGCATCGGCGCCGAGGAACCCGAAGATCTCGCCAAGGCTCAAGACTGGCTCGAACAGGCGGCGTCCTCGGGGGATCTCCTGGCTGCATTCCATCTGGGCTATTGCCTGCTGTTGGGTGTCGGCATGGAGCGCAATGAAAGCCTGGGCGTCGAATGGCTGCGGCTGGCGGCCGAAGAGGTCAGCATGGCGCAATACTGGTACGGGCGAGCGCTTTCCGCCGGTCAGGGCGTCGACGCCGACCCCGCTGCGGGCCGGGTCTGGATCGCGCGGGCCGCTGCCGTCGGCATGGCCGATGCAGAGGCCGCGCTGGCCGAGATGATGGTGAATGGAAGGGGCGGACCGAGGGATCCCGCCGGCGCGGCGGAGCTGTTCGAAAGGGCTGCCGGGAAGGGCCATGTCGGGGCCATGTTCGCGCTGGGCATGATGCGAGGCGGGGACTTCGGCGTAGCCCGCGACCATGATGCTTCACGACACTGGCTCCGGGCTGCAGCGGACCGCGGGCATGAGGTCGCCCGGCAAATGGTCGACAATTCCCAGGATTAGTTGCTCGGCAGCCGGTGCGGCAGGCTCTTGGCGTTGCCGAACAGAACGCCGATCATGCGAAAGCGGACGCCGTTCCGGCGGTTGACATAGGTGACGCCGTGCTCCTCGTGGTGCAGCATCCAGTCGCCCGTAGCGCCGGTGTCCCAATCGGTGACATAACCGTTGTCATCGAGGCGCCAGCGCCCGCTGCGTGTCTCCCCGTTGTCAAGCAGCATATGCGCTGCGCCTTCCGGCTCGAAATAGACATAGGCTTCACCGCCGTTGCGTTCGAGCACATGTGTCGTGCCGGGGATCAGGATTTCCAGTGCGTTGCGTAGCAGGATCGTCATTCGAGGGTCTCCCTTGTCGATGGACATTGCGGCGTGCGATCGGGTCGCGTAGCCTGCACCATATGGTCAAGTGGCTTGACTATATCGCGGGAGATATCAATTGGTCAAGAAACTTGACGATAATGACCTGCCGGACCATGTCGGCTGGCAGCTCTGGCAGGCAAGCCGGGCCTGGCAGGCTGAATTCGCCGCAGCCATGCGTATGGCCGGACATGATTGGTTCAGCGAAGCGCGTGCTGGCCTGATCGGCCACATTCCCCGGCATGGACTACGCCAATCGCAGCTCATAGAGCGGGTGGGCATCTCGAAGCAGGCCGTACAACAACTCGTCGACGGGCTGGAAGCCGAAGATGTTCTGAAACGCCTGACCGATCCCGAGGACCGCAGAGGCAGGATCGTCGCCTTCACCAAGAAGGGGCTGGCGGCGCTGTCCGATGGTGACCGTATCAAGCTTGATATCGAGCGAAGTTATCGTGCGCGGCTGGGCGACGCGCGATTTTCGGCTCTGATAGACGCGCTGAGGGTACTCGGCCAGCGCCGAACCACATGATCCCGGGACAGGGCAGCCGCCGCATGACGGCGGCCGCCCTTCGTTCTCGTCAGGCAGCCTTCGCCACCTCGGGCTCGACGAGATCCGAGGCAATGGCCGCGATACGAGCTGATGCTCCGGCAAGGCCCTTGTTGACCGCATCCTCGCCGAAAGCCGTGCCTTCGACGCGGATGATCTCGATGTCAGTCATGCCGTTGAAGGCAAGGACATGCTTCACATAAGGCCCGACGAAATCCACCGCCGCGGCGGGGCCCTCCGAGTAAACGCCGCCGGACGCGATCACCACATAGACCCTCTTGCCCTTGACGAGCCCCTCGGGGCCGTTCGCGCCGTAGCTGAAGGTACGGCCGGCGCGGGAAATGTGGTCGATCCAACTCTTCAGTGTCGAAGGGATCGAGAAGTTGACCATCCCCATCGCCAGTATCACATGGTCAGCCGCCAACAATTCGTCGACGACGGTGTCGGAGACGGCGACGAGTTCGGCCTGCGCCGCCGAGCGCGCCTCAGGCGCGGTGTAGATACCCGATGCATATTCCGGAGCGATATGCGGAAGCGGCCGTGCGACCAAATCCCGGTGCACGATCCGGCTGCCAGGCAGGGTCGCACTAAGCCTGTCGGCCAACTCGACGGCGACCTTGGTCGAGATGGAGGCGGAGCCGCGCGGGCTCGACGTGACGAGGAGTATGTTGGACATCGATTTCTTCCTTCCGTTCGCCGAAACACCGTCGGCGTGAATTGTCCCGCTTGAGATAGGACGGGTGACCGGTCGGAAAAATCGATATAATGTCTATGCGTTCGATCTGGAAAGTAGATAGATGAGTGAAGCCAATCCCACTCTGGATCAGTTGCAGGTGTTCCTCGCCGTCGCGGAAGAGGGCAGCTTTTCAGCAGCTGCCCGCAAGCTCCATCGGGCCCAGTCCGTCATCAGCTACACCATCGCCAATCTCGAGATGCAACTCGATCTGAAACTTTTCCAGCGCGAGGGCGTGCGCGAACCGCGGCTCACGCCGGAGGGCCAGGCCATGCTGGCCGATGCGCGGCGTATTTCAGGTGCGCTGCAGGCTATCCGCGCCCGCGCCCAGGGGCTGAAGCGTGGGCTGGAAGCCGAGTTGTCGATTGCGGTGGACGTTGTGCTGCCCTCGCCGGCACTGGTGCGGGTGCTGGAGACATTCGCTGCCGAATTCCCTACCGTGCCCTTGCGCCTCAGTGTCGGCGCGATGGGCATCGTGTGGCAGCAATTGCTCACGCGGCAATGTGACGTCAGCTTCGGCGGCCAGGCCTTTAACCTGAGCGACGAACTCGCCGCGATACGTATCGGGGAGACGATGTTGATCCCGGTCGCGGCGCCGGATCACCCGCTCGCGCTCTATCCGGGCCGTGTGCCGCTGTCGGTGGTGCGCGAAAACATCCAGCTCGTCATCTCCGACGTGTCCAAGATGACGGAAGGCCAGGATTTCGGCGTCTACGCCTATCGGACTTGGCGCATGACGGATACCGCGACCAAACACAATCTGATCGTCTCCGGGCTGGGCTGGGGCGGACTGCCGTTATGGATGGTCGAGGCTGACGTCGCTGCCGGGCGGCTGGTGAAGCTCGACCTGGAGCCCTATCCGCCAGCCGGCTATCCGGTCTTCGCCTTCCACCGCAACGACGCACCGCCTGGGCCGGCCGGGCGATGGGTGATTGAGCGATTCCGTGCCGAGCTGCTGCCGGTCGAATAGGTCGGAGGCATCAGGCGGAACGAGAGCAATTCCAGCAAAAGTGCGGTTTTGCGTCCGGGAATTGCGTCAAAACAAAGGAATAGAGCATTCCCGTGATTCGGAGAAAAGCGGAAATGCTCTAGCTCCGCCGGGGCCTCGACTTCACCGGCTGGCCTAGGAAGGCGATCTCATCGGTGAGACGGTTCTGCTTGTCGCGAGGGCAATGGCTGCAGCGACCAGGTTGGCCGCCACGCTGGCCGCGATCGGAAGAAAGTAGCTGTGGCTGACGTCGAAGGCGAAGCCCGCCGCGCTGGGGCCGACAAGCGTTCCGACCGCAACGCTGGTGTAGAGGATGCCGATGATGCCGCTGACATTGCGCCCGCCGAAATGATCCGACACGACCGCCGGCAGGATGGCGACCCAGCCGCCGTAGAACATCCCGAATGCCAGCGCGAAGACGGCAAGCGACCAGAACCCGCTCGCTGCAGCCCAGATGGCGAGCGATGCCGCCATGCCCAGAAACATCGCGACGAGGAAAGCATCCCTGCCCACCCGGTCGGCCACTCCCCCCAGGAAAAAGCGGCCCGCGGTGCTCCCTACGCCGATCGCTCCGAGCAGCATGACGGCGGCTGCCGTCGGAACCTGCCGGTCGATCGCGAAAGGGACCAGATGCACGAAGGGGACGAAGACGCCGAACGCGCTGACCAGGCAGGCGGCATAAAGGCCGATAAAGCGTGGCGTGCGGATAGCATCGCCCACCGCTGTGCCGCTCCGCGCCGCTGATATCGGAGTTACTGCCAGCCCGTCTCCATCCGGCCCGACCCCGCGTTTCCTGGGGTCGTCCTCGATGAGGAGCGAGGCGCCGACGCCGGCGATCGCGGCAGCGACGCCCAGGATGAGATAGGCTTCGCGCCAGCCTGTCAGGGCGATCAACCAGGCCGCGAGCGGCGGCATCACCAGAGTGCCCACGCCGATGCCGCTGACGGCCAGACCCGATGCAAAGCCGCGTCGCCTGGCGAACCAGCGTTGAACCGCGCCGACGGCCGGCACATAGGCGCAGCCGACGCCGAGGCCGATGCCGAGTCCATAGGCCAGATAGACCTGCGTGATCGTTCCCGCCCGGCCGGCGAGGATGAGCCCGAGGCCGACGAGCAGCATTCCGCAGGCGGCGAGCTTTCGCGCGCCCCAGCGGTCGGCGAGCGGCCCCGAAATCACGCCCAGCCCGAAATAGAGGAATCCGGCGATCGAGAAGACGAGCGACACGGCCCCGCGCGAGGCGCCGAACTCCTGCTGTAGGGCCTCGACGAATGAACTGAAGGTGTAGGCACTCCCAAAACCGACAAAGGTCACCACAAATACCGCGGCCACCACGACCCACCCGTAGAACAGTCTGTCCTGAGGTTCCCTGTTCATGATCGCTCTCCGTCGATAGCCCCTATGGGTGCGTCGGCGTTTTCGGATGAAGGACTGTTCCGGCTCGGTACAGGCGCGAGTGGGCGAATGATCGGCCTGCTCATGGCATCATTCCCTCAGTCATCGCATCGCCTTCCAGCATCAGCGCCGGGTGGCGGTTATGCCAGGTCGTGAC
>VFQN01006031.1_pt1 | contig 14256 bp, 22 predicted proteins | sample 3512371 | NCBI WGS metagenome assembly VFQN01 (sample SAMN10412370, study PRJNA504923) | tailings metagenome | isolation source: Replicate 2 from Balatoc abandoned mine | place: Philippines: Itogon, Benguet | collected 2017-08-28
AAACATGCCAAGGGGCCCACGCATGATATCTACATCTTCGGGTTTGTAATAGAGAAGGTAGGAACTGGCCGTCTGGGTCAACGCGTATCCCCGGGCTTCAGGGATGTTGCACGCAGCTGTCCAACTACTGACCTGTGCCTACCCGTCCTTTATGCGCGCAAATGCCCTGGTATGCAACGCATAATTGAGTTCACAAGCCACCATGTAAACTCTGGCGCCAAACTCTATGCGCCGTGCCTACCCTACCTGCCTTGCCATGACTACCTCGCGAGGACACCCATCCGCAATGCCATGCCGCCCATACACAAGGCATAATGCATCTAACCAAGTCGACACCAGACACCACAGCCACGCCCGAACACAACCTACTTCCCCTGCCTTCGGCATCCACTGCCGTCACATGCCGGCGCATTCAAGCTGAATCTTGCTACCAAAAGCATTGTCCCAGCATCTAAGCCTGATCGCTGCTCACATGCGGATTGTGGCGGGGGTGGGGCGGCTGAAGAGAGTTGCTGGCTTGAACGACAGCCCCTCCGCCACGCGCGGGTCAGCGGGCGGCACTGTCCATGAGTTCAGGATGGGGTTGTAGACGCCGTGCCGCACAGGCGTGGACGTGCGCGCCATGCTTTGCCCGCTGACGCCCAGCCGCTTCTCCACCAGCGCCTCCTGCTCCCGGTACTTGGGGTCCTTGGGGGGCACCACCCATTCATGGGTAAGGGGGTTGTACGACCCGAAGCTTGGCCCCGCTACCGTCTTGCTGCTGCTGGAGGTGCGGGCGGCGCCGTGTGGTGCGCTGATGGGCCGTGCTGGGTGGCTCCGCGCAGCAGCGGTCGCGAAGGCAGCGGCAGGGGGCCCAGGGCTTACGGGCTGCGTGGCTGGCGGCTCGGCGCTGTGGGGAATCGTCTCGGGCGGCGGCGGTGCTGTCGTGGCCGGCGCGTGAGGGGCTGGAGAAGCTACAGGCTTGGGTGAGCCCCTGCACAGGTAGTGGAGCAACAACAGTCAGCAATATCGCCTTGTACTGCAATGTGGAAGGGTGAACTGCGGAGAGATACAAGCGACACAACAAACTCCGCCATGCTAGCCACCTACGTGATGGGATCCACCGATGACTCCATTGGCAGGCGCCGCATGCCGTTCCCCAGCCCGTGCGCGCGCTGAAACTCCTTCTGCTTGCGCGCCATGTAGTCGGGCTCCGGAGAGGCTAGGAACTCGTGGGTGATGGGGTTGTAGCACCCTCGGGACACCTGGTAAACGCACAGAAGGTCCATCGGTAGGGCTCCATATGCAGTGCTGGCCTGTACCTCCAAGGCGTAGCCGCTCAAGAACTAGTCGCAGGGCGCTGGCGCATATCTTTTGCAAGTTGCAACTCCAACCCTCATGCTGATACCAACATACCCAACATATTCACGTGTTAGGAAGTGTACCTGCAGGAACTTGTGCTCCAGCGGCGTGACGCTGCGCTCGTGGTGCCAAAACATGCCAAGGGGCCCACGCATGATATCTACATCTTCGGGTTTGTAATAGAGAAGGTAGGAACTGGCCGTCTGGGTCAACGCGTATCCCCGGGCTTCAGGGATGTTGCACGCAGCTGTCCAACTACTGACCTGTGCCTACCCGTCCTTTATGCGCGCAAATGCCCTGGTATGCAACGCATAATTGAGTTCACAAGCCACCATGTAAACTCTGGCGCCAAACTCTATGCGCCGTGCCTACCCTACCTGCCTTGCCATGACTACCTCGCGAGGACACCCATCCGCAATGCCATGCCGCCCATACACAAGGCATAATGCATCTAACCAAGTCGACACCAGACACCACAGCCACGCCCGAACACAACCTACTTCCCCTGCCTTCGGCATCCACTGCCGTCACATGCCGGCGCATTCAAGCTGAATCTTGCTACCAAAAGCATTGTCCCAGCATCTAAGCCTGATCGCTGCTCACATGCGGATTGTGGCGGGGGTGGGGCGGCTGAAGAGAGTTGCTGGCTTGAACGACAGCCCCTCCGCCACGCGCGGGTCAGCGGGCGGCACTGTCCATGAGTTCAGGATGGGGTTGTAGACGCCGTGCCGCACAGGCGTGGACGTGCGCGCCATGCTTTGCCCGCTGACGCCCAGCCGCTTCTCCACCAGCGCCTCCTGCTCCCGGTACTTGGGGTCCTTGGGGGGCACCACCCATTCATGGGTAAGGGGGTTGTACGACCCGAAGCTTGGCCCCGCTACCGTCTTGCTGCTGCTGGAGGTGCGGGCGGCGCCGTGTGGTGCGCTGATGGGCCGTGCTGGGTGGCTCCGCGCAGCAGCGGTCGCGAAGGCAGCGGCAGGGGGCCCAGGGCTTACGGGCTGCGTGGCTGGCGGCTCGGCGCTGTGGGGAATCGTCTCGGGCGGCGGCGGTGCTGTCGTGGCCGGCGCGTGAGGGGCTGGAGAAGCTACAGGCTTGGGTGAGCCCCTGCACAGGTAGTGGAGCAACAACAGTCAGCAATATCGCCTTGTACTGCAATGTGGAAGGGTGAACTGCGGAGAGATACAAGCGACACAACAAACTCCGCCATGCTAGCCACCTACGTGATGGGATCCACCGATGACTCCATTGGCAGGCGCCGCATGCCGTTCCCCAGCCCGTGCGCGCGCTGAAACTCCTTCTGCTTGCGCGCCATGTAGTCGGGCTCCGGAGAGGCTAGGAACTCGTGGGTGATGGGGTTGTAGCACCCTCGGGACACCTGGTAAACGCACAGAAGGTCCATCGGTAGGGCTCCATATGCAGTGCTGGCCTGTACCTCCAAGGCGTAGCCGCTCAAGAACTAGTCGCAGGGCGCTGGCGCATATCTTTTGCAAGTTGCAACTCCAACCCTCATGCTGATACCAACATACCCAACATATTCACGTGTTAGGAAGTGTACCTGCAGGAACTTGTGCTCCAGCGGCGTGACGCTGCGCTCGTGGTGGGTGGGCACGGCGGGCTGCTGCGGGGCAGTGGCCGGGCCGCTCTGTTGGCACTGCGCCTGCTGCCGCTGCTGCTCACGGGAGGCGTGGATAGCGGCGTACCCCCGGGCGTGCGGCGCGCTGCATGGGACAGAAAGACGCAGGGGTATAGCAAAAACCCGTACAAACGCTCGCCGTGTCATGCGCGCGGTCGTGTTCTACAAAGTACTGCAAACAAGGTGTACTACCAGGGTGTACGACATACCGGTAGGGCATGGCATTGACACCTTACCTTCCCGGTCTGTCCATGCGCTCCATCCGCCGGGCCTCCGGGCTGAAGGGCTGCTCGCCTGCCGGTGGAACGCGGTAGGAGTGCATCACAGGGTCGTAGACCCCTCGCCCCTCATGCAGCACGCTCCTGCCGCGCCCACGGTCCACAATGTTCCCCTGTTCAAAGGTGGTCAGGATGCTTCCGGGAGGCTGCGAGGGGCAGGAGTGGGGCCGTTCGCGCATGTAAGGACCAATTGCAGAGCACGAGGCACGAGCGACACGTCCGTTGCTCACAGACCACCATTGCAACGGCTTTTGGATTCCCATGTGCACAATACCACACAGCTGTTGCAGTTCGACAGCAGTTCCGTGTCCGGCAGTGTGCTGCCGTGAATGAAGTGCCTGCATCACGCAGAACCAAATTTAGCCACAAGGCGGCTCCCCACGCACCGCGTTGTGGTGGTACGGGTTCTGCGCTAGGCGCCGGTAAGAGCTGGCCCTGCGCTCAAATGCCTGTGTGTCACGCTCGTGCTGAACGTCCAGGTTCTCCGCATTTTTGGCACTTGGCTTGAATGGCCGGTGGAGGACACTATGCGGCTTGGAAGGCTACAAGCGTAATTGGGAGCACAGCACATAGGAAATGCAAGGGTTCAGGTGTTATGCGGCTACCATGGCGTTGTGGATACAAGTGAAGGTACGGGGGGATGATGGGCGCAGCTGTTGAGCGTGTGTGATGGGGGCTGGAATTCCTGGAGAGGCTTTGCTGTAGAGCCCCTGGCCACCAAGCTGTAAGCCCAGGTCTGGTGCTGATGAGCTCCGACTACACGGATGCAGTTTGCGTCAGGAACTGCATGCAACCCACCAGTGGGGTGCCCTCCACGAAGTTCCGGCTCTGCCGGAGCCGTGCCGCAGCACCAGCCGGACCGTAAGCCTCCGTTGACTGGCGAGAAGGCGCATACGGGCTACTACCCTTACTTCCTGCTTGCCACGCCTCAACGTACGACGAGTATACAGGAGTGTCCGCTGCTGGGGCAGCCATTTGTCGCGATTTGGGGGAGTAGCTTACAGGCTAGAAAGACTGACTATGCCGACCTTATGTAATTCACTTGTGTTGCACCGATGGTAATTGTAGCATAGTTATGATCTGCAATGCCAACTGGTGCAGCAAGGGGTCGTTGCGACGGTCAACGCTACAAGCAGAGTGGCCGAGACTGTAACTGCGACTGTGGTGCTATACGAGAACAATAACAAGCAGCATGAAATGTCAAGTGACACAGCTTTCTTGGGGGATTGTCGCAGGCGCCAGGTGTTTGCATTCTATACGGCAAATTGTCTGCAACTGCTCCATCACCAGGCTTCGCTCGGGTGACAGGAGTTGGTAGGGTGTGTTTACCACCATTTGGCCATCCATAGTTGGGGGTTATCCTGACTGTCGGGAACGCCCGGCGAAGGGCCTGTTTCGGTTCCGCAATCAAAATAGGCAAGGACGACCTGCCACAGTCGCTGGGGTGCAGGGGGTTGCAATGCGCAACGTGAGTCGCTTGCAGTCGCTTGCTGCGGCAGCCGAAGGTGGAGGCATAGCTTGGACAACTCCCTTGATGCTTCGCACGCCGGCTTCGGCCCTTGGCGCGTGCGCAGCAACACAAACATCGCAGCACGCCCAGCAGCAAACTGATGGCGGCCACTCATGGCGTACTAAACTCGCGGCTGCTGGGGCGGCAGCTGCCTTTGGCCTAGCTGCAGCCTTGGCAAGCGGCACCTTGGTCGTCCACGGTGACGCCTCCAGGGCAGCTCCTACCTCGGCTGGGCCCGCGACCGGCGAGCAGCTCACCCAGCTCCACGAGTGGCTCACCGCTCAGGGTGCAGATGTGTCGCGGGTGCAAGTCTGCGCGAGCCAGGCAGGTTGGCGGCACCTGACACGTGCCAGGCCTAGAACCCCTGTGAAAGCACGCCGCAACGCCATGTTGATCCGAACGCATGCATATCAGGCGCTTCCCAATCCAGATGCAATAATGACCAACAACTGTGTCGCTGGACCCAAATGGAACTTATCCTGACGATGTTTCCGGGTCCCCCTGCAGGCCGGCCCAGGAGCTGGCCTGGGCCTCTACTCAGCCGTCAATGCTTGCGGCCCTCAGAACGGGGGCTCCTGGTGGTCATGGCTTTGGCCTCGCGCAAATGGCCACAGAAGCAATGGGCACAGCGGCGGCGGGGGCGCCGCCAGCGCCAGCAGCAAGGGCTCCACTGCGGGTGCTGCCGCCGCCGCTGCGGCCCACACGCTAGCAACCTTCCCCCTGTCCAGCGCCATCACGGTGCGCACGGCGTGCAGTGACCCCGTGCTGGGGCAGCAGTTCAGGTGGGAGGGGGCGTTGCCCCAGGTTGCAAGGGGTGGTGGTAGGGAGGACGCGCGGGACACGCAGTCTAGGGGTTTGGCGCTGCCGGTTTGGCAATTAAGGCTGCCTCCGTGCACGCCCTGCCGTGGCACCTGCACGTTTTGTGCAATGAGCTGGAGCCTGGAAGACTCTTGTATATCCTGCCGCGCATGTTCAGCTATACGACGCTGTTACCCCATGTAGCTGGATGCTGGAGAAGCAGCTGCTCGACGAGCGCAGCGCCGTCATGGTGTTCCTGCTGCTGGAGCGCCTGCGGGCGGAGGCGGGGCAGGGCGCGTCGCGTTGGGGGCCGTGGATCCGCTGCCTGCCCTCCAGGTGGGAGTGCCGATTGGGCATTGGTTGTGGTGGCACTGGTACGAATGGTGGGAAGGAAGAGCGCCAATACAACCTAGGTGGTGAAGCAGGCGGGGAGGTGGGGGCAGGCGGCATAGCCTGCTGTAGTCCTTACAGCCCACCGCCCCTAGTTCTTGACCTGCCTACACGGGTTCTGGGCCCTTTGATTGCCCTGATCCGAAGCAGTCCACCTGCCTTGGCAACCTCCTGGGCATCCTCTCATCCTCTTTCCTTCCTCCTGCCGTACCGCACCTTGCACATTGGCCAACAGCATCGACACGCCGCTGGCCTACTCTGACGCTGAGCTGTCGGAACTGCGCGGCACGGCCCTGCACCGCGCCACGGCCGCGCTGGGCCGCCGCGTGCGGGACACGTGGGCGCGGCTGGAGGCGCCGCTGGCGGGCCTGGCGCGGGACCTGGGGCTGCGGCGGCCCACCCTGGAGGACTGGGTGTGGGCGTACGGCGTGTTCTGGAGCAGGGGGCAGAGCCTGCCCGTGCCGCAGTCCGGGTCAGGTGAGTGTGTGCGGGGACGTGGGTGGGACGAGGGGTTGTCGAGAGGCTGGAGGCCTCTGGGTAGGCTAGCCCGTGCCGACGCCGACGTTGCATGTGGACTCTCGCTTGACTTAAGCAGAAGCATGCTCTGTCGTATCGAAGCATTTTTGGGTTTTAACTGCGCATCCGCATGGTTATTGCACTGTGGCACGCTGCCAAGCAACGCCGTACCGAGCGCCAACCCCGAACGTCGACGACCACTGCTTTTGCCATGTGCCCCCAGCCTCCCAGGCGCTGGCCCGCCACTCCTCGGGCCGCGGCGAGTCCGTGCCCATCACCATACTGGAGGGCCTGGTGCCGGGGCTGGACTTCGCCAACCACCGCGTCAGCCCCGGCCCGCAGTGCTGGTGGGAGGTGGTGGTCCCGGAGCGGCAGCAGCCCGCGGACGGTGAGCAGTATGCTGGGCACTAGGGCTCTGGCAGGCACGTGCAGCTGTAGCCAGCGGGCTGCTCACACGTGTGGTGTGTAATTTATCACAACGTAGCTCGCCGCAATGGCTAGCTCGTGGCTAGCTCGTCTGGATGATGTACACCATTGCAGGTACACCATTGCAGGTATTGTGTAGCAGTTGACGCGCCGTGGCGAATGTGGGTGTGTCGTGACAGGGCTCGTTTTACTTGTTGGGGTTCTTGCAGGCTCCTCGCCCGCCGCTTCGGCGCCCGGGCCCGGCACGGAGGTGCGGCTGCAGCTGCACGGCGGCGCCTGCGTGACCCGCGGGTCGGAGCTGTTCATCTCGTACGGCGACAAGTCCAACGAGGAGCTGCTCATGCTGCACGGCTTCGCGCTGCCCGCCAACCCGCACGACCGCCTCATGCTGCACTGCCCGCTGCCGCCGCAGGTGGGGCCGGGAGAAAACGCTGCTGCGGGCTTGCGAATATTGCTAGGTGGTGACCTAGGGACCACGTGGGGATCCGTACACGTGAAGGCGGCTTGCTCATCGTCCTGCGTTATGCAGTGTGATCCACTCTTTGACCCTGCTGCCCTGTGGCGCCACCGCAGGCTGAATGGGATGACGTCATGTACGCACGCATGGAGCTGCTGCAGGTGTGCGGGGTGGGGCCGCTGTTCATTGGGACCAGTTGTAAGGACAGAAAAGTCCGTGCCAGCAAGGAGGCAGGGAACGTCGCATTCTCTGGCAAAACGCTTTCAAGCTTGACGTGCCATTGTATCTCCATTACGCCCAAGGCGGCTGATACCTGGGTGGTTTGCCGTACTCCATTCTCCCTGCGCCCGCAGGCCTACGGGCTCCGGCCGCAGTTCTTCCTGCCGCACCCCGACCAGGTGGCGGCGGAGGGCGAGGAGCCGGCCGGCAGCAAGGCCAAGTCAAAGGCCGCAACGAGCAAGAGCCCAAGTAAGGCCCAGTGAAAAGCCAATGCCCGCTTTGCCTCACAACGCCGTACTCGCGCATGATGCAGTTGTCATGTTGAGCTTTGCTACAGACTCGCACAGCACGGCCCACAGTACTTCTGTGCCACTGCAGTATGTGTGCACTGTGGACAACGGCTTGGCTCTCGCCCTGCAGAGCCCGAGGCCTCGCCTCCCGCGCCGTCCGACGCCACCCACGCCGACGCCCCCCCGCTGCTGCTCCCCGGCGACGTGCTGGACACGCTGGAGGTGTTTGTGCTCAACTTCCAGGAGCTGGCCGTGCGGAGCAAGGCGCTTCAGGTGCGGGCTGCGTGGGATGGGGTGAGGTGGGGACGTGTTGGAGGGCTAATCAGCGATCTGACGCAACCTACCGTCGCCTCTCCTTTCGTGTACCGTAATTGCCCAGGGAACGGAGCAGAGCTGGTTAGGGGTAAGGTGTGTGGCCCATCGTGCCGATGCTTGTCAGGGGGTCCCGACGACATGCAGCGAGTGTGGCTGCGCTATGTGGGGCCCGAGGAAGGGCTGGCGTGAACTTGATGGGCCTGTAAGCCACATACGGCTCTGACCCGCTGACCTGTTTGCGCTGGAAGCAGCAGCACTGGCTGATAACGTACGCCTAACTGTTGCCGCAGACCAAGATGGAGGAGCGGAGGGCGGCGAGGGCTGCAGGTGAGACGCTGTGCGTTAGGTGCGCTGCCTCCATGGCACCATGTTTGCAACACAGCTTACGCTTCCACATTGCACGTTAAAGGCGCAAAGTCGACCACCCTGCCCTGAGCACGGTCCACCTACCCCTGCCGTGCAGGCTCCCCCCTGCCCGCGCCCTCGCAGCACTCCCCCGTGGTGGACGTGCCCGCGCTGCGGCGGCGCATGGCCGCCATGACCGCCCCCGAGCTGCGCCACCACCTGCACACCATGGGCCTGCGCATGGCCACTCTCACAACCTTCATCAGGTACGGCGCCATGCCGTACCGCGCACCGACTATGCTGTGCAGCGAAGATGCCATAAGCACGTTCCACCCTTGCGTCCCAACAGCGAGGCCGTGAATCCTAGTCTTGCAGTGACGTGTCTGAGCCCTTCAAACCGCTGGTGTGTGGTTGCTCACATCGCCGCTCCCCCGCCCGCCGGTGCCCCCCAGGCTGCTGGAGATCAAAGCGGTGGAGCTAGAAGGCGAGGAGGGCACGGGCCCCCTGGAGCGGGACGAGCAGCTGCTGGCACAGCTAGACGCACAGGACGCGGCGGCAAGCAGCAGTGCGACCAGCGGGGCGTCCGAGGAAGCAGAGGACGTGCGGCGGCGGAGGCTGCGCGCGGCCGTGGTGTACCGGGCAGGGCAGAAGCGGCTGGCGCGGGCGTGGCTGGTGCGGGCCAAGGGGGAGCTGACGCGGCTGCTGGCGCTGATGCGGGAGATGCAGGGCAGGCAGGAGGCGGTGGAAAGGGCGGCGGGGGCGGGGAACAGGGGCAGCAGCGGCAGCGATGCCGCCTAGGCGTAAAGCATGGCTTGGGTGTTAACGACGGAGGGGTGTGCATGGGCAGGATGGGCAAAGTACTGGGCACCAATGAAGGCGCTGCTGGAAGCGAACACGGGTACGGTACCGCGTGCGGACTGACGGACTGTGCGGCGGAGAGCGGCGACCTGCCGCTGCCGCTCCTGCTGCGGGAGAGCCTCGGCGCCGTACCCCGGCCGTACACTGTCGTACTCGCCGTACAGTCGGGCTGCCAAGCTCATGGTCGAGTTCCTGGCAGCGCAGCTGCTTGTGGCCTTGGACCGTACGGCAGACGGTACGGCTGCTAGGAGCGGGCTGCTGTACGTGTTGGCAGGGTGCCAGGGTGATATGGGGATGCTGGAGTGCCTGCTGCGTGTTGTTGTGCCGTGGGACAGGCGCACGGTGGTGCTGGCAGCGCGACGGGGGTGCGGGGTGCCGGTGTTGCAGTGGCTGGTGTCGAGGGCTGTTCCAGTGGACAGGGGCATGTGCGACGCGGCCTGCTGCAGTGTCCTGAATGCGCCGTGAGGCGTTCCTTGTGGGGAGATTGGGGGCACTGCATGCTAGGGCGATGAGCGCGGTAGCCGGACAAGGCAGAGGCACGGATACGCTGTGAGCCAAGCGCTGCCGTAACCTGGCAGAGCGGCAACGGTACGGGCACCCCCCTTGGGATGGCTTTCAGTGTCAGCGCAGGGTTGTAAGGCCAGTTGCCCAAACTGTTTGCGTGCGTGTCCCTGTGTTGGTGCTGGTAGCAGGGCATCCCCAGCTGCCTTGCCAATCCGCATGCCTCTGGGCTAGCCAAGGCGGCATCAAGTCTTATGGCCCAAAGTCCAGCTTGGCGATGTTTGTGTTGTGGTTCATGCCGTGTAAGTGGTACCTAAACTTCTGCACAAGGAGTGGTAACTACTCGGCGCCTTTCCAAGCCCTGGATGGCTGCCCCCTGGATGTCCTGTCTGGTCCTGCGAGCACGGCAAATGTGGAAGCGAGGAAGTGGGTGTCGGGTGACGCCCACGGCTTGCTGTCACTTGTGTGCTGTGTGCCTGCTGTGTGCCGCAGCATACTACTCGTCTGTGCTGTCCCGTGTGTCAACGCTGTTCACGTCCGTCGCAAGCCACCCACGCAGTACGCTATAGCGGCGCCGCATGGTGTACGGGGGGCGTACGGGTATGTATGCGGGACAGCATGGTGCACGCCGCCTGGCGCCGCTTTTGCCAATGAACACGCACAGATACGTCAATTTTGCCCTACGTCGTCCGATTGCGGCTTTCCCTTAGGTGTACTCGGAGATGGGTGGGTACGGGAGCGGCTCAGCAATGCAGCTGAGGCAGCCAAAGGCCCCAGTGCCCTGCAGTACGGAAACTTTTGGAGGGAAAGTGAGCAACAAGGCCCGTTTTGACATTGAAGCCTTACAGGCAGAAAGTAATTTGATACGCGAGTAATTACGTAGGAAGGCAATAGAAATGCAGAAGAGCGCGGAAGCGGACCAAGACCGTGTCCTCATAGTGCATGGTGCGCATGAATGCAGCATACAAATGTTTACAAATGCTTACAAATGTTAGTTGCGAACAATTCAGTCGATGGGTGCATAGGGCGACACCTGTTGGGCAGCGAGACACATGGCCTTTCACAAGCTGGTCCTGGGGCACTCGCAGGCGTCGAGCGAGGAGCACCTATCCAATTAAAGAGCTTCACGTTGCCAGATCCTCGCAATGGTGCGGCGACGCTTTGCTTGTTACCGCCACGCTCCGCACCCGTCCCACCTGCTGTGCCACCTGAAAGGCCCTAAGCCCTCAAAGCACTAGCTGGGGTGCAGCAAGGCAGCTAGCCTGGCCTGATCCAATAGCCTGGAAAAGCATCAAGCGCTGGAGTAAAGCAGTGTTAGCGTGCTTGCAGGCCGGCCGCAGGCCTACCTATTGACACCCAAGGGAGTCCTCCAAGAGGTGAACCGCTTCAAGCAGCAGCACAGCGCGTGGCTGACAGCCGACAAGCTCATGGCGGGTGGGTATCTGGGGGAGAACACCATGCGGAGCCCGTGTACGCGCGTGCATTCGCGCTTGCTGGGGTAGCTAGCTGTTGGTTGCCCTCAGCCGTACGCCTGGTTCTGCCACTACGCCCAGAGTGCTAGTGGGACAGTGGACCACCTGTTAACTATGGTCACTACGTGTGCCATGTGGTCAAGGGGACAGGTGTTTTCTTTGCCACATGGCTGAAGCCTTGGCAAGCCTCGTGCCCTTCGAGATCGAGGCACGGCAACAGTGACAGGCGCATGCACCACTGGGCGTGCACCGTCGAAGGCACGGTCCACATCATCACCACCGCAATTGCCAGAACGCTGCACCCCCGTCCTTCCCACCAATGAGCATCCGGCTGCAGCTCCTTTCCTCAATAACACAGGACATACAAGACATACTCCCCGCCTGCCCCCTTCCCTACCCTGTTGTACCCGCGTCAGACGGCGGCATGTTCCTGTCCAGCCCGGTGGACCCCCTGCTGGTGCTGCTGCCCATCCTGGACCGCGCCAGGGACAAGGTGGGCAGGAGTGTGGGGGCTGGCACGAGGGTGGGGGGGAAGCCTACTTGGGGTGGAGTGACGTCGGCGCTGTTGGAAGGGCAGGGCAGCCAACTCATGTTGTGGGGTGCCCGCACTTTGTAGGGTACACACGGCAGAAGGGTGAGCCGGGCTGAGGGACGCAGCTTTGCCAAAGCCTCGAAAAAAGCAAGGAGAGGCGTTGTAGTGGTGTTCGTTTCTGCCTCATATTTTGTAACTCAAGAGACAACACCTTCCTTGATACTGGGGGTGGCTTTTTAACTGGCGGCTATGTCCATCGGCCATGTCAGTTGCACAGACGGCCCCTTGTCACACTGGTGTGCAGAGCGCGGACTGCCCGGCCGGCAAGTTCAAAGCGTTGGACGAGATCCTGTACGACCAGTCCGTACCCGGTCTGGCGGAACTCGTGCCGTACTGTAACGGTACGGACGAGGCAGGAACTGACGCAGACGCAGGGAGGCCTGGTGCAGACACACCAGGGCCCGCATCGTCACCAGCTGCCAGGACTGCGGGGGCGGCGGCGGCGGCGGAGGGTGGAACGCTGGAGCCCACCCCGCTTCCCGAGGGCAGGGAAGGCCAGGGGGAGGAGGCGCAAGCGGAGGACGGTGCAGCATTGCAGGGTGTGGGTGATACTGCCGCTGCTGCTGCTGCTGAGTGCGCCGCTGGGCCGCCGGTCGTACCGTCCCTGGCGTCCCTTCGGCAACAGCTGGCGTGCGTGTGCGACGTGCGGCGGATAGACGACGACTGCTGCTACTACCGCCTCAATGACCAGCGGGTGGGTGGGTGTGTTGCTGGCTGCAGCTCGGTGCAGGCTCCACGGCATTGTTGCCCGATGGCAACGGCCGCTTGCCAGCCTCCTACAGGCAGAGGCGTGTGTAAAGCCCACGCACCCCGTGCACCGTCCTGGCTCTATACCAGTACTCCTACACGCATGCGCGCGTGCTCAGCCCCGTGGCGCCTCGAGGCCATCAGCAAAGCAACGTCGCGGGAGGAAGCACGTGCGTAGATGCCGGGATTAATAAAGAAACCGTGGAGCGCAGAAGCGCCATCCGTGCAAACGTAGCAAGTCGGGCCGCAACCCCACATGTGCTACGCAAGTACCCTCAACTGACTCCTGGCACCTGCCTTCCCCAGGCCCTGGCGTGGCTTAGCTGCAAGCTGCGGCAGGTCCGGGCGGCGCTGGCGCCCCAGGTGGCGGGCATGGAGGCGGGCGCCGCCCTGTCGTACGCCCTGGGCTTCCTGTCGGAGTACGTGGGCGACCCGTGGGTCGGCAGGCTGGCGGAGCGCTTCGGAACCAGCGTGGCGGCGGCGGCGGGAGCCAGCGCCGGCAGCGGGAGCAAGCCCGTGGACGCTACAACTGGTGCGTTGGGTGCAGTTCCTATTTGAATTGCGCCAGGTCTCCTACTTGCAATGGGGGTGATGGGCTTGTGAGCAATGGGCTTTTGCAGCTCCAGTGGCCCCAGCCGGGCTCGCTTCCGGCCCAAAGTTGCGCTACCGCGCTGCCTGATCCTACGCATTGCCTGATCCTACGCATTGCGGGCGTGCCTGACTGAGCAATGTGAGCGCAAGGCTTGTGCGTAGGTCGTTGCAGGTGCGGGAGAGGCACAATGTGCCGATGGGCTAACTGGCTGGCTGATGCTTGCATGTCCCTGCCACGTTCAGGCGGCGAGGGCGCGGCCCAGCGGCCTCCGCCCGCCCCCGAGGCCCCTCCCCCGGAGAAGAAGCAGAAGCTGGGGCACGACCCCAAGGCGCAGCAGCAGCAGCGCGCGGCGGAGGCCAAGCAGGCGGCCATGGCCAAGCAGGCCGCCGGCACCAAGAAGATCACAGGCTTCTTCATGAAGGGGGCAGCAGCCAAGCCCAAGTAAAAGCCAGGGGAGGTGACTTGCGTTCTCATTAATATGGTCTTTCCTACTATATTTTTATAAAGCATGTTTATTACTCTATTTCTCCCCTGGTAAAAGCGGCACTGTGCAATTGTCCCTGTGCAGTGCGGTGTAGTGCGGTCTGGTGCGTTGTGGGCGAGGTGCTCAGGGCTGGAGGCTGGCTTAGGTGTGGCACAGGAGGAGGGCAGCAGGCACGTGGGCGCGTGGGAGTGGGCGATTGATGGTGGCTTGCGCTCGCGTGGCGAGCAGGGTTTATCAGAAATGATAGCCGGCTTCCCGGTTGGCCATGGGCAACTGCGCTTTGGGACATGGTGTTACCGGTAACGTTCAATGGTGCGGTCCTCCGAATGTGTGCATAGATGGGTGTGCGTGCCCGGCGTACGTTGCGTTGTGGAACAGTGCCAGTCACTGACGCAGCCAGGGGCTGTGATGCTGCGCGGGGACAGTTCCCAGCCCCAAACAAAAAAGCGGCCAAAGGACAGCGAGGGCCCTTTGGGCATATATTGTCTTCAG
>VFQN01006032.1_pt1 | contig 14256 bp, 17 predicted proteins | sample 3512371 | NCBI WGS metagenome assembly VFQN01 (sample SAMN10412370, study PRJNA504923) | tailings metagenome | isolation source: Replicate 2 from Balatoc abandoned mine | place: Philippines: Itogon, Benguet | collected 2017-08-28
AACTCCACAGTGGCAGTGGTACGACGCATCAGTACGCGTCAGCTGAAGTAAGACTCAAGTGTGCTGCTCAAGCACAGGCCCGTTGTACGGGGCTCTGTCTCTGGAAAGGATGATCAACAGGCACGCCCGTAACCACCCAACCCTGCCCAACCCTAGCCCGCTGCATGCGGCGCCGTGGGCATGCCCAGCGAGTGCTGCAAAGTCTTGCAGGCACGATAAACAATCCACCACCGCCCAGTAACGCGCCGCAGAGACATGCCTTCCGTGTGGATGCTGTTGAGCATGCAAATGTTGCCGCCCATGCTCCATGGCTCATAATGCATCTAAGCATGCTGTCTACTACCCACAATTCCGGTAGATGCCCTGTTGGGGAGGGGGATGGCCAGCCACAGGTGTTGGCGTGCGAGGCGTATCGCCCCTGCGTTGTGATAGGGTCCTAACTCGGCGACACGCTAGCGTGAGGCGGTATACCATGCCGCTGTCACGCTCTGCGACCGCCTGCCATGTGTGCGTAGCGATGCAGTTGCGGGGACACAGCAGCGTACTGTAAAGCAGGTACTAGTGGAGGGCAAGCAAAGCAAGTGGCATGTCCAGCGATAATAAGCAAACAGCGAGGCAGGCTGCGGCTACGAGCTGTTGCTGGGCTGAGAGGACCATGTGTGCGTAGCAGCTGCCGCCGCCCTCCCACCGCCGGCGGCGCCGCCCAGCGTGCGAAGTGCCCGGGCGCCGGACCACCAACGGCTTCCTCGCGGAGGCCCCGCTGTTGTGGCCGTCACCGCGTGTGGAGTTGTGCAGTACCTTGTTGCTGCCGTACAGCCCTGACCGCCCACTACTGCAGGACATGTTCGGAGCAGCGGTACTATGAGGCATGGTGGTGAATAGCGTGACAAGTTACACGACTGCTATGGTGTAATGAACTTGACGTTGAGTTGGAACGAATCGGCAAAAGGCACAGTGCTACCGCACGTGGGCTTCATAAGTGCCCACTAACCTGCCTGACCATAGCGCCTCCTGTGCGCCTCTGATAACGAGGGGATATGCATTGGTGGGGTGCCCCACGTCCGACGGTGTTGCACGTGTGTGAGTGGTGTGTCCGTCCTTCTGCTCTGGAAGTGTTTGTGGCAGCTGTCAAGATTGGAGGGGGCCGGGGCAAGTGCGTGTTTGCGATGCTTGTGGGGTCTGGGGTGGCTGCTGGCGCTCTGCTAGGAACGCGAGTACTTAGACTGCATACCGGTAGTACAGGTCGCTGTTGGTAGGTGGTTGCGGCAGCGGGTATGCGTGGGTACTGGGGATACGAATTTGGGGCAAGCGCAGTGGCGCCGTCGCAGCGCCGCTTGTTGCTGGGTGGTGGCCAGGTGGCGGGTAGGGGTGAGGGGGAGGGGGGTGGGAGGAGCATTGCACTGTCAGGGGCTCAGGGCATGCAGCAATAAGTCTAATTTGCTGCTACCGTAAAACCCTGCGGTAAGTGAAACGCTGACATGCTGGCTGTGTACATGGCTGTGCTTGCTGTAAAAGCGATGCTGTTCAGGCTTTGAGCCGCATGGGGCCTCAGGCACGTGGGCCTTAGCAGGGGTTGGCTGGGGCACCCCAGGTTTAAGCCTTTAAGCTTCATTCGATGGCACTTGTGCAGACTGTGGACATAGCAGTCGTTCAGCAGTATTATGGTGATGTGGCCAAGAGCTAGAAAGGGTTGGCTGCGGGGGGCTGCGCGCTGAGCAAAACAGGCAGTTTGAGGAGCGCTGGGGTACGCATGGGGCGCATGGTGCGCAGGTAGGAACCAGGGCTGAACGTTGAATGCATCTGCAGGCTGATTGTACAATGTGTCACATCCCTCCCGGCTTTGAAAGACTTCACCATATTCGCGTATGCCTTGCTTACTTGTCGCAGCATAACCCCTTTCCCCGTCCAGGCATACGCGCCTTGAGTCATGCGCAGGGAACGCTCGATAGAATACCTTTCATTTCATTCTTATTCGTAGTGTTAGCACCCTGTGAACTGCAACCCAGGAGTAAGGAGTCTCGGAACGTGGTCTCGGAACGCCAAGTGCTGGTGAGCTGTTGCTCGTGTGCACTGCCTATTACCAAATGCAATTTGCCTAAGCACAAGTGGCCAGCGGCCTGCCGCGCACCGCGGGCCTTCCTGAGCCTCCAGCGGGGCTCCAGAGTGGGCTCCCGAACGCTTTGTGCCCGACAACTTTGCACCCTTTTGCGCATTTGGGATAATAACTCCTACTTGCCACCTCCGTTTTCTGCAGGCATCCTGCGCAATGGCGGACCTGGACTTCTTAAGGGCACTGCTGCAGGCTCTTGTCCCCCGTGTGCTCCAGCACCTACCCCACAACGAGCGGGTCATCAACGGCCGCCTCGTCAGCCAGGACGCACTGGCAAATCTCGACCAGCCGAGCGAGCCAGACACGCGCACCGTGCGCTTTGGCGAGCCGCTGCCGCCCAACGCGGCCGATGTGGGCTGGCCCGACACCAAGCGGCACTTCAGCGGTCCCAGCTGACTACCATCCAGCGATTCCACGTGGTCTCCGTTGCAGCGTCCAGCGGCTGCATCACCAACCTGGAGGTGGGCTGGAGGCTGGCGGAGCCTGGCCTCTTCCCGGGCCTGCTGTCACGAGCCCGGTGCGTGGGGCCTAGAGAGTACCGCACGGAAAGGGGCACCTGGCTGTTGGGCGTTGATGCACCCAAGGAGGCAGATCCCGGTGCCGCCGCCGTGGCGTGCGGCAACGTGGGCGCGCTGGAGTGGCTGCTGGACCACCTGGTCCCGCTGGACGTCGACAGCACGCTGGAGGCGGCGGCCGAGCGCTGCAGCATTGGCGACCTGCAGCGCGTGTGGGGGCTCCTGAACTTTGACGCGCGTGACAACTGGCGCGGCGGCGAAAGGAAGGAGGCGCTATGCAGGATTGCGATGGCGGCCGGGAGTTCCAGCGACGCCATGCAGAAAATCCAGTGGCTGCGGGAGAAGCTGCGCGACAAAGCGCACGACAGCAGCAGCATGCTGGTCGCGGCAGCGAAGGGTGCCGCGGCTGCTGGCAGCCTGCCCGCCCTCAGCTGGCTGCGCGGGCTGGACCCCGCCCTGTACGGCGCAGGAGGCGCCTTCCAGCGCGAGGTCGACGGCCGCATGGCGGACTGCCACGTGGCGCTTGCACTGGCGCTGGAGCACGGGCACCTGGCTGTGGGAGACTGGCTGGTGGACGAGCTTGGGTGCCCCCTGCCGCAGCACCAGGACGGGGGCGAGCAGCAGGAGCATCACGGCCAGCAACAGCAACAGCAGCAGCAGCAGTGGGGCAGAGAGGGGGAGGGGGAGGAGGAGCAGGGATCTCCCGAGCTCAAGCACGTCTGGGAGGGCGCAGCCAAGGGCAGCGACAGGAGGGCGGCGGAGGGGCTGCTGGGGCGCGGGGTGCCGCTGCACAGGGCGGCGCTGGTGGCCGCAGCGGGGGCAGGGCAGCTGGGGCTGGTGCAGTACCTGCACGCAGAGTGCGGCCTGCCGCTGACGGAAGAGGTGTTTGCGGCTGCGGCGGGCTCCCGCAGCCTCCCCACCGTGCAGTGGCTGCTGCAGGCGGGTTGCCCGGTCAGCCCGCAGGCGTACAGGAACGCTGCGCTGGCGGGTGATACCACCATGCTGCGGTGGCTCGCCTGCACGGCTGACTGCCCCGTGGGCGATGGGATCGGGACCGCGGTGGTGCGCTGTCAGCCGGGCAGCCGCAGCAGCGAAGACCTGGAGGCGGCGGTGCGGGCACTGGTGGCGGCAGGCTGCGAGCCGAACGGGGTGCTGAGCATCGACAACGCTGCCGTCACCGGTCACGCCTCCCTGGTGCGTTACCTGCATGACGAGTGCGGGGTGCAGTTTGGGCCCTGCACGCTGGCATACGGGGCAGCGGGAGGGTGCTTCCAGGTCATCGAGTACCTGGTGTCGGAGGGGTGCAGGACGGCTGCAGAGGGGGGGGTGCTGCAGCCCTACGAGGAGGTGCTGCGCACGGCCGACCTCGCCATCCTGACATGCCTCCGCGAGCTCAACGTGCCGTGGGACGACCCAAAACGGATTGAGTGTTGGGCGTACGACATTGCGGAGCGCCCCATAAAGGCGTGGCTGGTCAGGGAAAGCGCCTACACCGCGCAGCAGATCCGGTATGTTGGTGAGGAGCAGGGTGCAGCAGCGGGCCAGGAGGAGGAGGACGCGGACGACGAGAGCGAGGAGGGCGAGCAGGAGGACAAGGGTGACGGTGAGGCAGGGAACGGGGTGGAGGGAGAGGAGCGGGAGCGCTTTGGGGCAGGCGGGCTCTGGGCCATTGGGGGAGTTGGAGCAGGACCAGGCGCAGAGGAGCGTGCAGGGGAGGGAGCAAGGGGGCAGGGAAGGCGAAGGAGTGTTGCAAGGCGCAGAGACAGCAGTAGCGGCAGCTGGCCCAGCAGTAGTAGAGTTGCGGAGTTCCATTGCTGCAGTTTGTTGGGCAGGGCCAGGCGATGGGAGAGGGGTGTACGGGGGCGGGGTGCTCTGCTGGAGGCAGCAGTGCCGCGGGGTAGGACTGTAGGTTCGGGCGGGGCTGTGCGTCAGGAAGGAGGACACAGTTAGTTGTGGCCTCAAGTTATTGTGTGGGCTCTGGAACTCCTTTGGAGGTCCTGTAAGGCAGATACTACGGCACCATTGAATCAGGGTTGTGCAGCTACTCTGGCGGACACGTGTGTGCACAATCCGTTGCAATCGGTCTTCCTAGCAGCAGTACCATCAATTGCTGCCTTATGTATTTGCCTGATATACAATGCGTGAACACACGTGCTACAACTGCCCACTGCCCACGCGCCACAGGGCCGCCTGGACTGCCCGTTGCTGCCGCAACGGCCGCTGCCCCTGCTGCGGTGCCCAACCCAGCGGCCGCTGGCAAGGGCTCCAAGCGGCGCACGCCGCTCAGCGACGCCCCTGACGCAGCCTGCGACGTGCGCCCGACCAAGCGGGCCAAGGTGGACCGCGCTGGTGAGGGGAGCGCCGGAGGCAGCGAATGCAGCGGCAGGGCCGGCGGAGGTGGCGGTGCTGCAGGCGCGGAGCAGGGCGGGGGAGCCAGCTGGGTCGCCCAGCCCTCGGCAGGGTGGATCTGAGGTAGGTAAGTTGGTTCTGGGGTACGGGGCGGCTGGGACAAGAGTGGACTGGTGGCGTTGGGGCAGGCGCAAAGGAAGCCGGTTCGGGGCGGGGCAGGTTGGGGGGATGTGGCCATTTATAATATGGCAAGGCATAGGGCTAGGGTGCGGTCGCACGACGTTCACGTTACGTTCCGTTACTGTAGGGGAACGGCAGCATTAACGGGGCGTGCGGTCACATACGCACGCCGCCCGGTCAGCCACCTTTCAGGGGCTGCCTCCGAATTCGGCGTGCCGGGGGTCCTGTGCGAGAGGGTGCCGTGACGTAGCGACGTGAGGTAACAGAAAGTTGAGGTGCCAAGGATTTGACAGTGTGGATTGCTACCTTAAAGGGACGTTGCAACTGAAAGGGGCATGATGCTGCTCTGTTCCTCGGCCCAACGTTGTCAAGGTGTTTGCTGCAGTTACCCTTGGCAAGATATCATCACTAATTCACTGGCCCTTCACCCGGTCCCACCCCCAACCCCCAGGCAGCATGTCCGCCGCGCCTGGGGCTGCCACTAGCCCAACCGCCTCCAGCAGGGCACCCGTGGACTTGCGTCGATTCTGCGCCAAGCGCTGTCGGCCCTGAGCCCTACGCCAAGGAGAACACAAGGGACGTGCGTAAAGTAAGGCAAATGAGTTTCAAGAGCAGCCAGCTGAAGGTTCTAGCAATGCGACATGTTGTATCCTAGCGTACAGTGCCCGTCTCTCAATATGCACAGCCCGCTACGTACTTGGGGGCTCGCCGTTGTGGTGGCTTTGATAGCCATGGACGTGTACGGGACTATGGGTTTGACCGCAAAGCCCGGGCTCTGGTGTACAGGCTGCTGAGCGAGCTCAGCCGCTCCTGTAGGGGTTATGCTTTCACCACTTACTAGGACCGCTATGTTTGGGCATGGGCAGGGTGCCCGAGCCGTGGCTCTGGGCTCCAGATACATGGTGGTGTTGCATTGACAGCCAGGTTGGGCCTGTCTTTTCGTATGGGTTGAAGGTTTGGACACTGGATGCGCTGGGCGAGATGATGCGGGGTGGGCCACCATGCAGGCGTCACAGGTGCCACCTTGGGGAGTACTGGTTTGTTACTGTCTCAGAGACCCGTGGGTCCAGCTGCAGGCTGCATGAATGTCCAGCATGTGCGGTGCACAGTGCCCAGCTCATAGGCTGCTGTTTGCAGGAGATTGTGCTTGTTCCTGATGGGTGGGATGCTGGCTGGAGACGAAGCTCCCGCAATTTGTAGCTGCGTACGTTTGGTATGGATGTGTTTGGAGGCCTGCCGACAAGGGTTAAATTGTTCGAAGGTTAAGCACGCTATTGGCAAGTTGGCCCCTGCCCTGCCTTTAGCGTGTTGTCTGTTCCTGACGGATGGTCGCACCAGCGCTGGCTACGTGTCCCTGGCGCCGGTGATGTGCTGTGGACAGACAGTGCAGCGAGCCTGTTTACCTCCTGCTGTGATCGAGCTCGCTACTGTTCAGGCACACCATAGCCGCCAGTCTGCAAGGCGTTGGGAGCATTGCTTGGGTGTCATCCTCTCCTTGCTGGCACAACGTAGTGGGGCAGAGAGTGTAGCGGATGGAGAGACAGTTTGAGGCCAACGACCGCACCCTGGGCGCCCGAGGTACAGGCCACACAGCTGAGGTAGGAAAGACAGCGGGCAGCATTGGAACCGCACATGAATAATAGCTCACAGGGGCTGGGGCAAGGGCACGCAGGGGCAGGAAGCAGCAAGGCTTCAGGGAAGGCTGCATGCATGTATCTGCTATGAATCCTCTGCTGTGCACGCAGTTTACCCCCTGGATGGTGTAGTATGAGGTATACCCTGACAATCCTATCAGGCGGTCTCCAGTATCACGTTGGGGCCCAAACGCAAGTGCGTATGGATGTGGGCAGGCAGGGGCAGGTGGCCCATGGTGTTCACCAGGTCCCCTGGTGTCCATTTGGGGCAAGCGGCGGTACCACTCTCTGCCCCAGCTGGCCCCAGGCTCTGCCCCCTGAGTACTAGGAAATGGGGGTGCTGCCAGGCCCTGGAAACCCCCCAGGATCCAAAAAACCAAGGACAAGCTGCACATCACCGCGCAGCTCTTGACAAGCCCTATCGATATGGGTGGGTCACATGGTTTGGGTCCTGCCTGCCGTACAGCGCTTGCCGTACAGGGGGTCTATTTCACTCAGTAGGGCCCAAATACACGTCTGACGCCAGATTTCCGGCCCGCGAATGATAGAACACATGAATCATAGGTGTCATATGCCAACGGCGTGCTTTAGGCGGCTGTGCAGCTAGCTGTGGGGCCGAACTGGGCTGGCCCCCTGCTAGGGCCAGCTAGGGCAGCTGAGGGCAGTGAGGGGCAACCGGCACACAAGCCCACCTGAGCACAATGGGGCCTCTGCGTGCATGGTGAGCACCCAAAGACCGCATATATCATAAACATGAGCTTTAAGGGATCTTCCGGGCTTGTTCCTTGTGCTCCGTGTTGGCCCTAATTTCGCGCCATGCTGAAAAGCAGCTTCCTCCAGTCACCGCCAAACCGCGCCCTTAGTGCATAAAGCCTCATTTCACACGGAGTGGTGATGTTCTGATTGTTCCTTAAGGCAACCGGTACCCGGTAACGAGACATGCGCCCTCACGTTCAAGCGGTTGTGAGCCTGAAGGGCTCGCGCGAAGCACCGGCCGCTCCCAGTGACGTCCTTCATGATACACTACTACATTAGGGGCGGCAGCGGTCTGAGACCTCGGCTTAATGGGCGGAACAGCCTCAGTGGTACCCGCTTGAGTTGGGGCGAAAGCGCGAAACGGGGCCAAGCGCGGTGGGCGGAAGGATCTTGCCAGCAAGGAGTCAGGGGAGCCCCCCTGTCGTACATGGCAATCTTAATTCGCCCACCAACCATAGATGAAGAACCTCTCGCCTCTGACATGCGAGCCACTCATACATGAAATCACAGTGCAGTCCAATACCTGAGCGAATGCGTTTACTTCGAACCGCTTCAGGCCCGCCTCATGTCTGTATTAATATGCTGGCGGACAGGGCAGACTATATCTTAATTTCATACGTCCGCTTAAATATGATCAGCAAAATGCCAGCCCAAAGGTGCTCTTCACTGCCAGGCCATGGTTGCCCGCCAAATCCAGGAGCGCCCCCGCCAGGCAAGGCCTTGGAGTAGGTCAGAAGCGTGGAACAGTGCCTTCAAGATCTAGGTGGTTCAGGCGCCGTGTATGGGGCTACTTCGGGGTAAGCCAGGGGGGGGGGGATCATCCGGGTCGGCGGAGGCGGGATGTTGTGAGAGGCGTGGTCCGAAAGGCAAGTCACCACGATTTCTTCCATGTAACTGTACCTTGATAATTACATCAGGAGTGCGCTACGCTCGTAACATGGAGACGCACCTGCATTTTTGCTCGGGTAGTCATCACCAACGCTTGCGTACTCCCGCTCCAGCGGCGATAACTTGTCAACCCATTTCAGTACGGGTTATGTACAAACCGTCACGCAGCTAACCCCTAGCTGTCGCTCGTAATTGGCGTATAGCTGGTGTGGATGGACCCGGGGACATGCAGGCAGGGGCCATGCTTGCGCAGTGACCTGGGCACCGGGGGCGAGCTGCTCCCGTTTAGGTGCATCACAGGGCTAACCACCCGACAAAAGTGCAGGGGCAGTGCAAAATGGTAGGGTAGGGGAGGAATGGAAGGGCAGGGGAGTGGATAGGTGGATCTGGAGTAGGGGATGTTGCACGGTGGAAACACGCACGACCAGTACCAATAGTGGTCAAGGGCCGGGGCTGAAAGGGCCAGGACGGCAGCGAGGGCCGAGAGGAGGGCAAAGGGCAAACGGGAGGGGCTCCGAAGGGCATGCGAATCTGGGCACAACCAGGAACAGGGCCCAGGGGCGAGGCCATGTGTAGCGGAGAGGAGCGGCTGCCCGCTGCCAGGCAGGTGGCAGCAGGCAGGCGCTGGGTTCATGTCCGGATCGGATGGAAGATGGGCGATGGGGGCACAATGGATGATGTAGGGAGCATGCTTTGGGGGAAGGTGCACGGGACGGAACCGGAGGGGTTGACATGAGTAGTGCAAATAAACGAGGGGGACTGGGGTTGATGAAGAAGGTGTTTGAGCGGAAACGGGCAAGGATGGCTGGGTGGGAGGGTGGGAGGGCTGCAGTGGTGTACTGGCAGTGTTCAAAGCCTGGGAACACCGTCCATGTGTGGGGGCGTCCGCTGACGGTGCACAACCGGTGGGTGGTTTGGGGGTATGGGCACGGGGCACACCCGGCACAGGGACTGACGGTCAGATGAAATCGGGGTGAAGGGGAGGGGCTGGCATGGATGCGGATCAATGCATGATGGGCTGGGACAGTGGAAGCGGCTCGTGGATGGCTGGGGTTGGGCAGGTTGAGCGGTAACAATTAACAGGACGGGGTCGGGTGGGTCCAAAGGGGTGCGGACCAGAAGGGCTGCTTGGGTGGACGGGGTGGTCGAGTAGGCGCTGGGAAGGCCACCAACGACGGGATGAGCCTAGCTAGGGGTGCTGGGGCCATTAAACTGTACAGAGAGAGCAGGGCCCAACAGTACAGCCCAGGGGTGAGGGTGCATGAGAGGGGAGAGGGTACACGCGGGAGGGCGCTTCGTGCAGGTGATGGTGGGCAGGAAGGGGGTCAGGTGCATGTGGCATTAGGCAGGGCTGGGTTACAGGAACCAATACAGTAGGAGGCATGCGTCACCAAGGGAAACGGGCGGGGGTGCAACTGTCGGCGCCGGATCCCCCTTGGCCTACTTTCCTGCCCAGCAGGCGCATACCCGGTAACCTGTTACCCAGAGAGATTGGTATGCCCTGCCTGGTCAGGCGGTTACATGGGCGCCGGGGAGCAGGTAGGTGTGTCGAAGTCATAACGGCAGCGCTACCAACATGCCTGCTCCCCACGGCCGGGGGGGATACGCGTGGGGAGTTGCCACGTGAGTACGATAGGCACGAAGGACACAGGGAGAGGAGCTGGTCTGGCTGGACACAGTTACCCAGAACTGGGCATGCACGTACCCAGGAGGGGCATCGAAGGGGGTTCACAGGGCTGGGCATCCTGGGGGCCGGGGGCTGGTTGCACAGGGGCGGGTGTCTGGGTGGGTGGGTGGGGGGGGGGGGGGGTCAGTCGGTGAAGATCGGTTTGCTAGGCTGTATACGGTATCAGAATTCTAGCTGGGACGGGAAAAACATGCAAAACAGAGCGTGCATCATGGTGGATGGAGTAAGTGCAGGGCAAAGCGCACCTCGGTTACTGGGGGGGCCCGATACGACTTGCGCCTGGGTTGAATGGGTGCAGCAGGGGGAAGGCAGAGGGGACTCCCAGTGGGCTGGTGGATCTGGTGGGGGGCATTGCACGGGAAGACCGGTGGTGTGGCAACGATCGGGGCCGTGCGGGCCAGGAGGGCAAACGGGGCGGAGGGGCTGGGACTGGGTAAGCGGATCCGGGGACAAGCCAAAACAGGGCGCAGGGGCGAGGTTGTGAGTAGCGAAAAGCACTGCTGGGCAGGTGGGGGTGGGCAGGCGCTGGGTTCAGTCCGGTTGAAGGCTGGGAGGCGGGGGGCACATACACAGAACATTGCAAGTGCCCTCAGGGAGCAGGAACAGGGAAGGCGCTTGGACGGGACCAGACGGTTGCACAGGAGTGCGAACAAAAGGGAAGGACATGGTGGACATGGTGTTCGAGCAAAAAGTTGGGAAGGTTTGCTACGTGGTGGGAGGGAGGGAGGGCTAGGATATTGCGCCAATCAACACAAGTATAAGCCCAGGAATGCGCCAACAGTGGGCAGGGACGGGGGCAAGGTGCGTGTGGTATTAGGCAGGGCTGGGTTACAGGAACCAATACAGTAGGAGGCATGCGTCACAAAGGGAAACGGGCGGGGGTGCAACTGTCGGCGCCGGATCCCCCTTGGCCTACTTTCCTGCCCAGCAGGCGCATACCCGGTAACCTGTTACCCAGAGAGATTGGTATGCCCTGCCTGGTCAGGCGGTTACATGGGCGCCGGGGAGCAGGTAGGTGTGTCGAAGTCATAACGGCAGCGCTACCAACATGCCTGCTCCCCACGGCCGGGGGGGATACGCGTGGGGAGTTGCCACGTGAGTACGATAGGCACGAGGGACACAGGGAGAGGAGCTGGTCTGGCTGGACGTGAGTCACCTAGAAATGAGCATGTACCCGGGAGGAACACTGTAGGGTTCAAGGGGCTGGGGCGGCTTGCACAGGGGGTGGGTGTAGCGGGTGGGTAACAAGTGGCTCGTCAGGCTATATATCAGACACGTAGGAACTGGCATGTACTCAAAAGGGGCACTAAATGGGCTTCAAGGGGCCATGGGCCCCAGTGGCTGGCGATGCTTGCACAAGGAGCGAGGTGGATGGATGGTCTCTGTGGGGCAGCGGCTGTGCAATAGGGGCTTGGGAGTTTGACGAGCTGGGAAGAGCGCGGGCTTCAGGTGGGTTGGCGAAGTGCAGGAAGGGTGGAAAAGGGCATGCAGACATACTATCACGGCAAACAGGAGGGGCTGGGCGGGGTACTGGAACGGGACAAGGGCAGGGGCGGGTAAAAAGGATGGGAGATAGGATCGGCGGAAAGTGGCGGGCTAATGGCAAGCGGGTTGTGATGGATGACTAGCTGGGTAACCTTGAAATGACTAGCTAGGACCAAGGGGGGCTCTGCACATTGCATTTCCCGATGCATATTGCACAGCACCTCGACGGCCGGTATCTTGCAGGGATGTCCACACTGCAGGTCTACTCCAGGGCCTTGCCCGAAGGAGTCACACTGGAATGGGGGAGCGCCGTGTCCGGTACGACGGCGGAGTTGGAGCAGGCGCCGCAGTGTCAGCAGCGACTGCAGCGCACATGCATGCCCAGAGGTCCTGCAGCCACCCATATGCCGCCAAACTGACGCGACGTACGAGGAGCATGCCAACACAAACGCATTGGTGACAAGCTCAAAGGTTGGTGAGCAGTGGGGAGGTGGGACTGTGGTGACCAAGCAAGTGCGTGGGTGCTTTTGGGACATGGCGCACAATCCAGGACCTCTGTACCGGTAAGGTGATGGGTGCCGTTACGTTTGTGGCCATCAGTGGGGGTTCATTTGCGGCTTGTTGGGTACGGTGTATCCCTAATGGTGGACCGCGGCCGAGCCTGCTGGCGGACTGTCAGGTGTAACAGCATACAGCAGGTGATTGTAAGCCACCAGCAGGGTAGTGGTCAGTGTAAAGGTGAGCACCGGAGTACCAGCTACCCAGGGATTGACACTCGCCTAGCCGGCCAGGAGGGCCAGCGAATAGATGAAACCTAGCTTCCGCACAGCTTCATTCCAGGTTTGTCCCCACAACCTTACTACACATGGCCGGCCGTGGGTGGCACCACGCACGCCTTCACCCAGTGACCCTGAACATGTCGCCCCCCTTGCCACATGCCACCCACAGGAGCGACAACTGCTGACAGCCTGCTACCTGTGTACACTGCTGGGTGACATGCTTGGCGCATGCACCAGCCACTCGGGTGCGTAGCAACGCGGAAGAACGTTCGCCATGGGTACGGCGGCGCCCCTGCCGCCTCAGCTGTTGGCAGCAGGCAGATTGGGAGCCAGAGGAGCCTATACACACGGGGGACCCTGCCCTGGTCCCGATAGGTGTGGGACTGTGGGTGTGGGATAGTCTGGGTCATGACAGTGTATGCCGGATACATTACCTGCATGGCTGTAAACGTTGCAGGCAAAGGGGTGGGACGCCTTTCGCCCAATGCTGACAAGCAAGCACTGTCTTAGCCCACACGTGGGGTGATGGATGTATGTAACTGACCAACCAACGGGCACGCGTTGGTGGGGCTCACATGTCCAGCCATCAACACCACTGACAAGGCTGCCTACAGCATGCATGCGTGCTTGTGGCCCCCGTCAGGCACGACCACAACACCACCCCTTGGCTTCGGGCGGGAAAGGAGGACCGTGCCTAGTACCGTGCGTAGGACGGCATAGTCAAGCAAGGCAGTTGCAAGCCTTGAGTCAGGCGGGCCAGTAACTTGAAGTGGAGCTACTGTGTGAGTCATCGGAGGAAGGAGGCCACGGCATACCTGTCGTCCCTTACCGGCATATCCACCTTCCCACCGCTGTCCTTTGCTCCCCATCTCAGGCTACCGTACTCGTGGCAATGGTGTCCCTGTGCGTGGCGGCACTACTGCGGTCCCCTGATCTTGTCGGCAGCAGGTGGAGCCTGAGTGGTGGGCCGGAGCTTGCCTAGATGGTGGGTGCCACTGTGCATGCAGCATGTGCGCCCCACTGGACCAGTTGGCATGTCGCACCGTACGTAATATAAGGTGAAGTGATGGCTCCGTATGCGGTGGCGTGGTGTAAGTAAGGGACAGCGCATACCGGTACGGCTGACCGTGGTGAAGTGCCCCCCAGCCAGCTGTGCGGTGTATGTAGTGCACGCTGGACGATAGGGCGAAGGGTACGAGTGGTAGGAATGGTTGTTGGGTCAGGCCTTTGGGTGCGTAAGAAGGAGTGTGGTAAGGGGCGGTACTTGCCGTGTGCAGGTCGCAGACCGCAGGTTGGGTGGGTCAATCCGGTGTGGTGTGCAGAGACGGCGGCAGAGGGGCACGAATGGTTTATCTCGCTTATGCGTGCGCGACGTATGATTGTCGCTTTTCTCCCAGCCGCGTGCAGGGGTTGGCGGCTAGCGCTACTGACTCATCGCTTGAAGCATCCATGTTTCTATTGGTTGGTTGTGAGGTGGCGGTTGATCGGTTGGCATTGGCTTCAATGCAAGCCCTGTGGCCCTCCCAGACTACAGCATGTGTGTGCCTGTGTGTCAGGTGCGGTTGGCTTTCTAATTGTAACTTGAGCTGTGTGGTAGCTAGAGCAAGCGCTGGGTTGAAGCCGTAATGCGGTTGCAGCAGTGGGATACCGTAGTGGCACAAATTTAATTGACAAATATAATTGCTCAGGGGGTCTTGTCAATAGAAAAAATTAATTGTCCGAGGGTTTGTCAAAAAGTGCAATTAATTGTCGGCCTTCGAGGTGTCCCTAGGAAAGGCCCAGAAAGCTTGCCTAAGACCCCTGCTGGTGTTGTGGGTGCTTGCCAAGGCCCTACAAGCTCTGTTCCTGCTGGTCCTGCGTGCCTTGGCCCTTC
>VFQN01006033.1_pt1 | contig 14254 bp, 20 predicted proteins | sample 3512371 | NCBI WGS metagenome assembly VFQN01 (sample SAMN10412370, study PRJNA504923) | tailings metagenome | isolation source: Replicate 2 from Balatoc abandoned mine | place: Philippines: Itogon, Benguet | collected 2017-08-28
TAGCTGAACGCTGACTGGTACTGAATGCACCCTCATGCCTATCGTCCCGCAACGGTACAAGCCGGCACAACACACCCGCGCCCACCCATGTCAACCCGTCTCACCTGGGAACAAGGGCAGAAAGGGAAGGGGAAAAACGGAAGGGATGAAAGTACGTCAGTAAAGTTCATGTAACGTAAGAGGGAAGCAAATGCACGCGGGCAGGGAATGCGCTGGCTGAGCTGGACAAAAGTCGCGAGCTGAGGAGTTAAGGGTGCCGCCTGGGGGGAGGAGTTAAGGGTTGGGGCGCGTAGGAGTTAGGAGGTAGGAGGGGGAGGGGTATGATGCTGCACTCAGTGCGACAAACTTCCAATCCACGGCCCACCTCGGCCACCAATGGCGTCCTCCCTAAGGTTTCCCTTCCCGCTCCTCACCCCCGCACGGCCCCCCTGTGCGCCACAACCCCCAGAGCGTTCCCCCCTTCTCCCCTCCCGCCCACGCCCACGCGTCATGGTGCCCCTCCCGGTGATGAGCGTGCCGTTGCAACAATGTCTACCTCTCAATGTCCGCCTCAGCCAAAATTGGCCCTCTCCCCCTCAGCGCCTACTCCCCCCTCCAACCACACAGCCCCACCCACCGGTCATGGTTCCCCTCTTTGTGATGAGCGTGCCGTCCAGCGACACCACCTTGAGCCGCTCGGGGCCGTACGCCAGGGCCCGGGCGGAGGCGTCGTCCTCGCAGATGACCGTCTCGCTGGGTGGGGTATGGAAGGGGGAAGGGGTGGGGAGGCAGGTGCGAAAGGCAGCGGATTATGATTGGGGGCTGCAAGGATAGGCTTGGCACCGGCGTTGGCTGAACGCGAGCCGCATTATGGATCGTCCCAAGGTGTGCACAAGAGGCAGAGCCGGCACGGGGCGTTGCTGGCGTGAGCACCGATGGGTGCCGTGCGGTGGGCACCCGCGCGCCCTGCCCCGCTTCCCATGCCCCCCGAGCTTCTCACCCCAGCGCGAACTGGAAGGCCCGCTCCATCCTGCTGTCGGGGATGTCCAGCAGGTCCAGCGCCAGGCGGGCGCCGCCGGGCAGCTGGCGCAGCCGCTCCGATGGGGGGCGGACCTGGGGCCGAGGAAAAAACATGGACATGCGAGGCGTTGAGGTATGACGGGCGAGAATCCGGACAATGGTGCGCGGCAGCAGCTCTCGGGGGCATGCGCGGCACGCAGGCTGCTCCTGCTCTTGCTGCCGGAGGCCTGGGGGATAGCATGGAGGTGTGGAGGTGTAGGCCGCAGGTCTGTGTGCCCCCACCACACGGCCCGGAGAGTGAGGTGGAACGGGGTGGGGCGGCGCCTGAGAAAAACGCCACACGCGTCACCGCCAACCGCCGTACCTTGATGAAGCTGAGGGGGATGAAGTTGAGCACGCCCTTGCGCTCCTGCTGCAGCACCTGGGGGGAGGAGGGGGTGGGGGCCGGGAGTGCGGCAGCGAGGGTGAGTGGTGCATGGGGGAGATGCGCGGGGCTGACCATCACCGTCAACAGTCGGGCTGGGGCCTTCATAACGCACACACAGCTAGCCACACACCATGTTAGCCCACACCCTCCGCTAACCCACACGCCCTCACCTCGATGCACCTCTTGGCCGTCTCCTCGCTGTCCACCACCACGCTGTCCAGGTCCCGCTGCAGCGCCACCCCCAGCGCCGTGGCGTAGCGCGGCTGGATGGGGGTGGCCAGGCTGACCAGCTTGCCGAACACGCAGCCTGGGGAGACGCGGGATGAGGGGCGGGGGGCCGGCGAAGGATGGGAGGCGAAGGGTTATCAGTACAAACGTAAAGGTACAACGTGACGTTGTGGGCACAAGTGGCCGTAAGGAGTGCAGTGCACCGATTTCGCTTAAAATGAGGTGAGGGGATGGAGTCTCAGCAGGTTGAAGTATGGTGGCCAAGGAGTGAGGGCAGGAGGGGCTACACGCGGCTGGGAGGCCCCACGCGCAGGAGGCGCTGTTGCCATGAGGCCTCATGGCGGGCAGCCACCTCCCGCTGCTCGCCGCGTGGCCCACAGCCACGTGACGCCCGGCCAGTGCCGCACTCGGGACAGCCAGTGCCCCTCCCTTTCCACCGGCTCTGACATACGCTGCTGCAAAGTGCATGCCAGTGCAAGTCACATCCACCCCCTGCCCCCTGCCCCCTGCCCCTGCCCACCCGGGAACGCCTGCTTGAGCTTCTCCGTTGCCGCCGCCATGTCCTTCTCGCGCCTGCTCTGCTGCCGCTCGTGCCGCATGCCCTCCAGCGACCGCGTCACCTCGTTTAGCCGCGACTCAAGGTGCACGCGGGAGGACCTGGGGGAGCGGGGGGTAAGTGAGGACGGGGGAAGGACGACGATCACATGCGTAGGAGCTTGACGGCGGCAGAGCAGCGGACCCCACACGGCTGTGGGCTGCAGCGGCACAGCACGCCGCGTTCCAGCTGCCACCCGGCGTTCCGCAGTACACAGCCCGGGACCACCCGTCCACCCCCGGCCCCTTGCGACGGGTCCCCAACCAGCCCCCTGCCCAACCGGCCACTCACTGATTCCTTGTGCGGTCTGCCGCCAGCTGCTGCCGCCGCTTGGTTTTTTCGGCCACCTCGCGCCTTGGATGGGGGGAGTAACAGAGGGGTGGCGACGTCACGGAACATGGGCGGGGAGGAGGGAAAAGCGCGCGAAGGAAGGGCTTGAGTTCGCTGCAAACGCTGCATCTCCAACCTGAAGCCGTCCTGGCAATGTGCTTGCCTGCGCATGTATGCCCTCTGCGTCAACACTCTCCTTGGCTCCCTCCCCCCATCCCCCGCTCCCTCACTTGAGCTCCGGCACCTGCGCCCGCGCCGCGTCCCTGCGCGCCTCCACCTCCACCGCCTGCTGCCGCAGCTCCGCCGCCCGAGCCCGCAGCTGCGACACCGAGCTCTCCAGCTGGCGCAGAGCCTCGGAATCGGCCTGGGGAGGGGGAGTGCGCGAGAGGGTGTGGGAAAATTGCCAGAGACAAGAAGGTTCTACGGGTTGGCTGAACGTAAAAACCGTGCCGCCGGCCGGACTCCGTTGGCCATGCTTTTAAACGCAGGCCACAGAAACCACAGAAAAGATGAGTAATGAGTCTTCGCATACGGTGCAATTTCGGTCCCTGGTCGAACATTTCTTCCCGCCGTTATTCGAAAACCCTTTACAGATACCTTCCACACAATCCAAACCACCCCAGCCCACCACCCCGCGCCGCCCCGCCCCTGCCCCTCACCTCCTGGTCCGCCTCCAGCGTCCTGAGCTCCGACACCTGCCGCGACGTCTGGGTGCCCACCTTGTTCTGAAAGGGAGGGATGGGAGAGAAGGATAGCAAGCGCAAGTGCACGGGTTCAGCGCGACGCATGTGGGAGGCACGTGCGGGAGCGCATGTGCAGTGCGGAGCAGGTGCAGCTGATGACAGGTCAAGCGACGGGATTAGCCGCTCCACACCTTCCCAGCCCCTGCACGCCCACACCAGTAACCCGAAGCTACCCCTGGTGCGACCTTGCCCCACCCTCCGGCATACCTCCCGCATTCTACACCCCCAACCCCCCGCCCTCCCTCTCGCCCCCCCTACCTTTAGCGCCGCGTACTCGTCCCTCATGGCCTGGCTGCCCAGCGCGGCGCCGCTGCTGCCGTGCGCCGCGTAGTGCGCATCAACCTCGGACTGCAGCGCGGCCTCGGCTGGGGGGCAGGGCGGGTTGGGTGCAATTATGGGTGGTTGGGCGGAATACGGTTAAAACGGCAGGGCAGACGAGGGTGGGGGTGCGAGTATGGGGCGCACGCGCGAAGGGGAGGCAGGCTCTGGGCGGGCGGGGCATGGCAGCTGCTAGCGTATGCGCTACAGAGCAACGGACCGGCGTGTTGCCGTGCGGCACGTGGGGGCCGATGCAGCTCGTGCTGCTCCGGACGCAAAGACGACCGGACCCACCCTTGTCCAGCTCCGCCAGCTGCTTGTCCAGCTGCTTGATGGTCTTGGCCTTGTCCGCCAGCGCCTTGTCGGTGTCGGCCGCCGCCTTGGCGTCCTGCCGGGCGGCACGGGCCAGGCGGCCCAGCTCCTCCTTTGCCTTGAGCAGCGCGGGGGACTGCGGGGAGGTAGGGAGGTAGGGAGGTAGGGGGGAGGGGGGAGGGAACGGGGAAGGGGGAGGTAGGGAGGTAGGGAGGTAGGGAGGTAGGGAGGTAGGGAGGTAGGGAGGTAGGGGGGAGGGAACGGGGAAGGGGGACGAGGGGGTTTGGGCAAGGCAGCAAGTGTAAGTGGTGACTGCGGCGTTGATGCAAGGCACTGGTCGGGGAGAGATGGGGAGTCAGAAGCCAAAGGACGGAGGTGCAGGCGGGCGAAAGGCGCCGCACCCTTAATGCGCCGCACTAAAGCCGTTGGTGATCCGGAAGTACGGCAAGTCCTGGTTTAAACACGCTGAAGTACATCATCCAGTCTCCTTGGCTCCGGCACTCGTCCCAGTAAACTTGCCTGAATGTTGTGCTCCCCGCTGTGCCCTCTGCCACCACTTCCCGCCCACCTCCGTTCTTCGCACTTACTAGCACTTTGTCCCCCGCCCCCCTGCCCCACCCCCCACCTTCTTGTCCTTGTCCTGCTGCAGCTTCTTGAGCCGCTTCTCCAGCCCCGCCACCTCACGCCGGCAGCCGGCAGCCTGCTTGCGCAGCGCGGCAACCTTGCCCTCGTGCTCCCCCGCGCGCTCCGCCAGCCCCGCCAGCGCCTCCTCCGCCGCCCGCCGGTCGGACAGCGCCGCCGTCAGCTGCCGGCCCTCCGTCGCCAGCCGCCACACCGCCAGGTCGGACTTGAGCAGGCGCTGGGGGGTAGAGGGAGGGGCACGGAAGCGGAACACGGGCGGTGAGGTGAGGAAGTGCTCAAGAGAAGAGCAGCAAGAAAGTGCGGCCCTGAGCAGAGTACAGCATGCGTTGCGGCATCGCGGCTCTGTGCGACTCGGACTCCGCTACCCTGACCATAAGTCCCCGGCAGCAACTGTTAGCGGCTCTGTGCGACTCGGACTCCGCTACCTGACCATGAGTCCCCGGCAGCAACTGTTAGATCACATGCTGCACGCGACGGCTGCTTGGCCCCCTCGCATCCCTCGTCCTCCTCCCCTCGCAACGTACCCACACCCACCAGCTGCTCCACCCCCTCCGCGTGCTTGTCCGCGTCCTCCTTCTCCCGCTTCTTGGCCTTGGCCTCCGCCAGCACCTGCTTGCGCTTGCTGTACAGCAGCGACAGCTGCCGGGGAGGACAGGAGGCGACAAGGGTGGACGCGGGCTGTCGGAAGGGGAGCCAAAGGAAGGAGGCACCCCGGGGTCCTTGCGCCAAACACAGCTTCCTGTCGGCGGCGAGTAGGCCAAACACAAAAGCGCCGTGAACCGGGCACGGCCACAGCAGCCAGGCAGCACCGGCGTCGGCCCGGGGCGCCACTAAGCCCTCCCGTTTCCTCCCCCCACCTTCTCCTCCGCCTTGGCCTTTGCCTCAGCCAGCTCCTCGTGCCGCGCCTTAAGGGTGTCGCTGCCGCTGATCTGCTCGAACAGCGCAGTCAGCCCCGTGGGGGACTTGGCGGCAACCGCCTCGATGTCGCCCTGCGGTGGGTTGGATGGGGGCGGCATGGGGGGCAGGCGGCGGTGAAAGACAAGGAGCAGGTAAGGAGTGGAGGGTCAGGCGGGTACATGCTGAACGGAGTACGTGCAACACCATGCCCCGCAAGCGCCGCTCGGCTGAGCTCGCCAAGCCTGATCAAAAGCCTCACACACACCCTCCAACCTCATGCGGCCCCCCTCCCTCCCTCCCCCCTTTCCCCTCTACCGGTACCCCACCTGGAACACCAGGAAGTTGCGGACCTTGACCAGGATGCCCAGCTGCCCCAGCCGCGCCGCGTACGCCGCCCAGCCCACCAGCCGGCCGTCCAAGCGGTACTCGGAGGCGTAGGTCAGCGCGGAGGGCGGCAGCGAGGGGTCGGAGGAGGAGGGCACGATGACGCGCGAGAAGTGCAGCTCGCGGGAGCCGCCGCCGGAGCCGTCGTCCTGCGCGGGAGGTGGGGGAGGGTGCATGAGGAGAGGGACGTTGGTGCGGTAACGGGTGGGGCGCATTGAGGGCTTTGGGACAGCGGTGTCGGTGGCGGCAGGACGCATTGGTCCTCCCTGGCGTGGCTGAAGCATGATACGCAACCACGGAAGGACGCTTGAGCCGCAGGAGCAGTGGACATGTGCACACTCCTGCTGCCTGCCCTTGCAACCGTCCGGCCGTCCCATGGGACGGTGGAGTTGCAGCCACAGCTGCCTCAGCGCCGTGTGCCACAGTGTGAGGAGCTAGCCGTGCCACACTGCACGGATGGTCACTCTCATTGCAACACTGCGCGCTATACCTGCAGGACGTAGACCAGCTTCACATAGCCGCGGCGGGGCTGGTCCGCGGCGGAGCCCTCGCCGCTGCTGTACAGCAGCTCCTTGAGCGAGCCGCGCAGCTGCGCGGTCTTGACGCCCAACACGAAGCTGATGGCGTCCATGAGGTTGGACTTGCCGCTGCCATTGGGCCCAATCACCGCTGTGAAGGCCTTGAACGGCCCGATGTGGTGATGCCCCTTGTAGGACTTGAAGTTCTCCACCTCAAGCCGGTCTATTCGCCCAGGACAGTACCGGTATTCTGCCTCGGGCTCCATCGCTTCTGTGCGCAGCAGCGCCCGAGCGCGCTAAAGCAGTCCAAGGCGCGCTGGCTCAGACCCCTCGGATGCCTCTTCAGGCCTGCAGACCTCCTACTATATAGTGTGGCGCAAGCCTTTGATAGATTGCAGAATATCCACTGTGCCTTGCATAGCGTGCAGGGAGCAGAGGAAAAACTGAGTGAGTCCCGGCAAACGTCAACAGTCAGGCTATTTGGGCAGTGAAAAGGGATCTCCTATATTAGTATTGTACTTCGGAACAGCTCGCGCAGGGGCAGGATGGCCGTGCAGGGTGTGCCGCGACAACCCAGCACACCGCAGCACGGCCCATGCGCGGGAAGACGCTTAATAAGCACTGAGCTGACCCAGAGCGCAAAAGATTGACGATTTTACCTTTATGTAGCCTTACGTTGCTTACCAGACTGCATGCACACGGGTGGCTTCAGAGAGCTCCACGTGGTCTCCATGGCCACCTTGCTGCCTATGGTATGGTCGCCCTTCATCTGACTGCCTACCAGCCTCCTTCCATTCCTGGGTGCATTTGCACGGCATCAGCCTAACACCGGCCTCAACCTTCACCAGCTAGCCCCACGCGGGGGACTGCGTACCTCCTGATTGGTCCCCTGCAGGTCCTCTGGTCCCCTGGTAAGCATCCGCAGGCTGCAGGGCCGCACCCTCAACCCCTTGCGCTGCCCAGTGCTCCTGCAGCTCACGAACAGGACCAGGGAGAGAGTCAGAGCTGGGCATAACGCCCCAAGGGCCGTACATCAACGCACACTACTCCTTCTGCTCCATCTGCTCACTGCGCAACTGACGGCCGTGACCACCAGCGCCCTCGCTACCGTATGCATCAGCAAGGACCCCCGACCTTCACATCCCTCCAAAAGCAACCAATGGCGAACAGTGAAGATGGCAGCACACTATGATCATGTCGACACCGGTTTAATAGGCACTGAAGCAAAGTCAAGGGCAGGGGGTATGCACACGTGGGTTACTCAGATGGGCGATGGGACGTAAGGCCCGGTTGGGAGCGCTGCCTGGTGGTCCTCGTTGGCTAAGTGAATGCCGGTCTCTCTGATCACCTGGGGCGCCCTTTCCGTACCCTGGGTGAAGTCCCGGAGGCATCATGGTGTGGCAAAGATGCGGCTGCAAGAACCTGCAACAGCCTAGATCATCCTGGATCATCCTACAACGTATCCAGCATTTTTTCTCCGCCATACCGCACTGGCGTGCAGAACTCATATATGACGATGATGGAGCTCCGGTGTCACCGTGAGAGGCAGAGGAGCGTGCATCCTTCGTGCTGGCAGGCGAGCACGTCCGTCCCTCACGGCCTCTGAGCCCTGGTCCGCTACACAGTGCATGCGGGGGGATGTTGCAACCTCCCCAACGTCGTCACGGCGCAGGCAAACCTCAGCACACCGCAATTTTCTTGCGCAGCGTACCGGTACAAATTGCTCACTAGATAGGCCAGGGCAGCTGACGAGGCGAAATGCCCGCGCCTAAACGCGAAAGAAGAAACTAGCGACCGAATTACCACCACCTCCGTTTCTTGGTTTGCTGAGATGTTGGAATAGGTTGTTGCACACTGCTGTGGCCTGCTTGCGTTGGTCCCGGATGTAGCCCTGAGCATGGTTACTGCGCGTTCTTTGCGACCCAGCGACGCCGCCTCTGGCTCTTACGTGCAGCTACCACGTACTAGCATCGTAGCTGCGGTGTCGGTAACTGCTGTCACGCTTGGCGCCGCGGCCTACCTGTTTTGGCGCTCGGGGCGCCCCGCCCCAGGACCTGGGCCGGGAGCCCCGTCTGGCGACCTCGCACCCTGCATAGACCAGGACTACGGCGCAGAGGAGGCGCTAGGAATGGATCAGAGGGATGACGACAGCAGGGGTGGCAACGGGGACGCGGGGGGACAGAGCAACACCCCTGGCGCGGTTTCGGGCGGGCTGTGGCCGCGGCTGCTCGGTAGCCTGTGGGCCCCGCGCCGCCCCGGCCCCGGAACTGCAGAAGCTGAGGCAGGGGCAGGCAGCAACACTGCCGGGCGTGCGGGTGGGGCAGCGAGGGGCGGCGTGTGGGTGGGCGCACCCGCTGCGGTTGCCCCCGACGACGTGCGGCCTGTGCGGCGTGTGGACCAGGGCCCGGTGCGGCAAGGGGCGGGGGAGGCGGCAAGGGCGGGTGTGGGGCGGGATGTGGACGGGGAGGCAGAGAGGCAGCAGCAGCAGCAGCAGGCGGAGGCTGGCAGGCAGGGCGACGGGGATGCTGATGCCGACGGAGGCGAGGCTGCCGAGGACGGCGACGGCAGCGAGGAGGCCACGGAGGGTGGGTGCACGCAGTGGGACAGGGGCCAACCGCACAGCAGCAAAAAGAGGGCTAGGTTCAACTTTGCGGGTCAGGGACTTGGGCGCGGGGCGGGGCGTCCATGTGGTTTGGTGCGGCCATGGTCATGGTGCGGGCGGGCGGGCGGGCGGGGCCAAACATGCGGTTTCCCTCTGCTCGGTTGTTGCTGTCGTCAAACGCATCCGTACGGCTGTGCGGCTGCCGGCCCCTTTTGCTCTGTGCTGCCCTGGGCTCGGCGTCTGCCGCGCCACTTGTGTCACCGCACGTGGGCCTACTGAGATGACCTCACACCGCACCCTTTGCTCTTCCCCCTCCCCCTCTGCCCCCCCCCCCCATGCCAGGCGTGCCCTGGCGGCAGCTGCTGGAGGAGGCGGAGGCGGAGGACGACCTGGAGGTGCCGGTGGGTGGGGGCAGGGGAGGTGGTGTGGGGGGCAGGGGCAGGGACAGGGACATGGAAACAATATCACTGTAACAGTTAAAGGGAGGGCCGCGCGCGCATGTGCAGCGCTTGAGGCAGGGCGTCGGCGCACACGCCCGCGGATGTACGCCGGCGCACTGCGGCACCTGTGTTGTGTCCTCCCTCCTTCACCGCGCTGACCTGCCCTGCACCGCCCTGCCGCCCGCACTCCCCCTTACGCTGCCTCTTACATACCCTCTCCCTTGCCAACCTCGTGCTTCACGCCTGCCGCTGTGTGCCGCAGGACGAGTTCAAGGACCCCATCACCCTCAACGTGAGTACCGTACGGTACAGGGGGGTGCGGCGAGGCCGGCCAATGCAGCATTAGTACCGGTACCTCCCAACAGTGTTCGCAGCGGGAGTGGCAAGTGTCTGACGTGCCAATGCGCACCTGCCTTTCGCCGGCTAATGCCTGGGGGCCCGGATGCAGGGCACACGCATGCGGGACCGATGGAGTTGGCGGCCTGCCAGCCCCCAACCCGGACGAGTGGCCGCCTGCCGAGCGCAGAATCCCGCATGGATAAGTGCCTGTTCGACCGATGATACCATCCCTCCTCGTTCCCCTGCTGCCCCCCCCCCCCCCCCCAGGTGATGCTGGACCCGGTGGTGCTGGCCGCCACGGGCCAGAGCACCACACCCGTGCACACCTGGTTGACCCGCTATCGCTCCCCCCTGCTCCCTCCCCCCCCCCCCGCCAGGTGATGCTGGACCCCGTGGTGCTGGCCGCCACGGGCCAGGTGTACGACTACGGCTCGCTGCAGCGCTGGGTGCGCACCGGCAACAGGGTGTGCCCCAAGAGCAACGTGGAGGTCGGGGACGTGCAGGTGGGGCTGCCTTCACGGAGGTCGGGGACGTGCAGGTGGGGCTGCCTTCACACACAATACTCTGGCGTCGGCCCCCTTCCAACACACCCTGCTGACCTGCTAGCTCGACAGCGCGCCCGCGCCCCTGCCCCACAGCCCGCACCGCAATGCAACCCCCGTCCCCTCCCCCCAACCCCTCTCCCCCTTCTCCCTTCCCTTGCCCTGCCCTGCCCTGCCCTGCAGGTTGTGCGGCTGCCGTGGCTCAAGACGCGCATCCACGAGTGGCTGAGGGCGAGGGGCAGGGAGCCGCCGCAGGCACCGGACCCGCTGGCACGACTGGCGGGTAGGACGAGGGGCCCAGGGGGTGCAGCCAGGCCAGGGGAGGAGGTGAGGGGTGTTAGGAGACACGGGGCGTGCATGCTGGCGGCTGTGCACAGCCCCTTGCGAAGCCAGCTCTCCACCCGGCAACTTGTGCCGCAAAGTTGTTTGGTCCCCTCCTCGCGGCACCGTTCGTGGGTGCTTCGCCATAGCAGCACGCGCCCTTGCTTCTGCACCACCACTACCACCAGGAGGATGTCCGCACCACCACCCTCCCTCTCCCTGCCCCCCGCCCCACCCCACCCTCCCTCTCCTGCCCCCCAGCGCTGCACCCGCTGCTGGCCGGCTGGGTGTCCTCCATCCGCAACGACACCGGCGAGCGGCGCTCCACCGCGCTGGCCGACCTGTACGAGCTGCTGCGGGGCTGGGAGGCGGCGGCGGCCATGGAGGCGGCGATGGGGCAGCAGCAGCAGCAGGGGGGTAACCAGGGGGAGGGGCAGGAGGGCGGCGGGCGGGCTGCCGCCGCGGCGCGTGCTGCCGCCCTGGAGCGGCTGCACAAGTACGTGCGGGGGGTGGTGGTGGACGAGCTGGTGTGGCTGCTCAGGTGGGCAGGGAGGGTGTGTTGGGGAGGGTGCGCGGTGGGAGGCCAGGCGTAAGGGGGAGGGGGAGGGAGGAAGAAGGAGGGCGGAAAGGGAGGGGGAGGAGGTTGAGAGGGTGTCGGAAGCGCTGATGGGGCATGCCGGTAGCCGCACGCGAGCACGCGGCCTGCTCATGCGCTTTGAGGGCAGGCGGCGCTGCTTGTGCCTGTCAAGCCCTGAGGAGCAATGGCACAGGGTCACAGGGTCAGTCACACGCTGGGGGTGGGGCTGTGAGGCGGGTGCGTGCTGGCGTCCCACCAGGGCTGGGGCTGGGGCTGGGGCTGGGTCTTGGCCAGCGGTTGGGCTGCACCATGGCAGAGGCGAGCGAAGGGCGAGGAGGGACGAGTCGGCGTGAGGCCATTACAGCGAGGAGTTGGTTGGCCGCAACACACCCACCGTCGCCTCCATATCGTGGCAAGCCGTGACCTCCCATGCATGCCCACCCCGGCCGAACCTCTCCCTCACCTCCACTCCCCGCGTTTCCGTGACCCCCTGACCCTTCCACGGTTACCTCGCGTGTCACGCCCCCCCCCCCCCCCCAGGTACGGCAGCCCCTACCTGTCCGGCGTGGCCGCCTCCATCCTGGCCTACTGCGACACGGCCGGCGAGGTGGGATGGCTGGCGGCCACGGCCGCGGTGCCGGCAGTGGCGCTCACCATGAGCCAGGACAGGTGGGGGGAAAGAAAATACTAGAACGGAGGGGGGGGGGCACATGAGAGGCGCAGGGAGGGGGAAGGCGGTGAACAGGGTAACGGCGGGTAGCCAGCAGAGTAGTGTTGCTGTGCTGGCTGTCAAGGGCGAGGGCACTCAACGTTTGGCGTGCTCTCAGCCCTTCGTCCGGTCCCGGATCTTGGACCTTAGGTCGCTTTGGGTCGCTTTTCCGCGTCCATTCCCTGGTACTTCCTCCCCCGCCCCTCTCCCCACTGCAGGTACACCAGCCAGGCCGCCACGCGCCTGCTGTACAACCTGGCTCGGGGCGGCCCCGGGGCGCGGCGCGTGCTGGTGGCGGCGGGGGCGGTGCCGGCGCTGGTCAGCGTGCTGGCGGCAGACAGGTGGGGGCACACAGGAGGCGCAACGGGGCCGGGCTGCGGGGGTGCGGGGGACAAAGTGCCTAGTGCAACGTGGCATGACAGTGCGTAGTAGGGCCCTGGCGGCGGACAGGTGGGGGAACGGGGGGATGGCGGTGGCGGGGGTAGGGCGGAAGGGGCCAAAGGAGGGTATATGGGGAATGTCGTGAGGCACAGAAGTAATGGTGTGAGGCGTCGGAGGATGACGCAAAGACATGCACGCAAGGAAAGGACAGGGCGGCGTGTTTGCTGGACGCTGCGTTAACTCCGGCTGTGGGGGTCACAAGCCGCCATACTTCGTAAGCCAGTACGCCTGAAATTCTATGCTCAACTCAAACTGCCCCCTCCCCACTCGCCCCCCGTGTGCCCCCAGGTCCGAGTACGGCTACTGCCGCGACCGCGCCGTGGCCACGCTGTCGCTGCTGCTGCGCGACGGCGAGGGCGGCTGCCGCGCCCACTTCCTGCGCTACGGGCTGCGGCACCTGGTGGCCATGGTGCGCGGAGGGGGGCGGCAGGGCGGCGACAGGTGGGAGGCGCGGGACGCCGCCACGCTGCTGCTCAAGCTGGGGCTGGGCGAGGTGAGCGAGGGGCTGGGCGTGGGGAGGGGGTGGAGAGGGGGGAGGGCAAGCTACGGTGTAGGGTGGGGGGGAGGTGTGCTTGCATCGCGTGCGGAGCGGAGGATGCGAGCTGGCGGTGAAATGGTGGTGGACCAGTGACGGCAACGGTGTCGGCTGCTGTGTGCTGGCACTGATGTTTCGGCTGTGGCCTTGCCTTGCCATCTGTGTATGTTCCACCCGCCGCCATGTCCTCCTCTCGTACAATCCCCCTGGTCTCCCTCTTCTCCCCCGCCCTTTCCCCCCAGGACGAGCTGCGCGGCCTGGGGCTGTCCACGCTGCAGCTGGTGGGCTACTGGTGCTGCAGCCGCGCGTGGCTGGAGGGGCTGGCGGGGGAGCCCACACGGGGGTACACGCAGGCGGAGAGCCAGGTGGGGGGCACGCGGGTTTGGGGGGTGGTCCAAGGGCGCAGGGGCCGTGCCCGGTGGGACAAGTGTGCGCAGGTGTGTGGGGCTGGAGCCTGCCGTATGCATGTGGCTTTTTGCCCTCACTGCACAATCACGGCCATTGCTCCTGCGCCACCCTGCCGACCACTCTGCCACTGAGCTTGCCGTGCCGTGTTGTTTGCCCCCTGGCCCGCCTACCGGCCCCAACGTCACCGACCTACGACGCCATGATTGATCCCAGACCATGCCGTCCTCCCGCGCCTCCCCCTTGCCCCCTTAGGCCCGCCAGGCCGTGTCCCAGATGCAGGCGGGCTCCCTCACCCCAGAGGTGCTGGCGGGCTACATCGCGGAGCAGGTGGGGAGGCGGGCAGCGTGCGCGGGAACGCTTTCCAAGCATTGTCAGTCGGTGGCAGGAGGAGGTGCCGTGCGGATCCGAGGGCGTGTGGGGTGTGCTGCGGGTGTGCTGCTTCGGCAGCTGCAGCCCACCAGCTGTGGCCCCGGCGCACTGCACGAGAGCACGCCATACGCCGACCCCCGCCGCAGTTGCTGCCCATCTGCCCAAACCCTCGTCTGCAACGCGACTGCACACCGCCACATAACGCCCCCCTTACCTGCCCTTACCAACCCCACTCCCACCCCCACCCACCCCATAATCTCCCCTGCCCCCTCACCCTTTCAGTAACGATTAGTTTAGCAACTTCCGCCCCCCATCCCCCTTCAGGACGGCGAGCTGGGTCCCCCCAACCCGCTGGATGAGCCGGACGACCCGTGGGCGGAGGGAGGTGCGCGCGGGGAGGGGGGGGGGGGAGGTGCGCGCGGGGGGGGGGGGTAACCGCAGAGGGGCAAAGTAACGGAAACGGAAACGGTCAGCCTGCGCAAGCGAGGTTAGTGGCGAGCGACAAACAAGGCAAAACCTGGTGGAAAAGCTTACCGAGGAATACTTACCAGCCGGTGAGGCCGGGACGGCTGCGGCAG
>VFQN01006034.1_pt1 | contig 14252 bp, 9 predicted proteins | sample 3512371 | NCBI WGS metagenome assembly VFQN01 (sample SAMN10412370, study PRJNA504923) | tailings metagenome | isolation source: Replicate 2 from Balatoc abandoned mine | place: Philippines: Itogon, Benguet | collected 2017-08-28
CCGGCCACGCCTTCGCTGTATTCGCCAATGTAAAAAGCACCGAGTGTAGCGATTGACATCAACGTAAATTCATTGAAAAAATCGCTGCGTTTTAATGACAGAAAAGCGCGTTCGAGGGTAGGATAACCCGCCAATAAGTAGGCCGCCACCATCAGGCCTATCTCTACGGGTTGAGTCAGTTCGTAGGATAAGACAAATGTTAGCAGCAGAAAACCTATCAAAATAGCCAAGCTCAACCACAACCGCCAATAAATTTTCAGGAGACTTTCTTCAGGGGCTTTTGAGTGATTATGTTCGTGGGTAGGCTTATTGGCTTTTTCGGGAGCTTGTTGCGCCAAAGGTACACTATCGGTATTTTTCATAATAAATGCCTTTTTTTAGAACTCAATAAAGAAATTTAAAATGGCTAACCCAATGAGTGTGAGACCAGTAATAAGATTCTCGTTGTGTTCAAACCAGTGCGCATTGACCAATCGTAAACCACGACTCGCTACCCAAACCATCAGAATCATTCCTGCCAACGTAACCACGTTGTAAATCAAAGCAACTAAACCCAACGCCTGCCAGCCCAGCGCGCCCGCACTCAGGAAGTAGGCGTTGATTTCCATGCAAGGCGATAAAAACATGCCCACACAAAGCGATAAAAGCAGGGTTTTGAACGATTTTCCATTAATGGCAGCAGGGTCAATGTGCTCGTGAGCGTGCGAATGGCGAATGTGTTGCATCAAGTACCAAAGGCCCAACATCAACAAGACCGCAGGAATAACGCTTTCGGCAAGCTCATGGTAGCTTTCTGATAATTCGTAGCCCGCATATCCGATGATAAGCCCCAAAATGCTTGTGCTGACGGTATGGGCCAAGCCCGCTAAACCAGTCACGGCCAGCGTGCGGCTTTCAGACCAATGTTCGGTTTTGCCGATGGTCACAAAAGGCAGCCAGTGGCTAGGAATTAGTGCGTGTAAAATGCTTAAAATCAAAGCGCCAAAGAGGATTTCATTCATGGTTGTTTAGCTTATTTCTGATTAAAACTTGCGATTATATCCTAAGCGCACTACCTGCGTTTCGTAATAGTCAGTGCTTTGTAGTACAAAACCATTTCCCGTAATTTTTTTTTGGTTTGCATAGTATTCAGTAGGTCGGTGGCGTTCAAAAAGATGTCACCTTTACCTTTTTGTACATTTTTCTTAATGCCTAAATCAAGAGAAAAGCGTTGTTCGATGCGCCCCTGCGGAATAAGGTCGGGGGCTAGATAGACGGCACTGACCTGCACATCAAAGCCGTTTGACAAATGTGCCAGACTGTTGAGCTTCACGTTTCCAGATACGAGTTGCTGTTTATCGGCGGTATAGGTTGTGGGCACGGGATATTTGTTGATAACCGAAAATGCGTTAATCGTATTTTGATAAATATTCACACTTGCATTCAGCGAGACTGGTTTGGTAATTTGCTGTTGCCATACCATTTCTATGCCGGTGTTGTAGCTTCGCCCAATGTTTTGAAAGATATTATACAGTAAAACACTCCCTGGCACCTGAGTGGCAATGCGTGTAATGGTACCGTCGGTGATGCGTTGGTACGCTGCGGCATAAAGGTTACCGTTTAGCCAATTGGTTTTATACCCCATTTCAAAAGAACTTGTAAACTGAGGTTTGAGGGTTGGGTTGCCGACCTTTATCAGCTCAGGCTCATCGTATTTGGGAAAAATGCGAATATCTACTTCATTGGGACGGTCTACGCGCCTGTTAAAAAAGAACGAAATTTTGTTTTTATCATTGAATTTATACGCCAGCCTCAGGTTTGGAAAAGGCTGTGTGTAGTTATAGCCGTCGCTTTTGTAGGTATTATGGTTGGGATTTACTTCGTAATTGACCTTTACGTACTCCACCCGAAGGCCACTTTCCAATTCTATCTTATCGTTTTCAAACACATAATTTCCGTAAAGGGCGGGAATGGTTTCGTAATAATTGGCCCAACCGCCGGCATTTACGTCCAACGGTGAATTTTGACCTGGAAAGAATTGCATATTGACGGGAATACTCCGTCTTCTCAACTTGACGCCCGTTTCCAGCTTGCCCTGCCGAAGAGGGCGGACATAGTCAACGTTGAAATCGGAAACTTGCTCATCCGAAAGCAATTTGAAGGAATCAGTGCCAGTAGATGCTGGCAGGGTGTTGGTGAAAAAGTATTTTTCGTCTTCGCGGTGAAACGTGTAATTATAATTGAAATTCAGCAAACGTCCTGGTTGTCTGAACTTATGAACAAATACCGCCGTGGCCATGGCCGTATATTTTACCTCATCTTCCAAAAACTGCCATAAACGATACCGATTGGAGAAATCGTCCCTAAAATAAGGGTTATCGCCGTTATCAAGGATCTTCTCACGGTTAAAAAGCCCCGAAACCGTCAGCGTATTGCTGGAATTGAAAGCGTAGTCTATTCCCGTTTTGACGGTGGCATAGGTGGTGGTTCGGTTGCGTTTGATTTGCTGAATGACGTTTTCTCCCGTATCATAGGTGCGGGTAGAAAACTCATTTTTATTGAGCGTTTGGGTATAAAGCCAATCGCCCTGTAAGAATACATTGGCTTTGTGTTTGCGGTGATTGATGGAAAAGGACGGATTCAGCTTAGGAGTATTCTGAAACTGGGGACGAATCGTAGGCAGGTTCTCTTTTCTAACCCATAAAGCGCCCAAGCCTGCCGCCAAGCCGACTTTGCCGTTCCAGCCGTATTGTTCATTCTTTTTGAAAATGATATTGATAATGCCCGCGTTGCCGTTGGCATCGTATTTGGCGGAGGGGTTGTTGATGATTTCGATTTTTTCAATAGCTGAAGCTGGCAAATTATCAAGCCCAGTTTGACTGCCAAAGCCCGTCAATGCCGTTTGTTTTCCATCAATCAGCACCACTACTTTATCGGAGCCCCTGAGCTGAATTTTGCCTTCCTGGGAGGTGGTAATTCCAGGCAGATTGTTCATCATTTGTAACACTGAGCCGCTGGTTTGGCTGATATTATCAGCGGTCAAAAATGTTTTTTTATCCATTGTGCCCGCAATACCCTGTTGCTGCGCCACTACCTTTACTTCTTCAAGTGTCTGGCGGTCTTCAGGCAAGTCAATGGTGCCTAAATCTAAAAAATCGCTCAGTTGCCCCACCGATACCGTTTGTTTCGTGACCTGATACCCCACAAACGAAGCGGTCAATTTGTATTTACCTTTTTTGACGGAAGGCAGCGAAAAAATCCCTTCGTCATTGGTGATTGTGCCAACCACAAAAGCATTGTCTATGTCGGTTGTTAATACAATATTTACAAATGGGAGCGCTGCTTTGGTTTGGGCATCTCTGATTTTGCCTGACAGAACAGTTCCTTTGGTTTGCGCCAAAAGTACAGATGTGCAAAATGTTAGAATAAAAAGCAAAATTGAGGAAGGTTTGCTAACCATTATGATAGAATTTAACTTAAAATATCTTGCTTGTTTTTTGAGGAAAAATAAGTTTGCATTGCTTTTTTACCAAACGTATAAAATACCACGGGCGTTACAATAATATCCAAGAATGTACTCGAAAGTAGCCCGCCCAGAATAACCGTTGCAACGGGGTAAAGAATTTCTTTACCCGCCGCTTGTGGGTCGAGCGTGAGCGGAACGAGCGCCAAGGCGGCTACTAGTGCCGTCATTAATACGGGGACAAGCCGTTCGAGAGAACCTCGGATAATCATGGGTTTGCTGAATGTCTCACCTTCTTTTTCCACCAAGTGAATGTAGTGGGAAATCATCATAATTCCATTTCGACTCGCGATGCCCGTTAGTGTGATAAATCCAACCAGCGTAGCAACCGAAAAAGTGCCGCCCGTAAGCATTACCGCTACCACGCTGCCAATCAACGCCAGCGGAATATTGAGCATGATTTGCAATACGATGGCGATAGATTTGAAATGAGTATAAAGCACCAAAAAAATGGCCAAAATCGAGAAAATGGCTAAAAATATAATCAATTGCGAGGCCGACTCCTGGCTCTCAATCAGGCCAGAATACACAATAAAATAGCCTTGAGGCAACGATACTTTGCTCATTTTCTGCTTGATTTCTTCAACCGTACTCCCCAAATCACGTCCCTGCACATTGGCCGAAACTACCATGCGCCGTTGGGTATTTTCGTGTACTACTTGATTGACAGTCATGGTTTGTTCAATATCCGCGATTTGATGAAGCGGAATAAGCTCACCTTCGGGCGTGGAGATTTGGGTATTTCGGATGGCTTCTAAATTGCTGCGCTCGCGCTCGTTGGTACGAATCAGAATGTCAAATGATTTTTGCCCTTCGTAGATTTGCCCCGTTATCTTTCCGTTATAAAATACTTCCAATTCTTCGGTGACTTTTCCCGCCTGTAATCCAAAACGTTGCAGGTCATTGCGCCGTACCCGAATCAACAATTGGGGAACCAGCGTTTGGCGTTCGATGGCAAGGTCAGTGACGCCCTCTACCCCTTGCATGGTAGCCTGCACTTTCTGAGCCGTGGAGCGCAGTTCGGCCAAATCGTTTCCGTAAATTTTCAACACAACCTGCGCCTGAACCCCCGACAACAAATGCTCAATGCGGTGTGAAATCGGTTGCCCCACGCCCACGGAAACACCCTTTAAAATGCTCAGCTTTTTGCGAATATCGGCAATGATTTCGCTACGACTCCGCTCAATATCAGGCCGTATAGTAACATCAATTTCTGACCGACTCACGGGTTCAACGTGCTCGTCCAACTCGGCCCGACCTGTTCGACGGCTGGCGTATTCCACTTCGGGGATTTGCAGCATCAGTTTTTCGGCCAGCGTCCCTATCTTATTGGATTCCTCAAGCGAAGTTCCCGTGGGGGCAATTAAATTAACGGTAAAAGCTCCTTCATTAAATGGCGGCAAAAACTCAGTTCCAAAAAAAGGAATCGTTCCTAAAGAAATTAAAATCAGCACAATAGCGGTGCCAATAATGGCCTTAGGCCGATTGAGCGACCAATGAAGTATGTGAGCGTCTTTTGTTTTTAACCATCTCACCAAACGTGTGTCGGTCTCTGAGGCGGCTAGTGTTGAAATTCGATTCCAAAAACTTTTTGAGTGCTTACTGGCACTTTTTATTTTTAAAAAATAACTGCACAAGACGGGCGTAAGCGTGAGGGACACAAACAGCGAAGCGGTAATGGACGTAATGTAAGCAATGCCCAAAGGGGCAAAAATCCGCCCTTCGATGCCTTCCATGTAAAACAGCGGAATAAAAACCAGCACGACAATGACCGTGGCATAGACAATGGAATTTCTAACCTCAGAACTGGCTTCGTACACCACGCGTAAGGTAGATTTGGGCGTATCGAGTTGCTGATTTTCGCGCAAACGCCTAAACACATTTTCGACATCGACGATGGCGTCATCTACCAATTCGCCAATGGCAATGGCCAAGCCCCCCAAGGTCAGGGTGTTGATAGACAAATCAAACGTTTTGAAAATCAGGGCGGTAATGACCAATGATAATGGGATGGCTGTCAAGGTAATGACGGTGGTGCGGAGATTCATTAAGAACAAAAATAGCACAATGACGACCAAAATGAACCCATCGCGGAGCGCTTCCAAAACATTGTCAATGGATGCTTGAATGAACTTGCTTTGCTGAAAAATGGACGGATTTATCGTAATGTCTTTCGGAAGTGACCGTTGAAGTTCGCTACAGGCTTGTTCAATCTGTTTTGTGAGACCGACCGTATTCGCGCCCGGTTGTTTTTCTACCGCCAATATCACAGCGGGTTTTCCGTTGATGCTACCGTCGCCTCGCTTGAAGGCAGAGCCAAATTTGACATCTGCCACCTGCGATAGCAGAATGGGCACACCGCCCTGACTTGTGACCACGGTATTGGCCAAGTCTTCCAACGATTGGGCGCGGCCAATGTTACGAATCAAAACCTCGCTGCCGTATTCATAATAAAAGTTTCCCGACGTGTTTTGAGAAGCTTTTGAGAGCGCATTTTCAACTTGGTCCAAACTTACCTTGTACTGCTTGAGCCGTTGACCAGAAACTTGTACTTGATACTGACGCCGCTCCCCACCGATCGGAATTACTTGAGATACGCCTTTGATACTCAATAACCTGCGTCGAATGCTGAAATCTGCCAACGTTCGAAGGTCGGCGGGATTGGTAGTATCGGCGCTCACGCCTACGTACATAATCTGCCCCATGACGGAGCTGATGGGCCCCATGATGGGCGTGATTCCGTTGGGGAGCTGCACCGTTTGGAGCTTTTCAGCCACCAGTTGACGAGCTTTGTAAATCTCAACATTCCAGTCAAACTCCACAAACACCATTCCCAAGCCGATGGCAGAAGTGCTTCGGACAGTTTCTACGCCCGGAGCGCCGTTGAGGGCTGTTTCGACGGGCAATACCACCTGTGTTTCTATTTCTTCGGGTGCTAATCCATTGGATTCCAGCAAAACAGTCACCCTAGGGCGATTCAAATCGGGTAAAACGTCGATGGGAAGTTGAAGACTTACGTACACGCCATAGACCAACAACTTTGCTGATAATGCGATGACCAACAGACGGTTGTGTAACGAAAACTTAATGATTCTGTCGAGCATATTACCGATTTATAAAGATCATTTTTAATTGATACGTCGAAGCCACCACTACTTTATCATCGTTGTTAATGCCTTTGGGAATGGTCGTAAAGTCGCCGTTGTTGGGGCCAGTGGCTACGTATTGAATTCGGTAATTTTCTGGGGATTCTTTGATAAAAACGCAGGATTTACCATTGATTTGGCTCAGGGCTGAATTGGGTAAGGAGAGCGTATTTCCATTCGTTTTCCCCTGAATTCGAATCGACACAAACTCGCCAATTTTAAAATCATCTGTAGGATTTTCTACTTCAAAAAGTGCTTTTTGGGACTGATTGGCATTGACCGACTGCGCAGCGGATAATAGTCGCACGCGGGTTGTACGGTGTTGTCCTGCTTCGCGTTGACAGATAACTTCGTAGCCCGTTGCCGAAAAGAGGCTCTCAGCATCGCGTTCAAATAGCTGTGCTTCCACGTATACTTTGGCTAAATTGGTCAGTTGAAAAACTGTATCGCCCGTCCCAACGGTAGAGCCGATAGCGACACTAAAGGGCGATACCAGCCCGCTGATGGGCGCAACGAGCGGAAAGCGACGATGGGTACCTTTGCCGCCTTGTGCAATGTCGTTGAACACTTTGAGATTTTCCTGTGCTTTTTGCAAGCGTGCAGCGGCCTCTGATACCTCACGCTTGGCGGCAATGTCTTCGATTTTTTTGAGGCGGTCATATTCTCGTTGGGCCACAGAAAGCTCGGCTTCAAGGGTATTGCGCTCTACTTGGAGATTTATCAATGCTGTTGCGTCCAAAGTCTGTTCTATGATGGCTAAGGTCTGGCCTTTAGATACTTTTTGGCCTACCCGCACATTCAGCGAAATGATTCGCCCGGGTTGGGGAGGTTGTACCACCGCCAGCCCCGTGGAAGAAGGAATGACTGTGCCGTTGAGCTGCGTAGTGGGAAGAAAACCACCCGCACTGACTGGTTGGGTCAAGACTTCAAACAAAAATTGGGTTTCTTTCGGTACTTCAAATACATCGGTCAACGTTGCATTGGCCTGATGGATATTTTCTCCCTCGTGGTCGTGGTCATGTTGGGCAGAAACAGGCTGGTAATTGGCGAGAGGCAAAAGACAAAATCCTAAAATCAGAATGACAAATAACGTCCGATTTCGGCTTTTCATGATCAAAAACATGACTCCTAACCCTACCAAAAGCCCGCCACCAAAGATGCCCCAAGTTCGCCAATTTCCTAAGGCTACCTGCCATCCGTTGGCTTCGTTGTGGACATGAGCTCCTTCGTTGTGGCCTACTCTGATTCCTTTTAAAAGAAGTATATCGGTGCCATTTGTGCCGTTGATGGCCAACGTTAGCGTAAAAGTTCTATCGCGAGAGAAAGTGGCGGATACTTCGTAAATTCCTGATTCTTTGGGGATAATGTCAAATTTAGCCTTGCTGTCCAATGAAGTCGTCAATTTCAATGATGCGCCCCCAAGGGCTCGATTGGTGGTAGGGTCGGCGAGATAAAGGGTCATTTTTTCGGCTTCGCCAGCGTGAAGGTGTTCGTATTTCAACACCGCTTCGTACTTATCGGAGACGGCTTCGGATTTCTGTAATTTTACCTCTTCTGTCTTTGCCGTTTCTTCGCCGTGGCTGTGGCCACCGTCACCGTGGTCATGGTCGTGCTGGGCGTAAGCAGAAGTAAGCAGAAAGGATTGGATAATAAATACGAGGATTAGCAACTTTGCGTATTTTTGGTGAAAGGTTGGGTAAACTTTGGATAAGAACATGTTTCCGTGCGCTATTCCCATTGCTTTTTTAAGTATCTTTTTCATAAGTTTCCTGTCAAATAATGAATGGCCAAAACTGCTTGATTATAATTTTGTAGGGCTTCCAAATAGCGTAGTTTGATGGCGTATGCGTCGTTGGTAGTGCGTAAAAAATTGGTGTAGTCGGTTTGACCATTTTCAAAAAAACGCCTTGCTGTGCCGATAATCGCGTCGGCTTGGCCCAAAGCAACGGTTTCGTAAAAAATCAGAGAATTGGCCGACGAAGTCAGATCATCTTGCGCTTGTTGCAACGCCGAGCTAACCGTTTGTTTTTGCACTTCGGTGTTTTGTCGGGCCATTTGGTGCTCAGTTTGCGCGGCATTGATGCGGCTTTTATATTGTCCTGACCACAGCGGAAGGCTGATTCCTGCCCGCCAGCGTAATCCGAAAGTAGCTTCTTGAGTGCCTTGGTTATAATACCCTACCATAAAACCTGGCAGGGCATTGGCGCGCTCCACTTCAACGGCTTTTTGAGCCACGGTTTCCCATTGCTGCGCCACCTGAACCGCGGGGTTTTGGACAATGGTTGAGGTATCCAATGCGGGAGATGGAAGTTTTACTAAAGGCGTGAATACAGAAGCAGAAAGCGAGATTCCCATTAAAATCTCTAATTGTTTTTTCTGACTCGCAATCTGAAATCCAGCAACTCGTGCCTGATTTTTTATCTCTGCTGCTTGTGTTTGGGCGTATAGAAGTGCCAGTTTATCAATGGTTCCCGCATCAAAGTTACGTTGTGCCACTTGACTGATTTGGGTGTACAAGCTGTCTTGAGAAAGTAGTTGCCGTTGATAAGCTTCGGCCGATTGGATAGCGGAATAAATGGTACGGACGCGGTATTTAAGGTTGTTGGCCGTAATGACCTGTTCTTTTTGGGACAACAGTATTTGCTGCTGCTGTTGTTGATATTGACGGCCGTACACTGTAGGAAAGCGAAAGGATTGCTGGAACCCAAGGGTATAAAAAACACCCGTTGGGCTATCAAAGGTCAGGTCAGGATTGGGAACGTTACGGGCTGCGCCCAATAGCTGTTCGTTGCGCTGCACGGCCAATGCCGAGGCTTTAATTGCTGGATTTTTCTGCAAAGCGATTTTGACGGCCTCCTCAACAGGCAGCCTTACTTGCCCAATAATTAGAGGGCTGAATTGCAATATCAATCCAAAAGCAAGAATGGATTTTTGCCAATAGTGTTTCATTGAAAAAAAGCAACTCCAATCCCAAGGAGCGCGTTGGTTCGTACTTCAATGAGGAGGTGTTTTTCCTCAAAATCGGATGAAATGAATTGAATTCAGTGAAAAAAGGGCATAGTTATCCCTGTACTGGCAATTTGGGCGGTTGCCAGATGGCAGCAAAAAGGCTTGGTGTATATGAAGATTGGTTGCTAAAAACAAGCGTTTGGGCTGAGCAAATCAGCGATATAATTTGAAGTTCGAAATGAGGCGTAGGAACTGTAAAGCCGCCATTGCAGGTACATTGGCAAAAAGGAGAACAAACGTGATGGTGCTCGTTTTCATTCTCGTCATGCTCGTTTTCGTCGTCGTGTGACGCGTGATGAAAAATCGTTTCTCTATCGGTAATCATACGCAAATCGTGGTGGTGTGTGCATGGAATGCACGACAAAATCACCAGATAGCTTGCCCAAAGGAGTGAAAACCATTTCATGAGGCAAGTTTAAATAAAAAACGGGTGCAACAGGGTTTCAAGTTAAGAATCATTGTATTACACCACTTTATAATTCTTGTATTCACCAATATACCAGCCCGTCAGTTTGGCGACCCAAAGTTTCAGTCGGTATTTTAGGCTCAGGTTTTTATGAGAAATGTCGTGGCTGAACTGCCAATTTTGTCGCTTCAACCGCGCTTGCATTATGTGGGGATGCGTACCCGTAAATTTGGCCAGAGAATCAATTTGTGAATAATCAAAACCCTCAGAGGAGACTTTAATGTGCTTTTCGGGATCGCCTGGGTGCCAATATTTATGAATATGAAGGTGTTTTTGCTGCATCACACGTGGGTCTTTCACCCATCCGTAATGATAAACACTCGCTTCAATAGGCTTGACGCGCAGCTTTTGGTTGTCGTTTTTCCGAAACCCTTGCGCATCACGGTATGAATAGATGTTTTTGTTGTTTTTGACAATGCGTATTTCTTGGCGATACCATTGGGGCGAGTCGCCCACGTAATCGTATGAACCGTAAAAATGGATGTACTTAAACAAAAGACCGTCAACGTTTTCGTCATTTTTCCAGCTTTGCATGGCAGCTTGGATGGCTGGAAGGTCCTTTTCGTGGATTACTTCGTCGCCCTGAATGTAAAATGCCCAGTCTGATTTTTCGGAAATTGCCTGAAAAGCCTTGTCGGTTTCTTTGGCGTAGACCGTGCCGCCTTCCCGCAATGACTCATCCCAGATTGTTTCGATGATTCGAATTTTTACGGGGTCTATTTCTTGAATGAGTTGCAGGGTTTCATCTTCACTTTTCCCGACGGCCACCACAAACTCATCGCAAATGGGTAAAATAGAGGTGATTGCCTCCACAATCGGGAAGTCAAATTTGACGGCGTTGCGAATAAAAGTAAAGCCTGTAACGTGCATTTTGTTTCGGTTGTCGGTTGTCTTTTGGCCAAAAAATCGGAGGATGGTTGACGAAAAATCTATGAGGTAGGTGGTACGCAAAGGTAAGGGCTTTCTTCCGTTTTATGGCGCTTTTTGTCCGTTTCAAAAACCTTGACTTTGATATTGGTCATAGGTTATGTTGTTTTGAATCGTAATCATTGCCATTATATTTAGGAACCTAGTTCATACAGCATGATGAAAAAGACAACGCTGCTTTATATTCTCGTTCTCTCGTTCTCGCATCCCATTTTTAGCCAAACTGTTATCAAGGATGTAAATGAAGCGATTGAATTGGCCAAAAAAAATAATCTTGACCTTCAAATTTCACGACGAACCGCTCAGGTACAGCAGTGGAATGTGACGGCGGCTAAAGGCGCCCGGTTGCCGCAGTTAAAATTGACGACGGCCTTTGATTATAATTTTGTCTTACCTACGCAGTTGATTCCTGCGCAGTTTTTTGGTGGTAGAGAAGGGGAGTTTCGCAGTATTCAATTCGGCGTTCCGTTCAACCTCACGGCAGGTCTGGAAGGAAATGTTCCCCTTTGGAATGCGGGCTTAAAACAGGAGGTAGAGATTGCCAAAGCCAACCAAGAAATCGGTATTTTACAAACCCTAGTCTTGCAAGACGACCTCAGCACGCAAGTCGCACGGTTGTATTTTGCGACGGTTTTTACCCAACAATACATTACCATTACCCAACAAAATCTTGCCAATACTGACAGCATTGCTCGTATAGTTGCGGAGCGCAAAGAAAAAGGCCTGATTGACCAACTCGAATACAATCGTGTGCGCTCCACGCGTTTGGCCATCGAAGACGTACTTCATCAAAATGAAATGGCGTATCAAAAGAACCTGAATCAGTTAAGGGTGGTTGTAGGCGATTCCTCTGTCATTACCTCATCCTCTGCCCTTCTACTACTATCAGGAGAAGGGAGTACACTCCAAAAAGAGCCCCCCTTCTCCTTAGACAAGGAGAAGGGGCTGGGGCGGTCCGTCGTTACGGATGAGGTGGCTGTTCCCCGTCTTCAACTCCGGGCGGCGCAGTTTTCGTTGGCCAAAGAGCAGGTTAAAAAAGAGCAAAAGCTCCGATTGCCCACGCTTTCAGCCTACGCCCGTTATTCTGAACAGGCGCAGCGAAACCAATTGAATTTTCTGAATTTCAATGAAAAATGGTTTGGAATTGGCGTAGCGGGGCTGCGTTTTGAAGCACCGATTTACAGCGGACGGATTCGGGAAAGCGGCATTGCCCGCGCTCGGGTCAACGCTGACATTGCACAAATGCAACTTGACAACGAAAAACGCAAATATGAATCTGAAACGCAGGATTTGCTCATTACTTACAATCAATCGCTTAACTCGCTGAAAATTAACCAGGAGGCGTATCAATTGAATGAGGAAAACATGCAATTAGTGCTCATTAAGTACAAAGGCGGTATCCTGAGTTATGACCAATACCTGAATGTGTTCAATGAAGTGCTCAACGCCCAAAATAAATACCTACGCACGTTGGCCGATGTAATGATCAATGGCAAACTGCTGGAAATCAGAAATTCCTATTAATGACAGATTGGAGATTATTAGACCTCATAGCAATGGAAAAGACAGTTATTCGCTTATACACTTATTTACTCATTCTCTCCTTATTTTTTGTGGGTTGTCAACCAAAGTCCGAAACGACCTCGCCCGCTTATAAAGACCTTACCGAAGCAGTCTACGCTTCGGGGAATGTGTTTCCGAAAAATGAGTACAAAGTCGTGGCCAATGCCGACGGGTATTTGCAGCAGCAGTCGGTCAATGAAGGAGATGTGGTGAAAGGGAATCAACTGCTGTTTTCGCTCGAAAGTCTCTCGCAGGATGCCCGGGCCGAGGCGGCCGCCAATATTTACCGCCAGGCCGAAGCCAATTATGCGGATGGCTCACCGATTTTAGCCGAGTTGGAAGCGGCCCTGCGCAGCGCCCGTACTAAGTTGGAAAATGACTCGGTCAATTACTTTCGTTATAAGGCGCTGTACGACCAAAATGCCACGTCTAAGGCCGATTTGGAACGCGTGGAATTGGCTTATCGTACGGCCAAAAATGATGTGTCGGCGCGTCAGAAAGCCCTGGCCAGGACCAAAAGCCAATTGTATGTCGACTTACAGAACACACGTTCCAATTTTCGGGTAAATGCCCGTGAAGGCGATAATTATCGGATTCGGAGCATCGAGGCGGCGCGGGTGTATGAAGTGTATAAAAAAGTGGGAGAATTGGTCCGTAAAGGCGAAGCCATTGCGCTGTTGGGAAATCCCAACGAAGTATATCTGCAATTGGCGGTGGACGAAACGGATTTTTCCAAACTCAAAGAAGGGCAGGATGTATTGATTAAAATGGATGCTTATGGCGACAAAGTGTTTAAAGCCAAAGTCACCAAGATTTATCCAAAACTCAACAAAGTAGACCAGTCGTTTAGGGTTGATGCCGATTTTGTGGGCGAAAGTCCCTCGGCCTATTACGGCCTGACGGTTGAAGCCAACATCGTAATTTCTAAAAACCCTAAAGCATTGACCATTCCCAAGGCCTATTTGGTGGGAAAAGACAGCGTGTGGATTGAAGAAGGCAAAGAAAAGAAAAAGATAAAAGTGCTAAAAGGGGCCGAAAACTTTGAATTGGTAGAGGTTAAAGCAGGGCTGACGGAGAAAAGTGTATTGGTAAAAGAGTAAAAACAACGGATGCTATGCCCGACTATGCACAAATCTTTGATGGAGACTGTCCCATCACCAAACCTGAATTTGAGGCCTGGCACCAACGCACGGTACTGGAAATGCTCATCGAAATGCCGAATTTATCCGTGGGGTGGGCCGCTAAAGTGCTGAATTATTTTTTAAAAACTACAGTCAACGTAGCCGGTTTCGGGCGTCCCGATCTGTTCAAATGGATTCACCCGGTGGTCGACAAGGGCTTATGGGAAGGAATCGAAGATGCTTACAAAGACCGCCGGGATATTTTGGCAAAGACCCATTATCGCCAAAAAGTAGCAGACATTATCACGTATAACGACTACAGAACCATCATCGAGGGCCTCGAACTCATTGCTCAGGAGCGCGGGTATTTGCCGGTAGATGTGGAAGAATTTTGGAAAGAAAAATAAGCGATAAACGGGCCTCTTTTTTCGAAAAAACAAAAACCATGAACCTCAATCTCTCCTTCCAAATTGCTAAAACCCACCTTTTAGCCAAAAAACGCCAAACGTTGGTGGCCA
>VFQN01006035.1_pt1 | contig 14250 bp, 5 predicted proteins | sample 3512371 | NCBI WGS metagenome assembly VFQN01 (sample SAMN10412370, study PRJNA504923) | tailings metagenome | isolation source: Replicate 2 from Balatoc abandoned mine | place: Philippines: Itogon, Benguet | collected 2017-08-28
GTTCAAAAAGTATTGTCTAGTCAGCCATTAAAACAGGTGTGCTATGTAAAATAAAAAGAGAGAGAAAAAGGAAATGCCGGTTTGTTTGGATTTGTCCGATATGCCGAGTGACAATATACCGGTATTCGACTGTGATTATATCGGTTTTCAAAGGGATTATCAATATATTGCAATATGAAGGTTATTGTAACACTAATCCTTGTCTTAGCTGTGTGTTATATCCTTACCTTCTTTGGATTGTTATTAGGATGTTCTTCACCTGAATATGGTGTGAATTTTCTGCATGGTCTTGGAAGATTTGTTTCTGATTTAACGGAGTGCTTTGTTATTGGAATATCATACCTGATTGTCAGTACCCAACAATACTTCCCAATCTTTATGGAAAAACATTACTTCGAGCAATTACTTCAAACGATGATTGAGTCTTTTCTTTTATTATTAAATGGCTTTGCTGAAATTTTCACATCTCCTAGAACCTTGTCCTTCGCTCTCTGCTGGATCTTCCTTTATGAATTAATCTATGAATACAATAAACTGAAAGAAATCATCTATTATATTTATCAACCAATAGAAATTGCACTTTATTCATTCGCAAGGTTCATCACAGATATTCCTAAGGTTATCGCCTTTGCTTGTATGATACATGTGCTATTTTCATTGTTTAATAATATTATCATCAACAATTATGAAGCATCCTCCCGTCAATAATAGTATAAACAATTGCATAAGAGTTGAAACAGCAGATTTTCTTTCATAGAAACTAAACAAATGCATCAAAAATCAAATCATAAATCAACACAAACTATAAACTAATACAATAATAAAACACCACTAAACTCTTATCAACTAAACTACTCCTACCAACAACAATTACTTTTCTCTTATTCTTCTTGTTATCTTTGATTGTTCAATAATTCTTTCTCTTCCTACCTTGAAATCAAATCGCGCAAAATATGCATAAATATATTCAGAATATGTTCAGAATATATTCTTTTAACTTGATACTTATCAATCTTCTTTTTCTCTGATTTGCTTGATTCAGTTCACACATACACAAATGGAAGTAACTATTAAATATACTTCATTTCTAATCATAATTAATTCATCGCAATACATTCCTATTTCATCTGTGCCATATTAATGATGTTTGTTTCTATTCTACGTATGCTTCTTTCATGTTGTAAATATCATTTAAAGTGATTGTTGGTCGTTCCTCGGGATCTTCATAATGATATGCATCTATTGGTTTGGATCCCACCATTGATGTGCCAGTTCCTCTTCGAATATGTGACGATCGTCGATCCTCATCCATGTCAGCTTCCCTCCTCGCTAGATACCTTGTATACGATCTATATGCATAAATAACAATATCTGTGAAGACAAACCTCGTTACTAGGAGTAAGAAGGTAAGAATAGCTAAAACCCAGAGAGCTTGACGCCATCCAACGTCATCACCAGCAAAGTCATATAATATAAGAGCATTAAAAATAACCGCACAATAGAGAGTTAGCCAACGAGCATTATACATACACATCCAAGAATCATCTATCGTAGTATGCAGTTCCGATAAACGAAGCTGTTCTGGTTTATTTCTCTCTGCTAGTTTCTGGAAATGCACTGACGTGTCATTCTCTTCCTCCATTGAAGTTCGTTGCTGTGGAATCGGACCATTACTTCCATTAGAATCACTTAAAAGAATACTAAAGCGAGGATATCGATTAAAAGGATTGACACGAGACAAAAGTTCTAAGCTTTGTGTTGGTTGTGACATACTTCCACTATTATTACTGTGTTCAGGTGAATTTGAATCATTATTCCCTCTTTCTTTCCCTTCCTCGATCTTTGATGAACTGTCATCATTACTGCTTTGTTTCGTGTTACCAACTGTTGTCATCTCAACACCTTCTTCGCCAATAATTCCCTTATCCGCCTCTTCTTCTGTTTTATTTAATTCTTCTAATGCTAAAGCTCTTTGAATCGGATTCACAACAACAGAGACAAAGTTCTCATCATCTTTATACTCCCCACTGCCTTCCTTCCCTGTCTTATGAAGGTTAAGATTCTCCTCGCTTAGCATGGTCGTTGTGATGGGATGATAGTGAGGTGAGAAGGGAGTAGGAGAACAATCATACTTAATAAAGCGAGTAATCACCATCTGCCATACATAGCACTCAAAAGAGATAGAAACCATCATAATCACTGCTAAGATGGGTGCATTTAATCCATACGTCAATAAAACAATAATATGTTGAGTAAGAAGTGCTTGTATCGATCGTGATCGTATTAATTTCTGAAAATGAAACTCACCTCGATTCTGAGGTCTTAAGATCCCATCAATCCGACGAAAGATGAAGGAAGGTATTAATCTAGCAGGGAAGAATGAAAGAATGACATATAAAATAGAAGAAACAATGAAAAGAATCGCATAGGTATAGATAAAGACAGGTATATATAATGTTAATAACTTCGTACCACATGTATAATAATAAATGAATGTTGGTGTAAAATCCGTTGAATAATAGACTGTATCATAATGTGTGCAAACAGTATGTATGGTCCCACCATAATCTTCTTCAATCGACTCTAAACAAAACGTTAATGAATAAGAAGATGATATACTTTCTGTATTGACAAAGACTTCTTTAAAACATGACGAATCAGTGAAAGCAGTAGCAAACCATGGTGCAACAATTGAATTAAAGACTAACATACTTACATGTAATCGTGTTACACTTTTCTCAAAAGGTTGTACCCAGGTAACCATTTTCCGAACCATAATCATATTCCATAATAGTTTAAAGATTGCCATTAATACTTGCATTAATACTTTATAGATCACATCTAATGATTCCGAATTCTCAACAATTAAATAGAAAGTATTGGACGATAGACTAACTGTAGTGTTAAATAATAATATAAAGAGATATAATGAATAATAACTCATTCGATTGCGAAATTCCTCATTTTGTACAAGATCATGAACATTGTTAATCTTTCGGAAGGCGATAGAATCACGGAAGGTTGTAATAAAGGAGGAGCGTGTTAATGATTCTCTTTGATCTCCTTCTTCTTCCTCTACTGTGCTTTCTGACTCACTCTTCCGATACGATCGTGGACGAAGGGATTTCCCCTTCTTTGCTGAAGGAGAGCGCGTACGACCGTGATTATCCATGGGATTTGGCCCGCTGCTTTGATCGTCTTTAGCGTTGGTTGATCGTTGTGAAAGACTTCTAATCAATGCAAAAGGAGAGAAGCTCGTATTGGTTTGATTGCTATTCGAATTACTCTCCTCCTCTTTCTTGTTACTATTACTTTTCTCTTCACATTCACCCAGATTAAGTGGTTGCATCGAAGTCTTTCTAAATTGCATAATTCCATTCTTATTCGTTGGTTCATTTGTCTTATCGACTGATGTCAAAGCAGATAATATAGAAGGTCTTAAATTACTTCTCGATGATGAAGAAGTCGAATGATCAATACTTAAATTCACAATACCTGATACATTATCCTTCACTGTCGATACCATACGTGATAATGGTGTCGTCTCTTGTTCATGTAAATCATAATGAATGAAAATTAAATATAAAATTAAAAGAAATAAACCATACCATAATATTAATAATACACCAGCAGGGACGACACCCGTTAAGAAAGCTGATGTGGTCACCCATGTATACTTCACATCATACTTACTGTATATATTGCTGTCATTGTTACTATCATCATCACTATTCATGTCATTACCAAATAATTCGTAAAATAACATATAAATAGGTAAACATAAACATATAATATAGATGGTCGAATAAATGGCAATTTTCCGTATTAATGTTAATGAATAAATAAAACGATATAAATTTTTATATCTTACATATAATATTTGTTCTTCTTTTAAGGAATGTGGATCTTCATAAGAGAATTTTACAACTTCTCCAATGACTTTAATATATGTACGAAGGAATAAAACACATGAATATGCCTTAGCGAGATATTTCCAGAAGATTTCTTTTAAAGAATAATAACTAAAGACTAATGAAGTGATAATTAATGTTGTAATAATACCAAAATAAATTGTGAAAACAAGTGATGCGGTATCAAACTCTGTGGATCCACAAAGATAGTTCAATGCATTAGGATCGTTCTTAGGTAAATGATCACTACAAGCAAAGACATTCCCAGATAATACTTGAATATTATCAGCATTCTTTAATGCTACTGGTATACCACCAGATAGACGATTATTGGTTAAATTAAGTCCAGCATTCGTTACTTGTGTTGTATTCGCGTAGTACGTGCTTCCTTCGTCCAAGGACATTGTGGAGAAGTTTGTCATAATTCCTTTGAGTTTATTGAAGGAAAGATCAAGAAAGTTGAAAGGATGTTGTTGGACGATAGTCGGAATCGTTCCTGTCAATCGATTGTGAGTGAGAGCAACATCTTTCAGAGATCTTGGTAATGCAGAGAAGTCTGGGATTGTTCCATGGAAACCGTTCCCTGAGAGATGTAAGTTTGCTAAGATTGGTAATGTCCAGAAGCAGGAAGGGATTGAACCTTCCATTAATGTTGCATATGATCCAGCTTCTGAGGGAAGGAAAGGATTCCAATAGAAGTCAATGCAGGTCTTTGATGTATGTAATCCATCTAATGATAACACTTCCATTGATTTGGTAATATTATGACAAATACTTTCAGGTAAACTTCCAATAAAACAGTTTTTCACAGCAGCTAATGAATTTAAAGACTGCAATTGAAAGACTTTGAGAGGAAAGCTTCCAGAGAATGAATTATCAGAGAAGTCAATCACTCTTAAGAGAGTCTGAATCGTTGGATCGAAGACATTATGTAAGCTTCCTTCAAGTAGATTACTTTGAATTTGAAAGATTGTAAGATTATAAAGAGTACTAATGCATTTTGGAACAGTGCCCGTAAGAAGGTTGTTGTCGATTGCGATGGCTGTGATGTTAATAGACTGACAGAGCGAAGGAGGCATTGGTCCTGTTAATCGATTATGATCTATCCAAAGAACATTTAAACCAGGAATATTAATAGGTATCGTTCCAGTAAGATCATTATTGAATAAAAACAGTAATTTTAATGAAGTTAATTGATTAATCTCATGAGGTATTAAACCACGGAAATAATTATCACCGTAATTTAAATAAAGAATATTCTTTAATTTACCAATTTCTGATGAGATTGTTCCAGTTAAAGAATTATTATAAACATTAAAATATTGTAATGAATTGGTTAAATTATAGAAGATAGATGGTATTGAACCAATTAAATCATTTGATGAGAAATAAATTAAATATAAAAAAGGGACATTGTTTACTTCAATAAAATTATTTGGGATTTTTGAATTAAATAAATTATAACTAAAATTTAAGGATTTAATATTTGGTGTGTTCGTAAAGATTGGTAAATGTCCGAATATAAAGTTTGCTGACACATCATAATGAAGTAATGAGGTCAAGTTTGAGACAATTGGTGGTAATGATCCTGTTAAATTTCGATTATTTACATTTAATGAAGTAATCGAACATGTTTGTCCAGTATTTGTTGAGATACAGTTTGTTTTGGGGCAGATAACACCTTGCCATGTTTGATTGCATGGGTTATTGTAATAGTAATTGGAGAAGTCCCATGGATAACCATGTTCACTATATGGTTTCATCCACTGCCAATAGATACCATTGGTTGAATTATAAAGTTGATAAAGGTAATTATAATCGTTTAAAGATACAAGTGTGTAGTTGGAAATTGTTTCACTGAATTGCAAGAAAAACATCAAGACAAGCAGACCAAAATGGAACCTCGAAGGAAGACTCTGCTTCTTCCTCATGTTAAAAGAGAGATCTAATGAATAATCAGTTCTTCAGTGTCTGCTTGAAAGAAGTTGCAGATGATTCGGAATCAGTTAAACAAAAATCATCAAATTCTCTGGTATATCGAGCGATACGGAAGCCATCGGAAAACGTCTATTCGCTATCGGTATGCTGTTATCGTGGTTGATTAAAAGGAGGGTTTAAGACGCGTTGAGTTGAACCTGTTTGATTCACAGCTAAGGTACTGCAAAAAGGATTATTTATGACATTATTCTTTTTTCATTCTACGAGATTTGAGAACAATTATTAGTATCTTGACAACAATCTCAAACTATTCGTGTATTTTTGAAATATTTTTTCGTATTGTCGGATCAGAAACCGACGCTTATAAGATATTCGAATTAGTGACAGTAATAGGATTTAGAATTCTGCTATTATCCAATACTGAGAATTTGGAGGATGATAATTTGTTTTGGATTGCCTCGATTCAAATTGTTCTTTCAGGAACGTACATATTCTTTTACTTGGTTTCTTCCTTATCCGCCTTGATGCCTGGCTCCGAACCTGATCATTACAACTCCAAAGAGCTGGATATATACTGCGCCGTTGGTGAAATTTATGTTCTAACATATGCCTCATTAATCCAAAATTGTCGAAGTGGAGGATCTTGCTCAAACACGTATTTTGGAGGGTTAGTTCTCTCAGTTAGTTTATCGAGTGTGTCGCTATTTCATACTTTAATCGTTGAGTATGAACTCTTTTTTCGTGCCGTCATTAGGGCAATCGGGATATATTTCTATCTGGCAGGTAGGTCATTAGCATTCGTAACTGGGATGGTATTATTTCTCCCAAGTTTATTGCTTAGTGTTCCGGATTGCATCGTCTTTGGAGACCAGGCGACTCGATGGTCCGTAATTTCGAGTTATGATTTTGAGCCACCAGAAATGAGTTCTTACAAGGCCACTGATAATGAAACTCAGAATGAAAACTTTGAATTAACTTTATGAATTGCTGAGACACTTAGTGTGGTACAACCTTGGGATATGAGGCGAATCGTATTTTTCTTTCATTTTATGACATTCTCTTTTTAGTCAGTGACCTGTTGATAAAACGAATTTTTTGATTTGTAACTTGAAAAGAATTTATTAAGAATCAATAAACAAATGTCAATCAAGCCCTATGGTTTGTACTAAATCTTTTAGTGTTTCGACAATTTTCAGTCTGGCTCACAGTCTTTCACAAACCAAATACATTTGGTCGCGAGATATTATTTCGATTCATCAGGGTTAGGTTTCTTAAATTAAGATCGAAGGGTTTTCTTCTCACTTCAAACAAGGATTTTTGAACTTTGAATTTCATTTCGTGTAATCGTTGGCCTCACTTGTTCTTCATCGTAATGGTAACTATCCACAGATTTAGTTCCATGCGTGAAAGAGGTTTGCTTGCGAGAGGAATGAGGATAATCTTCTTCTGGATTATTCTTCTTCCAATATACTGCATAAAAATTATAAAGATAGATCATGATATCTATGTAAGCAATTCTCGTTACAATAATTAAAAAGATGAATAAAAGAGGGATCAAGAGTGCATGACGCCACGCTATTGCATCACCCGCCATATCATATAAAATCAATGAATTAAAGATTCCAGCGCAGTAGAACAACAACCATCGCGCATTATAAAGACATAACCAAGCATCATCAATCATTGCATGAAGCTCTGCCAAGCGAAGTTGTTCAGGTTGCTTCGAATCTAAGAGCTCTTGTACTTGTAAGAAATTTCCGCTCTCTAATGATTCCGCAGACTTTCTTCTAATCTCATTCGCATTACTTAATAGAACGTTAAATCGCGGTAATTCATTGAAAGGTGTCTTTGGAGACAATACCGTTAAATCGGGAGATAAATCAAACTTTGGTGGCTCATTCATTCCCTTTTTCACTATTTGATGATCAATGATTGACATACTATCATCAGAGGCGATCATCATGGGTTGGATGGAATTCTCTCGACTAATAATCATCTCAACACTGTTCATTCGTTGAGGACTAGGGGAACTGTTCCCAACAAAGCTCTTCCCATAGATTCTTTCTTCATCAGTTTCTGATTCCTTACGAATAGGAAGCGTTGGATTCATTAAAGGAGGAGGATTTACTGTTGAGAGAATAGGATTCTCAACAGTATCGGCATCCTTCTCTTCTTTACTATCGACTTTTAAGGCATCCTTACTCTTAACAATTGTACCAGTATGGGATAAATTGTAATCAGGCGAAAAGGGGGTCGAAATACATTCATATTTAACAAATCTTGTAATAATCAACTGCCACACATAGCATTCATATGAGATGGTGATCATCATAATCGCAGCTAAAATTGGAGAATTCAAACCAAAGGTGAGTAAAACGATAATGTGTTGTGTTAACAAGGCTTGAATCGAATGACAACGAATCAGCTTATGAAAGGTGATTTGTCCTCGATTTTGTGGTCTTAATACTCCATCAATTCGATGTAAAATAATGGATGGAATATAGCTTGCCGGAAAGAATATAAAGTTCACATAAATCATCGTTGAAGCGATGAAGAGGATTGTATACGTATAGATAAAGACAGGAATATAAAGCATTAGAAGCTTTGTTGTACAAGTATAATAATAAATGAAAGTTGGTGTAAACTCCGTCGTATAGACTACTGTATCATAATGTGTGCAGACTGTACTAATCACAGCACCATAACTCTCTTGATATGATTCAATACAAGACGTCAGAGTATAGGAAGAAGTAATAGTTTCTGTATTGACAAAGACTTCAGCAAAACAAGAAGAATCAGTAAAGGCAGTAGCGAAACATGGTGCAAGGATAGAGTTAAATACAAGCATTCCTACATGTAAACGCGTGACACTTTTCTCAAAAGGTTGTAACCATGTGACCATCTTACGAATTAAGACCATATTCCAGAGTAATTTAAATGATGCCATTAATACTTGCATAAATACTTTAAAATTTGTTGGTAAGTTATTTGCATTCTGTACAATCAAATATGCTGTATTGACAGTTAAACATACTGTTGCATTAAATAGAAGAATAAAAAGATAAAGTGAATAATATTTTATACGATTTCTTACTTCTTCATCCTTCATGATATCATGGATGGTAGAAAATTGAATAAATGCGATGGAATCACGGAAGGTTGTGAACACTGAACCACGAAATTCCGATTCTCGCCCAACACCATCACGTACAGCAATCTCACTATTTCGAGTGACGGATGGTCTAAAGGACCTTGATTTACGAGGATCAATAGGAACTGCAGGGGTGAATGGAGCAGAATCAGTGATAATCTGCGGGCTTGATGTCGTAACCACTCCCGGTGGAATTGGAGAATTCGCTTCCTTCGGTCTCTCAAAGAGACTTCCAGAAAGCGAAGATCTCGAAAAACTCTTTGAACTATTCAGGGTTCCAGCTCTCTTGCGACTATAATAGGAGTTTTCATTGTTGTATACAGGTTGTAAGGAGGTTCGCTTCTCTGATGTGTTGGTATCATTGCCTTCATTCTTCGATACGTTTTGACTCATGCTCAAAGAAGATAAAATACTTACTCGTAAGTTACTATTTGCCCGTCCATCGACACTAATATTCACTAACCCGGAAAGACTATTCTTAACAGAAGACACCATTCGAGAAAGGGGCGTTGTCTCTTGCTGATGTAAATCAAAATGAATGAAAATCCAGTATAAAACAAAGAGCAATAGTGCAAACCAAAGGATGAAAAGTGTAATAGCAGGTTGTATACCAGTTAGGAAGGCAGCAGTCGTCATCCAAGCATATTTCATATCGTATTTACTATATATATCATTATTATTCTCATTACCATCATTACTATTCCCAACCACTTCATAGAAGATAATGTAGACTGGGAAGCAAATAAATAGAATGTAAAGAGTCGTATAAATTGCAATTTTACGAACTAATGTTAAAGAATAAAGAAATTGATAAAGATTCTTATAGCGAACATACAAAATCTGCTCTTCTTTTAATGAGAAAGGATCTTCATAAGAGAACTTTATAACTTCTTCTATTACCTTAATATAGACTAATAGGAAGCTAATACAGGAATAAGCCTTTGCTGAATATTTGTAAAGGATCTCTTTCAGGTAATAATATCCCAATCCTAAAGCAGCTACAACAGTACCAATAATGATACCAAAATAGACTGAAAAAACAACTGAGGCAGTATCTAGTTCTGTAGAACCACAAAGATAGTTTAAAGCATTCGGATCATTCTTGGGAAGTTCCGGACTGCATTCAAATACATTACCAAGCAAAACTTGTATATTATCAGCATACTGCAATTGATTTGGAACATCACCAGATAATCGGTTATTCTGCAGGTTCAATGAAGCGCTAGTCGACGATGACGTATTCGAAACACTTGCTGATGAAGAGGGTGAAAAAGCAAACGATGATGATTTGCTATAATCAAATGGCATCATTGTGAAGTTTGTTACATATCCTTTGAACTTGTTAAAGGAAAGATCCAATGTGAGAAAAGGATACTGTTGAATGGAAGCAGGAATCGTTCCATGTAATCTGTTATGAGTTAATGCGACATCGGACAGTGCTTTAGGGAGTGCGGAGGAAGGTATATTAGGGATCGTTCCTTCAAATCCATTCCCAGATAAATGAAGTGTTGTGAGATCAGGTAATGTCCAAAAACACGAAGGAATCGTCCCTTCCATCAAGGTAGCATAGTATCCAGCGTCTGAAGGTGCAAAAGGGTTCCAATAATAGTGAACACAGGAGGAAGCAGAATGCAAACCATCTAGTGACATTACGCTCAGTGTATCAGTAATATTATCACAAATGCTCTCAGGTAAACTACCAACAAAACAATTTTTAACAGCAGCTAATGATGATAAAGAAGGTAATTGAAAAATTTGTAAAGGAAAAGTACTTGTAAAAGAATTATCAGAAATATCAACGACATTCAATTGCTTTTGAATCGATGCATCAAACACATCTAAAAGGTTTCCTCCCATATAATTATTTTGGACTTGAAGTACCGTAATATGATTTAATTGACTTAAACAAGATGGTACTGTCCCTGTGAGCGAGTTATGAGAAGCGGATATAACCGTAATATTACTCGCTTCACATAAGAAAGAAGGTAAAGTACCTATTAATCGATTATGATCAACCCAAAGTACTTCAAGATGAGGTAAATTTAGTGGTATGGTACCCGTTAATTGATTATTACATAAAAATAATTGTTTCATTTGAGTTAACTGATTAAATGACTCAGGTATTGTACCAGAAAAGAAATTATCACCATAATTAATATAAATACTATTATTTAAAGAACCAATCCGATTTGAGATTGTACCAGTTAATGAATTATTAAAAACATTAAAATATTGTAATTGTTTGGATAAATTATAAAATAAATCAGGTATTTTACCAATTAATTGATTATTTGATAAATAAATTAAATATAAATAAGGTACATTATCAACCTCAAGGAAATTATTAGGTATGGTACCAGTAAAATGATTATAACTAAAATTAATATATTGTAATGCTGGCATATTTTTTAAGATCGGTAAATGTCCATGTAAGTTATTTGATGAAACATCATAAAAGTAGACACCACTTAAGTTGGCTGCTATTGGCGGTAAAGTACCAGTTAAATTCATATTATCAAGATTAACAGTAAAAATGGAACAAATAGTACCATTTTCATTACTAGAACAATCGGATGGTGAACAAAAAGCACCTTGCCAGAATTGTCTGCATGGATTCTTCGTATAATAATTCGAAAAATCCCATGGTTGACCAAATATACTATATGGTTTTGTCCATTTCCAGTATTTTCCATTGGTGGCATTGTAGAGTTGATAAAGATAATCATAATCGGATTGATAAGTTAAGTAATAATAAGATGAAACAAAGGAGCAATATTGGAAGAAAAATAACAGGGCAAGTCCCACGAAAATCATCCGTGAGTTATGAAGAATCATTGCTTTCAATAGTTTTAAAAGTAAATAGACAAAGAATAATCCAAAATCTAATTTGAATATGAAAGGTCTTCGAAGTAACGAAGAAGCGAAGACCAAACAATGAGACAAAGATTATGTCGCTCGATACTAAAGCAATCGCGCGATAATACAGTTCTAAACATAGAGACAAGTCAACAAGATACAAGAAGAAGAAGAAGATAAAAGCTTTATTTTACAAAACTACTGTTCTTTACTTCTCTCTTGAAAAAGAACTAAAGAATCCTCCATAATACAAGCTGATCATTAACTGCATTATCTTATCTTCTATTACATCTTTTCTTTTCGGATATTTATTAATTAACTCTGAAAAGAATTGAAGATTGATATGAGGAACACGAGAACAAACTTCTTCAAGTCTCTTCTTATCCTGTAATTCCGACAAAGCTTTTTGGCGATTCTCTCTAAATTCGTAATAAACCTTTTGTAATTTGTTCATCGCTAAGACTAACTGATCTAATATTATCTGCTCCCCTTCATCAACATCGTTAGGGTTAGAAGAAAGAAGGACCACCTTTCGGTTTACTGATTCTAAAGTTTCATTTCCATAGCCACTATGAATAATGAACCTGTAATCAGAAAGTTCCTCAACAGTGCTGTTGGTTTGTAAAACAGCACTTGAAGTCCTCCACAAATCTCTTTCTGTCAGCAACACTGCAAAGGGATTTAAACGAAAAGAAAGCGAAGAAAATTTTTCATTTGCAGATTTCTTCTTGTTGCTTTTTAAGAAGTCTTCGATATTCACAGTCTCAATAAGAATATTATCCTTTGCTAACGGGTCAGAACCTTCCTCCTCTTCAATAATTTCAACTTCACCTTCATCGCTTTCTTCTTCCATTTCGGATTGATTGGAATTGTTGTCATCTGCACCCTCCACCTCTTCAACATGATTATCGGAACGCTTCCTTTTGCCATTAGACTTTTCTTCGATACTTCCTTCTTCTTCCTCCTCATCTTCATCGATATCTTCATTTTCCTCCTCGCCAACAGGCAATAAGTTTAAAGTCGGAAAAGGTAGGATATCTTCACCTCGAATACTCTTTAATAACAGTGGAGTTGTCTCAATAATTGAGTTCATAATACTAGTAGCTTCTGGGTAATGCTTGACATCGTTCTCTGATCGAAAGATAGAAGAACGAAATTGAGGATTCTCCAAAAGTAATTGCTGTAAATGATTACAAAAGATATCAGCATAAGAAACGGAAGTCAAAGAAATGTTCATCGAAATTGAATCTTCAATGCATTCTACTTGATGCCAGATTCCCGCAGGATGATACATTATATCTCCTTCATCGAGAATCACTACTGTATAGTCTTCATTTTCTTCGTTGGTTCCTCTATTTTCCTGTTCAGTAAGTTTCATTTCCACGTTTGACAGCTTTTGCTTCTTTTTCGGTTGTTTATCTTCATTCTTCTTTTTGTGATTCGTTGAAATATCTATATTGTTCTTTGCGAGGACTTGACTTCCATTAAAATGAATATCACCAACTTTAACTATCTTCAATTGTTGTTCAATTAATGATGAATCCTTTTCTACATCATTAAAATGTAAAGTACATCCTCTTATTGGTGCAAATGCTGTGCTGGACTTGAAAGTCCATTTCTTCTTTCCTTGTAATTGAATGGTAAAGTTTTCTTGAAAATCTGTATGAAATTTTGTTAAATGACCCTTTCTAGAAAAGAATAATTCAATTTCACCACGTCGATAACGATCATTGTTGTTAATATTCTTTAAGCCATAGTGAAGTTCGTTTGACAATCTTGAAACAAGAAGTTCTTCTACTTCTTTTGGCGCACGGCAGTATAAGGAATGACCAGCTTGATACAGTTTATATGCTTGCTCTGGATCGTCCACTGTAAAAGAGGTCAAAGCTTCAGAGTTCAGTTGCTTCAACCAAACATGTATTGCATCAGAGGCAGTTTCTTTCAATAGAGAAAGTATATCAAGATCATGGAATAACTTTAAAATTTCACATGCAGAATTCCCCGATCTTACAATAGGATGGCGTTGAAAAGCACGTTCTAGAAAGTATTGAACTTGTTCGTCAGTTCCAAGCAGTGTATTGATGATTCTTCCATCTGCAGTAAATTCAATCTTCTGACGATTTCCCTTTTTCTTGAGATTTTGTTGCGACGTCTTTTCCTCAAAGATCTCATTCCAATTAAGAATTTTAGCTTCCACAGTTTGTTTGGACATTGTTTCTGTGATTGTTAGTTGTCCTATAATTGGCTAAGGTTAGGAGTCGGTCTTTCGATAAAGAAGATTATTTCGCCGGACGGAAATGAATCAAGAGTACAGGTCATACTATTTTTTGGTTTTCAACTAGAGGCTTGCGCAAGGAAGTGCAGCCGGACTTTTTATTTTATTTTGCGTTGTTT
>VFQN01006037.1_pt1 | contig 14247 bp, 13 predicted proteins | sample 3512371 | NCBI WGS metagenome assembly VFQN01 (sample SAMN10412370, study PRJNA504923) | tailings metagenome | isolation source: Replicate 2 from Balatoc abandoned mine | place: Philippines: Itogon, Benguet | collected 2017-08-28
AGGCCAAGGCCAAGCAGGAGCCGGTGATCAAGGGCATCCTGCCCGACGCGCCGGCACCGCAGCCCGAGCCCAAGCCGGAGCCGGTGGCGGCTGCCCCGGTGGCCGCCCCTGCGCCGGCACCGGTGGCAGCGCCCGCTGCCGCACCGGCTGGCAGCGGCTTCTTCGGCTGGATCAAGCGCATCTTCGGCGGCGGCGAAGCCGCGCCGGCGCCCGCGCCGGTGGCTGCCCCTGCGGCCGCGCCAGCGGCCGAGCCGCGCAAGGAAGGCCGTGGCGAGCGAGGCGAGCGTGGAGGCCGTGGCGGCCGCGACGGCCGCCGCGGCGAACGTGGCGAGCAGCGCGGCGAGGGCCGCAGCGGGCGTGAAGGTCGTGAGGGCCGCGAGAACCGCGAAGGCCGTGGCCGCCGTGGCGAGCAGCGCGCCGAGCGGGCCGAGGGTGAAGAGACCAGCACGCTGCGCGCCGAAGGTGCCGGCGAATCGCGTGGCGAAGGCCGCCGCGGTGGCCGTGGCGAACGTGGTGAGCGCGGCGAACGCGGTGGCGAGCGCGCCGAGCGCCGGCCGCCGGTGGAAGCCGTGACGGCGGATGCCGCCACCCAGCCGCAGGGCTTCGTCGACACCGTGCCGACCGGCGAGCCGCCGGCCGAGGGCGAGGCCCAGGGCGAGCGCACCGGCCGCCGGCGTCGTCGCGGCCGCGGTGGCCGTGACCGCGACGAGAACCGCGTCGTCGAGGGCGTGAGCGAGGCGAACGGCAGCGAGGTGCCGGTGGCCGATGCCGAGGCGCCGACCGAAGCGGCAGCCGACGAAGGCGCGGCAGCGCCAGGGGCCGCCGCCGAGGGCGAAGAGCGCGTGGAAGAACGTGGCGAAGGCCGCCGCCGCGGCCGCGGCCGTGACCGCCAGCGCCGCGAGCGCCGCGAGGAAGGTGCGCCGGTGGGCGAGACCGCGCTGGGCGAGGCGGTGACAGCCGAAGCCGAACCGATCGCCGCCGAGCCGATGGTTGCCGAAGCGGCGCCGGTCGAAGCCGTGGCGCCGGTGGTCCCGGTCGTGACGGCTGCTGCCGCACGGGTCGCTCCGGCGCCGGTGGCGCCCGCCGCGGCCCGCGTCGAGCCCTTCGTGCTGCCGACCGACCAGCTCGCGAGCATCGCGCAGGCCGCCGGCCTGCAGTGGGTGAATTCCGACGCCGACAAGATCCGCGTGGTGCAGGAAGCCATGGCCCGCGAACCCCGGCCGGTGCATGTGCCGCGCGAGCGCAAGCCGATGGTGATCGTCGACGAAGGCCCGCTGGTGCTGGTCGAGACCCGCAAGGATCTCTCCCAGATCACGCTGCCCTTCGACAAGAACTGACCCCCCCGTAGCGCCTGCGGCGCTCCCCCCAGGGGGCGCCGCCAGCGGCCCGGCAGAGCCGGTTCCGCGGCGGCCGCTCGGTACTCAAGGAAGTCGTTCGAGCGAGCGCTGGTAGGCCGGTTCGTGCATCAGCTCGTCCCACGACAGCGGGTGGCTCTGCGGCAGCAGCTTCAGCCGCCGCGCCTCGCTGTCGGGGTCGAGTTGCCAGCGGCCGTCGTCCAGGCCTCGCTCCAGCCCGTCGAGCAGTTGGTCGACCGCCGCGCCGCCGTCGACCGACTGGTTGCACAGCAGCACCAGGTCGCAGCCGGCCGACAGCGCGATGGCGGAGGCCTCGGCGTAGCTCACCTCAACGCCGCCGACACGCCGCGCGCCTTCCATGCTGAGGTCGTCGCTGAAGACCGCGCCGGTGAAGCCGAGCTGCTGGCGCAGGATCTCCTTCAGCCAGCGCGGCGAGAAGCCGGCCGGATGCGCGTCGACCTTCGGGTAGATCACGTGCGCCGGCATCACGCTGGCCAGGCTGGTGCTGAGCCATTCATACGGCTTTGCGTCGTCGGCCAGGATGGTCTTGAGGCTGCGCTGGTCGACCGGCACCTCGGTGTGGCTGTCGGCCTTCACGAAGCCGTGGCCGGGGAAGTGCTTGCCGCAGTTGGCCATGCCCGCCAGCAGCAGGCCGTGCATCAGGCTCTTGGCCAGCAGCGTGGCCACGCGCGCATCGCGGTGGAAGGCGCGATCACCGATCACGCTGCTGCCGCCGTGATCGAGGTCGAGCACCGGCGTGAAGCTCAGGTCGACGCCGCAGGCGCGCAGTTCGGCGCCGAGCACATGGCCCGCCGCGGTGGCGGCGTCGGTGGCGGTCAGCGCATCCTTCATCCACAGCTCGCCGAGCACGCGCATCGCCGGCAGGTGAGTGAAGCCGTCGGTGCGGAAGCGCTGCACGCGCCCGCCCTCGTGGTCGACGCAGATCAGCAGGTCGGAGCGGATCGCCTTGATCTCGGCGGTGAGCTCGACGAGCGCACGGCGATCGGCCCAGTTGCGCGCGAACAGGATCATGCCTCCCACCAGCGGATGGGCGAGGCGGCGGCGGTCGTCGGCGTTCAGCGTGGTGCCGGCGATGTCGAGGATGACGGGGCTGTGACTCATGGGGTGTCCAGGGTTTCGACGACGACGAAGCTCGCCGCGTAGTCGGTTTCGTCGGTGACGCTCACGTGGGCGCGCAGGCCGCGCTGCGCGAACCACTCGGCCAGCGCGCCGTGCAGGCGGATCTCGGGCTTGCCGCTGGCCGCCTTGACGACCTCGCAGTCGCGCCAGGTCATCGGCATCCGCAGCCCCAAGCCGATGGCCTTGGAAAACGCCTCCTTGGCCGAGAAGCGCGTGGCGAGGTAGCTGATGCCGCGCGACTCGACCTTGGCCAGCCGCGCATGGAACACCTCGATCTCGTGCGGCCCCAGCACCTTGGCCGCGAAGCGCTCGCCGCGGCGCGCGAAGGTGTCGCGCATGCGGCGGATGTCGCAGATGTCGGTGCCGATGCCGTAGATCACGTTGCCGTCAGGCGCAGGCGCGGTGGATGCAGCGCAGGTAGTCGCGCACCGTCTCCGGCAGGCCGAGCTCGAGCGCGTCGGCGATCAGGGCGTGGCCGATCGACACCTCCTGCACGCCGGGCACGGCGCGCAGGAAATCGGAGAGGTTGTCGCGGTTGAGGTCGTGGCCGGCGTTCAGGCCCAGGCCTTCGGCCAGCGCCGCCTGCGCTGCTGCCGTGAAGCCGGCGAGCACCTGCGCCTGCTGCGCCGTGCCGTGCGCGCGCGCATAGCTCTCGGTGTAGAGCTCGACACGGTCGGCACCGGCCTCGCGCGCGCCGCGCATCTGCGAGGGCTCCGGATCCATGAACAGGCTGACGCGCAGCCCCATCGCCTTGCACTCAGCCACCAGCGGCACGAGGCGCGCGTGGTCGTCGGGAAAGCGCCAGCCGTGGTCGGAGGTCGGCTGGTCGACGCTGTCCGGCACGAAGGTCACCTGGTGAACCGGCAGGCCGCGCTTCACCAGGCCGCGCACCTCGTCCATCAGGTTGTGGAAGGGGTTGCCCTCGATGTTGTATTCGGCCTGCGGCCAGGCCCGCAGCAGCTCGCCGAGGTCGGTCACGTCGTGCGGCCGGATGTGGCGCTGATCGGGCCGCGGGTGCACCGTGATGCCCTGGCAGCCGGCCTCCAGCGCCAGCGTGGCAGCCCGCGTCACGCTCGGGATGCCGAGCGCGCGCGTATTGCGCAGCAGCGCCACCTTGTTCAGGTTGACCGACAGCGCGGTCGTGCCGCGGTGGGCATCGAGGCCGGTGGTGAGCAAGGGGTTCATCAGAGCGTCCGCAGGTCGTGCATCACCGCGCGGGTGCGCAGCGGCGTGGAGCCCAGATGATAGTGAAGCAGCGCGCGCAGTTGCACCTTCAGCGCCGGCAGCGCGAGCGCGCAGGTGTGCTGCAGCGCCTCGGGGCCACCGCGGTCGAGCGCCGACTGCAGCGCCGCGAGCACGGCGCCCGGCACACCGACTTCATCGTCCAGTGCCTCGATCACGCCGGCATCCGCGCGCAGCGCGTAGTGACCTCCGGCATCCAGCGGCTGCAGCGTCAGCGTGGCCATCGAGAGATCGGGCAGCAGGCCGGTCTCGCGCAGCAATGTGAGCTCGAAGGCACGCAGCGCCGACTGCACCACGGCTTCGTCGGCCGAGGCCAGCGACGGCAGCGTCTGCGCGTAGCTGTCGAACAGCGCCGGATGGGGGTCGTGACGCGCCAGCAGCTTCATCAGCAGCTCGTTGAGATAGAAGCCGCTGAACAGCGCCTCGCCGGTGAGCATGGCCATGCCACCGGCCCACTCGGCCTGGCGCAGCGTCTGGATGTCGCTGGCACCCTCGCCTTCGGGCAGACGGCCGAGCGACACGTTCACGCGCTGGAAGGGCAGCAGCACCGCGCGCAGGTTGGAGTGCGGCTTCTTGGCGCCCTTGGCCACCACCGTCAGGCGGCCCTGGGCACGGGTGAAGAGGTCGAGGATCAGGCTGGATTCGCTCCAGTCGTAGCGGTGCAGCACGAAGGCCGCCAGCGGCGCCGCGCCGCGCGCCGTGGCCATGGCGCTACTCGTAGCCGTAGCTGCGCAGGTGGTCTTCGTCGGCTGCCCAGCCCGAGCGCACCTTGACGAAGAGTTCGAGGAAGACCTTGGCGTCCATCAGCTGCTCGAGCTCCTGGCGGGCTTCGGAACCGATGCGCTTGAGCCGCTCGCCACCGCTGCCGATGATCATGCCTTTGTGGGCATCGCGCTCGACCACGATCGACGCGGCGATGCGCCGCAGGTTTCCCTCCTCCTCGAACTTGTCGATCACCACGGTGGAGGTGTAGGGCAGCTCGTCGCCGGTCAGGCGGAACAGCTTCTCGCGGATGATCTCGCTGGCGAGGAAGCGCTCGCTGCGGTCGGTCAGCGTGTCTTCCTCGTAGAACCAGCCCTGCTCGGGCAGGTAGGGGCGGATGATCTGCAGCAGCCGCTCCATGTCGGCCGCCTTCTTCGCCGACAGCGGCACGTACTCGGCGAAGGCATGGCGGTCCTGCATGCCCTTGAGCCAGGGCAGGATCTCGGTGCGGCGCTGCACGGCGTCGAGCTTGTTGGCGACCAGGAACACCGGCTTGTTCTGCATGCCCTCGCCCTGGATCAGCGACAGCACCTTGGCGTCGTCGAGCCCGAAGCGGCCGGCCTCGACCACGAACAGCACCACGTCGACGTCGGCCAGCACGCCCTGCACGGTGCGGTTGAGCGTGCGGTTCAGCGCGGCGCCGTGGCGCGTCTGGAAGCCCGGGGTGTCGACGAACACGTATTGGGTGTCGCCCACGGTGCGGATGCCGGTGATGCGGTGCCGGGTGGTCTGCGCCTTGGCCGAAGTGATGCTGATCTTCTGCCCGACGAGGGCATTGAGCAGCGTCGACTTGCCGACATTGGGCCGGCCGACGATGGCAATCAGGCCGCAGCGTTGTGCCGCGGGCGGTTCGTCGGACGCGGTGACGTCGGTCATGATCGCAGCGGGCCGCCGGGGCGGTCGCTGGCCTTCAGCACGTTGAGCATCCGCCGCGCCGCTTCCTGCTCGGCCTGGCGACGCGAGCGGCCTTCGCCCGACTGGGTCAGCCCGAGCGCAGGCACCGCGCATTCGACCTCGAAAGTCTGCGCATGAGCCTGGCCCCGCGTGGCGCTGATGCGGTAGCTGGGCACCGGCAGCCGCCGCGCCTGCAGCCACTCCTGCAGCTCGGTCTTGGCGTCCTTCGCCCATCCGCCGATCTCGGTGCCGGCAATCACCTCGCCGAACAGGCGCTGCACCAGCGCGCGCGCGGCATCGAAGCCGGCGTCGAGGAAGACGGCGCCGATCACGGCCTCCAGCGCGTCGGCGAGGATGGAAGCGCGCTGCGCGCCGCCGCCGCGCGCTTCGCCCTCCGACAGGCGAACCACCTCGGGAAGGCCGAGTTGCAGCGCCATGCGGTGCAGGCTGTCCTCGCGCACGAGGTGCGCGCGCACGCGGGTGAGGTCACCCTCGTCGGAACCGGCGAAGCGTTCGAACAGCAGGCTGGAGACGGCCAGACTCAGCACCGCATCGCCGAGAAATTCGAGACGCTCGTTGTGGTCGGCGCCGAAGCTGCGATGCGTCAGCGCCCTGGCCAGCAGTTCAGCCTGGCGGAATCGGTGCCCGATGCGGGCCTGGAGTTCGTCGAGTCGATCGTCCATCGGGTTGGTGGTCATCGGGCGGCTGGCCCGTGTTGCCCCCGCTGCGCTACTTCTTCGAGCGCCCCTCGTACTTGATCAGCAGGTAGACCGGCGCCACCAGCTCGATCTCCTTGTCGTAGGCGAAGCTCACCACGATCTGATCGTTTTCCTTGGTGATCTGCAGATCCTTGCCGTCGATCGAAGTGATCGAATATTCGATCTGCTTGGTCTTGTCGAACGATGCGCGGATCTCGGGCACCGTGGTGCCGCCCTCGCGGGCGATCTTGTCCACCGCGCGCTGGATGGTGTAGTACTCGTTGACGGTCGGCAGCACGCGCATCACCACCAGCGCCGTGATCCCGATCACGATCGCCCAGAACATCAACCCGAACAGGGTGACGCCGCGTTGGCGGCGGCTCGATGCAAAGTTTGCGGTCATTCGTTCATGCTCCCGTCGTGAACCCCGTGCCCCGGCGCATCAATGGAAGGATCCGATGCGCTTCGGGTTGCCGAAGTTCATCCACACGAAAAAGGCCTTGCCGACGATGTTCTCGTCCGGGACGAAGCCCCAGAAGCGAGAGTCCTCCGAATTGTCGCGGTTGTCGCCCATCATGAAGTAGTGCCCCTCCGGCACCTTGCAGGTGACGCCCTCGGCACTGTAGCGGCAGTTCTCGCGGTACGGGAAGGCGTAGGCGCCATCCGCGGAGAACGGGCGCTGGGCATTCGGATCCACCAGGATCCGGTGTTCCACCTCACCGAGCTTTTCCTTGAACTCCGGGGCGTAGCGCAGCGTCGTCTCGTCGTAGAAGCCAGGCGGCGGCAGGGCCTCCAGCGGCGCCGGCTGGCCGTTGATGTAGAGCTTCTGGTTGCGGAAGCTGACTTCGTCGCCGGGCAGGCCGACCACGCGCTTGATGTAGTCGATGCTGGTGTCGCGCGGGAAGCGGAAGACCATCACGTCACCACGCCTGGGCTCGTTGTTGGCGATGATCTTCTTGTTGATCACCGGCAGCCGGATGCCGTAGTGGTACTTGTTCACCAGGATCAGGTCGCCGACCAGCAGGGTCGGGATCATCGAACCCGAAGGGATCTTGAACGGCTCGAACAGGAACGAGCGCAGCAGGAAGACGGCCAGGATCACCGGGAACAGCCCCGCCGTCCAGTCGAGCCACCATGGCTGCATCAGCAGGCTCTCGCGTGCCGGCGCGATGTCGGTATCGACCCGGGTGATGCCCTGCGCGGCGAGCTGGGCGCGGCGGGCGGCTTCCTGCTCCTCGAGCGCCTTCGCCGCGGCCTGGCGCTGCGGGGCAAAGTGGAAGCGCTCGGCCAGCCAGTAGGCCAGTGTCACGATGCTGAGGATGAACAGCAGGAGCGAGAAGTTGCCCGTCCACTTGCCGAGGTACCAGCCGCCGAGGTAGACAGCCAGAACGCCATAGAGCACACCGGTCAGGACACCCATCAATCGTCCACCTGCAGGATGGCCAGAAACGCTTCCTGCGGCACTTCCACCGAGCCGATCTGCTTCATGCGCTTCTTGCCTGCCTTCTGTTTCTCGAGCAGCTTGCGCTTGCGCGTGATGTCGCCGCCATAACACTTGGCCAGCACGTTCTTGCGCAGCGCCTTGATTGTCTCACGCGCGATGATGTTGGCCCCGATGGCCGCCTGCACGGCCACGTCGTACATCTGCCGCGAGATCAGCTCGCGCATCTTGGTCACCACGGCCCGGCTGCGGTACACGCTCTGGCTGCGGTGCACGATGATCGACAGCGCATCGACCTTGTCGCCGTTGAGCAGGATGTCCACCTTGACGACGTCGGCCGCGCGGTTCTCCTTGAACTCGTAGTCCATCGAGGCGTAGCCGCGCGACACCGACTTCAGCTTGTCGAAGAAGTCCAGCACGATCTCCGCCAGCGGCATCTCGTAGGTGAGCATCACCTGGCGGCCGTGGTAGGCCATGTTGATCTGGGTGCCGCGCTTCTGGTTGGCCAGCGTCATCACCGGGCCGACGTAGTCCTGCGGCATGTACAGGTGCACCGTGACGATCGGCTCGCGGATCTCGCGGATGCGGCCCTGGTCCGGCATCTTCGAGGGGTTCTCGACCTGCAGCACGGTGCCGTCGTTGAGCTCCACCTCGTAGACCACGCTGGGCGCGGTGGTGATCAGGTCCTGGTCGAACTCCCGCTCGAGGCGCTCCTGCACGATCTCCATGTGCAGCAGGCCGAGGAAGCCGCAGCGGAAGCCGAAGCCCAGCGCCTGGCTGACTTCGGGCTCGTAGCGCAGCGAGGAGTCGTTCAGCTTGAGCTTCTCCAGCGCATCGCGCAGCTGGTCATACTCGCTGGCCTCGGTCGGGTACAGACCGGCAAAGACCTGCGGCTGGATCTCCTTGAAGCCCGGCAGCGGCTCGCTGGCCACGCCGTTGTTGTTGGGCAGCTTCTTCTCGAGGGTGATGGTGTCGCCCACCTTCGCCGCCTGCAGTTCCTTGATGCCGGCGATCACGAAGCCGACCTCGCCGGCCCGGAGCGTTTCGCGCGGCAGCGACTTGGGCGTGAAGACGCCGAGCTGCTCGGCGCCGTAGACCGCATCGCTGGCCATCAGCCGGATGCGCTCGCCCTTGCTGAGCGAGCCGTCGACCACGCGCACCAGCATGACGACGCCGACGTAGTTGTCGAACCAGGAGTCGATGATCATCGCCCGCAGCGGCGCGTCGGGGTTGCCGCGCGGCGCCGGCATGCGCTGGATCACCGCCTCGAGGATCTCGTCGATGCCTTCGCCGGTCTTGGCGCTGCAGGGGATGGCGTCGTCGGCGTCGATGCCGATCACGTCCTCGATCTCCGCCTTGGCCCGATCGGGGTCGGCCTGGGGCAGGTCCATCTTGTTGAGCACCGGCACCACCTCGACGCCGAGTTCGATGGCGGTGTAGCAGTTCGCCACCGTCTGCGCCTCGACGCCCTGGCTGGCGTCGACCACCAGCAGCGCGCCCTCGCAGGCCGACAGCGAGCGGCTGACCTCGTAGCTGAAGTCGACGTGCCCCGGCGTGTCGATCAGGTTGAGGTTGTAGACCTTGCCGTCGCGCGCCTTGTACTGCAGCGCCGCCGTCTGCGCCTTGATCGTGATGCCGCGCTCGCGCTCGATGTCCATCGAATCGAGCACCTGCGCCTCCATCTCGCGGTCGGACAGGCCGCCGCAGCGCTGGATCAGGCGATCGGCGAGCGTGCTCTTGCCGTGATCGATGTGGGCAATGATCGAGAAGTTGCGAATGTGGTCCATGAACAGCAAAGCGACTTCGATGCGAGCACCGGGCAGACAACGGCGATGCCGTTGCGTCGGACGCTAACTTCGCGCAGCGAAGTTAAGCGTGGCGTGAGCCACGCGGCGGGAGACAAAAAAAAGGCACGTCGAACGAGTGACGCGCCTTCCAACAAAACGTATGGCAACTGCTTGTTGGGCCTTCATTGTAGCCAAAAGCACCGGGCTGAATCCCGCGCCAATGCTCGATTTCTGCTCGTTGCGGGACGCCAACATCGGATTCCATCCACAGCTTTTCCACAAATGCTTGTGGATCGCCTGGGGATAGCCGAAGCCTCGGTTTTTTGTTGCCTGGAACGTCGAAAGCCGACCTCGCCCGGCGCTCATTCTAGTCGCCAGCAAGAGCAATCGAGGCTCGATCGAGAATGTTTGTGGCTACTGACTTTCATCAGGCGCGATCGGACACTCAGGATCGTGACTCGGCCAATCCATCATCCATCGTCACTTCCCGGATTCCGGAAAGACCCGACAAGGCAGTGGGACGCCCGGACTGCCGCCCGGACGCCCGCAAGGCGCTCAGCGCGCCGGCCGGATGATCAGGAAGTTCACCGTGTCGCCACGGCGCACCAGGGCCGTGACGGCACGCGACTTGTCGAGCTTGGCCACCACCGACTCGAACTGCTTCGCGCTGGTGATCTCGGTGTTGTCGATCGAGAGGATCACGTCGCCTTCGCGCAGACCGGCACGGGCCGCAGCGCCCTCCGCCACTTCCACGCGCACGCCGTTCTTGAGCTTGAGCTCGCGCTTCTGCGCTTCGCTCAGGTCCGAGACGCCGATGCCCATCGTCGTGGTCGTCGCCTGCGGCTTGGTCTCCACTTCCGCGCTGCGGCGCGCACGGTCCGGCTCCACCTCGGCAACGACCACGCTCAGATCCTTGTACGCACCGCGGCGGAACACCTGCAGCGTGGCCTTGCTGCCGGGCTTGACCGCGCCGACGATGCGCGGCAGGTCGCCCGACTTCTCGACCGTCTTGCCGTCGAAGCGCGTGATGATGTCTCCCGGCTCGACGCCGGCCTTCTCCGCCGGCCCGCCCGCCTCCACGCTGCGGACCAGGGCGCCGGTGGCCTTGCCCAGGCCGATCGACTCGGCGACTTCCTTGGTCACCTGGTCGATGCTCACGCCGATGCGGCCACGGCTGACGCGGCCGGTGGTCTTGAGCTGCTCGGCGACGCGGGTGGCCTCGTCGATCGGGATGGCGAACGAGATGCCCATGTAGCCGCCCGAGCGGCTGTAGATCTGCGAGTTGATGCCCACCACCTCGCCACGCATGTTGATCAGCGGCCCGCCGGAGTTGCCGGGGTTGATGGCCACGTCAGTCTGGATGAGCGGCAGGAACTCACCGGTGTCGCGCGCCTTGGCACTCACGATGCCGGCCGTCACGGTGTTCTCCAGGCCGAACGGTGAGCCGATGGCAATCACCCACTCGCCCACACGCAGGCGGTTGACGTCGCCGGTGCGAACCGTCGGCAGCCCGGCCGCGTCGATCTTCACCAGCGCCACGTCGGAGCGACGGTCCGAGCCGATCACGCGCGCCTTGAACTCGCGCTTGTCGGCCAGCGTGACGAAGACCTCGTCGGCGCCGTCGATGACGTGCGCATTGGTCATCACGTAACCGTCGGCGCTGAGGATGAACCCCGAGCCGACGCCGCGCTGCTGTGGCTCGCCGTCGGGCTGCGGCCGCTGGCCGCGCGGCCCGGGCTGGTTGGGGATGGGCAGGCCGAAGCGCCGGAAGAACTCGAGCATGTCTTCGTCCATCTCCGGCATGCCGTTGCCGCGCGTGGCGCGCCGCTCGGTGGTGCGGATGTTGACGACCGCCGGCCCGACCCGTTCGGCGAGGTCGGCGAACTCGGGCAGGTTCGATTGCGCCTGTACGGCCGGCGTGGCGAACACGGCGGCGCCCGCGACCAGAAGGCTGGCGAGCGCGAAGAGGAAACCGCGGCGCGCCGCCGCGGAAACGGTGGTTGGCATGTTGTGCATGATTTAGGAGAGCCTCACTGCTGAAGCCTTGGAAGACGGCGGTTCACTTGCGCCGTTCGAGCCCGTTGGCGAATGCGAGAAGCGTGGCCGGCGGAACGTCGCCCACCACCGTGACCCACCAGTCGCCTTGCCGGCGCATCAGCGTCTGCGTGGCGCCCACGGCCGTGCGCATCGAGCGCTGGTGGCGAGCCGGGCTGTACGGCTCGATGAACACAGAGACGTAGGTCAGCCCGTCGGAGAAGATCGTCTGCAGCACCGGCTCCGAGGAGGCTTCCTGCGCATTCGAGGTCGGCGATTCCATCGGCCGCTTGACGCAGTTGACCTCGCGGAATCCCGGCACGAGCTTGCGCATGGTCCAGCCCTCCGCCTCGAGGCGGGTGCTGTCGAGGGTCGGACGGATGACCCGGTAGCCGTCAAGCTTGCGCATCGGCCCGGTGACGCTCTCGAACTGCGGCTTCACGCCGATCGTGACCTCCGAGAACGCCGAGGTCACGAGCACCTCGTTGCGCTCGCCGAGCACGTCGGAGCGCAGCAGCAGGCCCGATGCCTTGTCCGACCACAGTCGGTAGCCGAAGCGATACGCATCACGCGGCTGCACGAGCAGCACGTGCGCCTCGCGCCCGGCGACCCGCTCGCTGCCCTGCGGCTGCACCTCGTAGAACTCGACAAGCCGGTCGATGCCGCCCTGCAGCAGCGACGGGAACTCGCTGAGCGCCTGGGCCTTCTCCACCAGCGCGACGCGGGTACCGGGCCACAGGGTGTGGACGACGTCGTTGTGCCGGTAGACGTAGCGGGTCTGGCCGTCGAGCGATTCGATGCGCTCGTACTGGTTGCTGCCTTCGCCGTAGTGCGCGATGCGCGCGCTCGACACCGCACCGCCGCCGCTGACCACGAAGGTGCCCTGGAAGTTCTGCTTGCCGGCCGCCTCGTGGATGCGGGTCAGCCACGCCTTGACCTCGCGACTCTCCGGCGCGGAGGCCGGCCCGGCGGCAGACACGAGCCCGCCGTGGGCGCCGAGCAGGGTCAGCGCGAACAGGGAACGCAGCAGCATGGGTGGGTTCGTCTCGGCTACGGCTCAGCGCTGGGCGGCGTCGGTGGTGGCGCTGCGCAGGAAGGACGAAGGCACGCCGAGGGCCGAGGCGCCGGCGAAGCGCTGGTGCGCAGCGAGATAGCGGTCCAGCCGCGCGTCGCGGATCAGCTTGCCGTCGGTGACCAGAACGGCATGCTCGCCGTTCGCCTCGGTGATCGCAGGCGTGGCCGCCGTCGTGGCGGCCACCGGCACGACCGGCGCTGGCGCGCGGGCCACAGTCGGCGCCGACTCGGGCGACGGCGCCTGCAGCGCCACCAGCACCCCCGCCACGGCGACGAATCCCGCCGCCACCGCGGCACCTGCACGCCAGCGCCGCGCCGATCGCCCGGCGGCCATCGGCACCGGCTGCGCGGGCCGCGGCGGTTCGGGTGCCAGCACCACCGGCTCGTCCGCCAGACGCGCGCGCAGGCGCTTCAGAAACTCCTCGTCCCGCGCGGGCGCGCTGGCCAGATCGTCCGATCGCAGCACGTCGCCAATCAGGTGGTAGGCATGCCAGGTCTGTCGCGCCGAGGCGTCGCTGCGCCAGGCCGCACAGGCACTGGCCACGCCCCCGGGGACGGCTTCGCCGTCGGCCAGGGCCGACAGGGTTTCGGCATGACTGCTCATGCGGGACTGCTCAATGGACATCTTCGACTCCAAACCTCTCCCGACCCCTCACCACCGCTCGCCTTCACGCGTGTCGAGCAGCGGCCTCAGCCGCAACGCGATCGCCTCGCGCGCCCGGAAAATGCGCGAACGCACCGTTCCGATCGGGCAGTTCATCAACTCGGCGATCTCTTCATAGCTCAACCCCTCGATTTCCCGAAGGGTGATGGCCTGACGGAGATCTTCCGACAGGCCTTCGATCGCCGAGTTCACCGCCGCCGCGATTTCCTTGCTTGCCAGCACGGCGTCGGGGGTCTCGCCGTCGCTTAGTTCGTTTTCGACCCGCGAAGTTTCGTCGTCGTCGTCACGGCTGGCCAGTGCGGATTCCGTCACGATCGGGTCGCGCTTGAGGTCGACCAGGGCCTTCTTGGCGGTGTTGACGGCGATCCGGTACAGCCAGGTGTAGAAGGCGCTCTCGCCGCGGAACTGGCCGATCGCGCGATAGGCGCGCACGAAGGTTTCCTGGGCGATGTCGGGCACCAGATCCACGTCCCGCACCATGCGGCCGATCAGGCGCTCGATGCGGCGCTGGTATTTCACCACCAGCATCTCGAACGCCCGGACGTCACCCTGCTTGATGCGTTCGATCAGCGGTGCGTCGGCGTCGTTCGGATTCATGCGGGAGGGTCGGCTGGAGCCTGCGCCGAGAGGCCGGCCGGGGGGAGTCGCGGGGAATATACCGCACGGCGAAATGCCCTCCAGTCCCCGGGCATGTCGCTGTGCGACAGGGCGAACCAGCGCTGTCCACCGGGCATCGCGCCCTCGTCGGCGCGAAACCGCAGCAGCATCCAGCGGCCAAGATCGATGCACACGATCAGTCGGCCCGGCTGCGGCGGCAGGTCGCGAGCGGAGTCCTCGAAACACCAGCGCCCGACTTCTGCGAGCAGCCGCCCGCCGGGCTCGCCTCGCCAGGTCGAAGCCCAGGCCAGGAGCGGCAGCACGGCCAGTGCCGGCCAGGCTTGCGCCTCCTCACCGCGAGCGGCCAGCGCCCATACCCAGCCCAGCGCGGCGGCCGCCGCCAAGGCAACCAGGCTCAGACAGAGCACACGCCACGCCCGCGCCGGGCGAATCCGGAAGGCAGCGCCAGTGCCAGACACGGGCCCGCCGCTCGCGCTCGGGCGAAGCGCTCAGGCGCGGCGGAACACCAGCGTGCCGTTGGTGCCGCCGAAGCCGAAGT